>JAEEGJ010006800.1_pt1 | contig 33775 bp, 32 predicted proteins | sample 8958761 | NCBI WGS metagenome assembly JAEEGJ01 (sample SAMN16246546, study PRJNA631951) | gut metagenome | biome: gut microbiome; feature: rumen; material: RS-attached | host: Bos | place: Iran: Karaj | collected 2018-10
GAATACTACAGGGAATATTTCACCCCGTTCAAGGGCTATAGCGAGGCCGAGCGCAAGGAGCTGGCCGACCGTCTCGTCCTTCAGTACAAGAAGGACGGCACCTTCGACACCTTCGAGAAGGACTTCGAGAAAGCCTACATGGAGAAGCACGGCATCAGCCTCACCGAGGAGGAGCTAGAGCGCCAGGATCGCCTGATGGAGCGTGAGCGCAAGCTCGACAATGTCATCAACGACGCTGCCGCCACCGAGGGCGAGAAACATTCCGCCAGGGTGCGCCGTGACGAGACCCACCGTGAGCTGATGAAGCTGACGGAGCTGACGGCCAGCAGCTTCGACGAGAAGATTTCGAGGGACATCATCAAGATGGAGATGCAGCGCAGCAAGCTCCGTGTCAAGGAGCTCAGCTTCAACACCTACTATGAGTTTGCCGTCGAGCGCATCCCCCAGATACTGAAGCAGCAGAACGTGGAGTTTGCCATCCACGACTTCGCCACTATTCTCCAGCCCTTCTACAGGGGCGGCGAGCTGGAGTACACGCTGAACAACGACATGGACAGTACCCTCTTCGACGAGAAGTTCATCGTCTTCGAGATTGACAAGGTGAAGGACGACCCCATCCTCTTCCCCATCATCGTCCTGATTATCATGGACGTCTTCACCCAGAAGATGCGTATCAAGAAAGGCCGCAAGTGCCTAGTCATCGAGGAGGCATGGAAGGCCATTGCCACCCCTGTCATGGCCGAGTACATCAAGTACCTCTATAAGACCGCCCGCAAGCATTGGGCCATGGTCGGCGTGGTGACGCAGGAAATCCAGGACATCACCAGCAGCGATATTGTCAAGGAGGCCATCATCAACAACTCCGACGTGTTCATGCTCCTCGACCAGAGCAAGTTCAAGGACAAGTTCGACGACATCAAGGCCACGCTGGCGCTCACCGACAACGACTGCAGCAAGATTTTCACCATCAACCGCCTGGACAACAAGGAGGGCAGGAGTCCCTTCAAGGAGGTCTTTATCAAGCGCGGCACTGAGGGCGACGTCTTCGGTGTCGAGGAGCCGAGAGAGTGCTATATCAGCTACACTACCGAGAAGGCTGAGAAGGAAGCCCTGAAGGTCTATGTCCGTCATTTCGGCGGCAACTACCAGAAGGCCATCATCGCTTTCATCCACGACTGGGAGCGCAGCGGCATCGGCAAGTCGCTGGAGTTTGCCCGGAAGGTGCTGAAGGAAGGCGTGCTCAGTTTACCCGATAACCCCAAATACATTTCAAGATGATACGCAGCCTGTCCATAGCATTACTTGTTTGCCTCGGCCTTGACTGTCAGGCAAGTGTCTACTATTCCGTCAACTTCGACCGTAAGACCGAGGCTGCCATGGCGTCCACCTACGCCCTGGAGGTCGCCGCCGAGGCTATGAACAATGAGTCCGTCCAAAAGATACTCGACCATTACACCAGTGCCGAGGTCGCCACGGCGGGCATCTTCGCCTCCAAGTGGTTCGACCGCAAGGCGCTCACCAACGTCGGGCCGTTCGGCACGGCAGAGGAGAACTACTACTATGCCCGTATAAGGCGGCTCGTAGTGGACTGCATACGCCCGAAGCTCTGGTCTGTCGGCTCCCTGATGGTCAGGCATCCCGACAAGGCTTTATACTGGGGGCCGTACCTCTACAAGACCTGCAACGAGGTCGTGCAACTGTGCATGCAGTTCGAGACCATCGTCACCAACGGCAGGCTCACCTTCCAGGACATCGCCGCACAGGGAGCCTTCCTTGTCATCGGCGACGACCTGAAGGCCATCTTCGACCTCGCCAGGCTGGGCGAGGTGGACTGGTCTGCCGTCTGGGACCACCTCGTGGACTTCGGCAACGGCCTGACGAAAGAAGACCTAAAGGATGACCTCGACAACCTCCTCAGTGCGGGGACGGCCATTGCCGGAGCCGGTGCCGCCGTCCTCGACTCCACCTGGACACAGGCCAGCAAGATTGGCACCGTCTTCAAGCAGAAGCCGCGTGAAATCATCCAGCTATACTATGAGTTCCGCGACCTCTACGATACCTTCTCCGACCCCGATGCCGTCAAGGACCTGGTGATGGCCCGGCTGCTGTCCACCGACAGCACGGGCGTTGCCCGTCTCTTCACGGCTGACGGCTATCATGTGACGAGCTATGTCAGCGACTACATCAAGGAGATGCAAGGGCAGTATTACACCCAGCGCTGGTATATCTACTGGCGCGACTCAGGCTCCGAGCTGCTCTGTGACTATACGCCGCCCACGGATGACAACAGCGTCCTGAACGGCCCCGAGTGGTACCGTGTCAGCACCTCCGATGAGAACTATGTGGCCACCGCTGCCGACAGGGAGGCTGCCCTGAGCAATTCCGAAAGCTATGCCGGATGGTCGCGCGCCCGTTGTGAGCAGCTGCATCAGGCAGACCCTAAATACTATTACAACTTCTATCCGTCTATGTGGTCTTCGCGCATCTACAAGCAGAAGAGCGGCAGGACGACAGCCTTTGCCTACGCCTACAGCATCAAGGTCTATAAGGAATGGAACAGCTACGAGGAGGTCTATGAGGAGGTCTTCGACAGCCAGACGATGGACCTGAATGCTTTCCGTAAGATGATGGAGGCCAAGCTGCTGGAGTATAACAGCCGTGAGGAGGACAATGCCGTGCCCAAGACCTATTACATCGGCATGGACACCAAGCGTTACTACCAGGCCGCCGACGAGAAGAAGCTCAATGGCTGTGTCAGCGTCAGCTTCACCCTGAACTGCCATGACGGCGCGAAGCTTGGCGAGGGCAGCTTCCAGTGGAAGGAGAACGGCGACCAGTACCGCTGCCTGAACGAGGACTCCAAGCGCTTCGCCATGGAGAGCACCCTTTCAGGCGGCCCGGACACAGGCGGCATCGACGCGGAGATAAGCACATGGGCGGCTAAGGTCAACGACCTCCAGAACCAGATCAATGCCCTCGAAGCCCGGAACCGCGAGCTGCTGGCACAGATCAGCAAGGTCAGCGTGGAAGAGGCGGCTCCGCTTCGTGAGCAGTATAACGCCAACATGAGTCAGATCAACTCCCTCCGTTCCCAGCTCACCATAGCCCTGGCAGAGCTTAACCGGCTGCAGCAGGGAAAGAGTGACATGCTCGCGGACTATTACGACGAGGAGGACGGTGCCTATCGCATCCCTGCCCTCATGCACGACCTAGAGGGAGCCTACGGCATCGAGTGGTCGGATGGCGGCTCATGGAGCGGCTACACCTTCACCCGCAAGGGCTATGTCCGTGGCATGAACGGCTCCGTCACCCTGACATGCGACCTGAAGAAGGTGCGCGGCGAGTCGTGGCTCATCAATTTCTGGGGCATCAGGATTCTCCGCATCCACCGTGCCATCCTTGGCGTGGACTGGAAGCTGACGGCAGAATACTCCTCTTCCGACGTCGTGGACATCATGGAGCTGGACCCTGGCCTCTCGGACAGGGAGAAGACCGATGCCGTCAACCGGCGTATGCAGGAGATACTTGCGGAATATCCCTCGTGCAGCGTCGATGTGGACTATGCCTATTCCGCTCCGCCCGGGGCTGATGACGACCAGGACTCCTACCATCTGCTATGGGTGTCCGACCGTCTGCGCATCGCCCGTCAGGTGGACTACCGCCTGTCGCGCATCTATGCCGAGCTGCTCCTGCTGGAGAAGTTCATGTACAGCCGCCAGTCGCTGTTGGACTACCTGAAGGCCCAGGTCTTCAGCGGGCTCGGCGACGGGGTGCGCAACAAAGTGTACCGTAAGAGCTTCAGACGCTGGCGCAACAACAGCCGTCGTGCCTGGAGCGGTGATGAAGCCTCTCTGGAGGACGATGATGATGACAATTCATAGATATGGAAAGTATGGACAGAATGAAGAAAAAACACCTGATGGCGTTCCTGCTGTTGCTCTTGCCAGACGTGGCATGTGCGCAGTGGTCCTTTGACGTCAGCACCGTGGAGGCGATGGTCGCCGACCACAAGCGCATCCGTTCCGTGCTGATAGCCCGCAGCACCGTCGAGCAGGCCAACAAGCTGCTGCATGATGCCAGCAAGGATGCCAATGTGGAATACAAGGATGTCAATGTCGACCTTGACAAGTACACCCGCTGCTTTGACCTTATCGACCTTATCCTCCAGGGCACGTCCACGGTCTTTTCCGTCAGGAATACCATCTCCGACGTGTCCGACAAGGTCGGCAAGTACAAGGACCTGTTGCAGACCTATTCCGACAAATGTCTCCTGAAGGGTGATGTCGTGTCGAGCGACACCATCATCATCGGTATCAGCAGACGGACGATAGAGCGCATTGCCGACGATGCCGGTGACCTGGTCAGTTCCTTTGAGGATCTGCTGGCCATCTATGCCGTCGGTGCCGCCACGAATGCGCCGGAGAGCAAGACCGTCATGATGATTGCCGTCCTGCGTGACATCAACAGCAGTCTTGATGACATCCGCCTCTCCGTCAATGCCGCCTATATTGACCTGTGGAAATACATACGTGTTCGCACCACCTACTGGAAGAACGCCATCTATCAGGCCAGGAGCCTGCATGAGATAGCCAACGACGCTTTCAGCCGATGGAAGGGTGCAGCCGATGTTTTTGACTATTAAAAGAGAATCGTAATATGAGAAGGAAAAGTTTTTATCCATTCATGATGCCGGTCGTCATGCTGCTGTTGACAGTGGCGGTTACCTCCACTGCCCAGACATTCACCTATAACCATGACGCATCGGTGATGAACCAGTTCCTTGTCGGAGAGACTGGCGCTGGTGCCTTACAGCCATCGCTTTATTACAATGCCACCCACAACAGCTACCAGAAGTGGGCATATTCCGAGAACAAGAATCTCTTCCGTGGGCAGATGACGCTTGTCCTGGAACGGGAGAAGCCGCTGGCCGAGGAGATTGATTCCGCGTTGACCTACCGTGCGAGGATAGAGGCCATGAATGTCGCCGACCGCACCCCCAAGGCCCTTGACCTTGCCTGGCAGGCGGAGAAGGCCAAGATTGAGAAGAAGTTCAGCATCTTCCGTGAGAACATCAACAGGATAACCATGAAGGGCGGCACCTCCCAGGACTACCGGGAGTGGCTGGAGATATACAACTGTCTGCAGACAGCCTTAAAAGCCGTCCGTGATGCCTATATGCCTTTGAACGAGCGGAAGAAGCAGTATCTGGAGATATACCACGACATCGTGTTGCGAAACAGCCAGCTGGTTCAGTATGTCACGTCCCTGTCATACGGCAAGGAGGCGGAAGAGCTGTTGCACAGCAAGGTCAGTCCCAGGTATGTCAGGCTCAGTTCCTATACCTCGGATGCCATGGGCCGGTGGAAGGTGTCGATGGCTGCAGGAATAATAGGAGGCGAATAACAAAGAATATAAACGAAGACTATGAGAATAAGACGATTGCTTTTCACGCTTGTGCTTCTGCTGACTATCGCTGCTCCGGGCGTTCATGCCCAGGGAGATTTCGTCGATGCCCTTGACAGCATCAGCAGCAATATCGGTGTTGAGCTGTTTGAGGAAGAAATCGATGACGTCATCTTCCAGACCAATGAGTTCCTGACCGATGCCACCTTCACGGGTGACAACGGCCCTTTCTGGTGGATTCTCCAGATGAGCATGTGCCTCGGCGCCTTGTTCGCCATCATCATGGCGGCAGGCATGGCCTATAAGATGATGGTGAAGGGAGAGACCTTCGACCCGCTGAAGATTGTCAGGGTGTTGGGCATCGCCCTTGTGATGACGCTGTGGTATGGCGACTTCAGCGTCCTCGACGGGCTGGCCTATATCCCCAACTGTATCGGCAGCTACACCCATGACCTGTACGAGGCCGAGGCGGCGCAGGTGCAGGACAAGTACGAGCAGCTCCTGCCTTTGATAGTCCAGCGCGACTCGCTGACCAGGAAGGCGCAGGGAGAGATCAATGCCGCCGCCAACAGTGTCAGCGGGAATGGCGTGCAGGAGTCCGTCAGTGAGGGTATGGGGCTTGATGCCGCCACCAATTCCACGGCAGAGGCGGAGAAGGCCAAGACGATGACCCTGTATGCCGGTCTGATGGTCTTCCTGGATAAGATCATCATGTTCCTCGCCCTGATAGCCTTCCGCATAGGATGGTGGGGCACCATCTACTGCCAGCAGATACTGTTGGGCATGCTGACCATCTTCGGCCCCATCCAATGGGCGTTCTCTTTATTGCCGAAATGGGAGGGGGCCTGGGCGAAGTGGATTACGAGGTATCTCACCGTTCATTTCTACGGTGCGATGCTCTATTTCGTTGGATTCTATGTGCTGTTGCTGTTCGACATCGTGCTGAGTGTGCAGTATGAGAACCTGATGGCCATCCTTGAATCCCAGCAGACTTTCAACGGCTACCTGCAGAACACCATCATGACAGCCGGCTACCTCCTCGTGGCCAGCATCGTAGCCCTGAAGTGCCTGAACCTTGTCCCTGACCTTGCCGCCTGGATGATTCCCGAGGGCGATACCGCCTTCTCCACCCGTAACTTCGGCGAGGGCGTGGCCAGTCAGGCGAAGGCCAGCGCAACGTCTATCATCCGTTAAACATAATAACAATCGATATGGTAATCAAGAATTTGGAGAACAAAATCAAGCTGGTGCTGATCATCTGCAGCCTGTTCCTTGCCGGTTGTGTCGTCATCAGCGTGTCGAGCCTGTTTATGGCCAGGGGCATGGTCAATGATGCCCAGAAGAAGGTGTATGTCCTTGACGGCAATGTGCCCATCCTCGTGCAGCGCACGACGATGGACGAGACGCTTGACGTTGAAGCCAGGAGCCATGTGGAGCTGTTCCATCATCTCTTCTTCACGCTGGCGCCGGACGACAAGTATATCGCCTACACGATGGAGAAGGCCATGTATCTCGTGGATGAATCCGGCCTGGCTCAGTACAACACTTTGAAGGAGCGCGGCCTGTTCCAAAACATCATCGGCACGAGCAGCGTCTTCAGTATCTTCTGCGACAGCGTCAAGCTCAACAAGGAGGACATGACCTTCACCTACTATGGGCGTCAGCGCATCGAGCGCCGCACGAACATCCTCTACCGTGAGATTGTCACCACGGGCGGCCTGAAGCGTGTGCCGAGGACGGAGAACAACCCCCACGGGCTGATGATTGTCAACTGGCGCACCATCCTTAACAAGGATATTGAGCAGCGTAAGAAGAGTGAGTTCTAACAGTCGGGAGGAGCATGTCATGGGATTCAGGAGAATAATATTAGGCGAGCCGATGCCGGACAAGAACGACCCGAAGTACCGGGAGCGCTATGAGCGTGAGGTCGCCGCCGGGAGGAAGTTCGCTGATGCCGTCGGCATCAGCTGGCTGGCCCGTGTGACGCATACGGTTGCGTGCAGGAACAAGGTGCTGTTCCTTGTCGTGGTGTTCGGCATTGTCCTTGCCTGTTTCACTTATAACGTCATCACGATGGTGAAGGTGTACAACAAGAGCAACAAGGGCAGCAATGCCGTGGAGCAGGTGGACAGGGCCATGCGGGAGCAGCATCCCGGCGTGAGTGCCGTTGAGTATGAATCAATAAAACCATCCTATCATGAATAACAGAATCAATTTGAAGCAGACCAAGTATATACTGCCTCTGGGCGTATATGCCTTTGCCCTTTTCGTCGGCTATCAGGTCATCCGTCTGTTCACCATCGAGGTCGAGGACAAGGGTGACAAGAGCCTTGTCACCACCGACTACCTGAATGGCGACCTTCCGACGGCCAATGTCAGCGACAGGCTGGGTAGCAAGCGTGAGAACATGCAGCACAGCTTCGGCTATATCACCGACAACAGTGCCGTCGAGAACATCGCCGACGACATTGACAGCCTGCGGAAGAAGGAGGAGTACAGGACCCATTATACCGATGAGGAGCTTGCCGCCCTGGAGCGTCAGGCCAAGGAGGCCGAAGACCGCAAGCGGCTTGAGGAGTTGCAGAACCGTCTCAGTGATGCGGGCCGTCAGGGCCAGGCAATGGGCAGTAACGACTTCGTCCTTCCTGTGAGCGATGAAGAGCGTGAGCTGGCGTTGCAGAACCGCCGTAGCAGGGAGATGGAAGAGATGGAGGCCGCCCTTGGCATGGCCCGCTCCCAGGGACGTGCCCGCTTCGGTGGGACGGCACAGCAGGACGTGATGCCCGCCGACACCGTAAGGCAGGGGGCCGTCGCAGAGGCAGAGGCCAGTCCCGATGCCGTCCATGCCCTTGATGACGATGCCGATAGCCAGACCGTCGTCAAGAAGAAGGAAAACGCCAGTGACTATTTCAACACCCTCAGCGAGAATGCCCCGGAGTCCCATCTCATCAAGGCCATCATCGATGAGGAGGTGAAGGCCGCCGAGGGCAGCCGTGTACGCCTCCGTCTGCTCGATGACATCGAGATTGGTGACATCCCCATGAGGAAGGGCAGCTATATCTATGCCACCATGAGCGGCTTCAGCAAGCAGCGTGCCAAGGGCAAGGTGGAGAGCATCATGGTCGGCGACGAGCTGTTCAAGGTCAGCCTGTCCATCTATGACACCGACGGCCTTGAAGGCCTGTACGTCCCGGGGTCGCAGTTCATGGAGACCGTCAGGGACGCTGGCAGCTCTGCCATGCAGGGCAATATGAACCTCAACGAAGGCGGCGGCTATGGAAGCAATGTCGAGCAGTGGGCCATGCAGGGGCTGCAGAACGCCTACCGCCGCACCTCCAATGCCGTCAGCAAGGCCATCAAGAAGAACCGCGTGCGCCTGAAGTACGGCACCCAGGTCTATCTTGTCAATGGCAAGGACAAGAAAAAGAAGTAAGCCACAGGCTATGTGATTAAATAATTCAATAATAAAATAACTATTTATGAGAATCAGCAGAACTGTCATTTGCGGCGCGTTGCTCCTCTGCGCCCTGTCGCTGCCCGTCACGTCGTCGGCCCAGCAGACCTATAATGAGATGGAGCAGTTGACTGTCAATGAGCATGTCACCACCGTCATCACCTCCTCGGAGCCTATCCGTCTGGTAGACATCTCCACGGACGTTGTTGCGGGCGACAAGCCCATTGAGAATGTCATCCGTCTGAAGCCCAAGGAAGGCGGCCATGAGGACGGTGAGGTGCTGGCCATCGTTACCGTGGTCACCGAGCGGTTCCGTGCGCAGTACGCCCTTGTCTATACCACACGTTTGGAGGAGGCCGTCACCGACAAGGAAGTCCAACCCTCCGAGCAGACAGCGTTCCATAACCCTGCCGTCGGCATGAGCACCGAGGACATGGTGCGCTTTGCGCGGCGTATCTGGAACAGCCCGGCCAAGTACCGTCATGTCAGCACCCGGCACCGCAGGATGGTGATGCGGCTGAACAATATCTATTCCGTCGGTGAGTATTTCTTCATCGACTTCAGCGTGGAGAACAGGACGAACCTGCGTTTCGACATCGACGAGCTGCGCTTCAAGCTCGCGGACAAGAAGCAGCAGAAGTCCACCAACGTGCAGATTGTCGAGCTGGAGCCTGTGCTGCTCCTCGACAAGAGCGGCAGCTTCCGCCATGGCTACAGGAATGTCGTCGTGCTCAGGAAGATGACGTTCCCGGGCGACAAGGTGCTGAGCATAGAGTTGAGCGAGAAGCAGATCAGCGGTCGTACCATCACGATGACCATCGACTATGAGGACGTGCTTGCCGCCGACTCTTTTGACAACCTCCTGCTCAAGGAAGAATAAACCTTTTTAGCGAAACAGATTATGGGCACATTGTATAATAGAAACAACTGCACACGGCATTTCCTGATGGGTGTCGTGGTGTTCGCGCTGTCCTTCTTTGCCAACGGGACAAGTGCGCAGAGCAGCAACCAGAACCGCCTGATGCTCGGATGCGGGGCGCTCTATGAACGGGGCTTTGATGCCACCGTTGCCTACGAGCATGAGACAAAGTACCATCATGCCTGGGAGTATTTTGCCACGGGCTACCTGAAGTACCAGGATGATCCATCAGCCGGTCATGTCACGGAGAAGTCCTTCTGGGACAGCTACAACACCTGGCATGTCGGCATCGCCTATAAGCCCTGTGTCAGCCGTGGCCGCAATCATCACGGCAATGCCCGCCTCGGTGTCAGCGGCGGCAGTGACAGGCACAGGTTTGTCGGCGGCATCCATGTGGGCTATGAGCACAGCTACGCCTTGCGCTATGGCTGGCAGCTGTTCTTCCAGGTGAAGGAGGATGTCGTCATCAGGGGTGAAGACCTCTTCAGGACAGGTCTTGCCGTAGGTGTAAAAGTCCCGTTGTAGAAACCATTCAAGAACATATTGTTATGAGAAAGATCACTTTACTATTTGCATTCCTGGCATCAATGACTATGCTCGTGTCCTGTGACGAGCATGAGCCGGTGGACCTTGATGTGCATACGGGCTATGTCCTCTGCGACGACGGACAGGTGCTCAGCACGGACGACTATTTCCGTCAGGACATGAAGAAAGCCGTTGCCGTCGTCTTCGCCCCGCAGACGGAAGAGCATGGCGTGCTGGCCGTCCTGCTGGACGAGATTACTCCTATTGCATTCTCCGACACGCTGGGCCTGGAGCTGGGAACCAGTTGTGACGAGACGGCATACGACGGCTATGTGAACACCACTGCCATGCAGAACAACCGCGACACACGTACAGGCAAGGGGTCGCCATTGGCCGACGAGGCGTTCACCAGTCACTACTTCTTCCAGAGCGACTATATTCCGAGCGTCGCGGAGATGGGGCTGTTGTATCTTGCCAAGGACAGGGTCAATCCCGTCATTGAGCGATGCGGCGGCACGCCTCTGTATTCCGATGCTGCTAACAGTCGCTGCTGGTACTGGACGAGTACCGAGGTGGAGCAGAACAAAGGCCATCAGGCCTGGCTTTTCTCCATGAGCGACGGCAGCCGCCACAGGACACCGAAGACGAACCGTTACCGTGCCCGTGCCATCGTGGAGTATCATCCGCTGAACATCAGATGAAGGAAGGAGGCTACTATGGGCTGGGGAAAGACGTTGGGTAAGAACCTCGTCCGGGGTACGGGCTTCGGTCTGAGGCATACGAAGGGTGCGCTGGTCGTCGGAGGTGTCGGCTACGGCATCTATTCGGGCCAGGGCGCGTTGAACACCTGGGGCGACTGGGCCTTGGGCAAGGACAGGATGGATCAGCTGAAGAAGGACGGCGTGGCTCCTGTCATCGGTGACGCCCTCCTGGGTGAGGGCGGCACGGAAAAGGCCGTCGAGAAGGGCAAGGACCTTGTCAGCGGCGTCGGCGATGCCCTCAGCGGCGTCAAGGACAGTGCCGGTGGCCTGTTCGGCAGCTTGGGCAACCTCGTCAGCGGCATCTTTGGCGGCGGTGCCAGCACCCTCGTAGGGCTTATCGCTGCGGGGATGATGCTCTTCGGCAATTTCGGCTGGATGGGAAAGATTGTCTGCGGCCTTATCGCCGCCGTGTCCTTCGGACTGTTCAGCGGCAACAGCCGGCAGGCAGCCGACAGTAGGCAGCTTGCCGCCGCTCCCGTCCAGGCACAGGAGGGCAGCCGCCTCCGGGACTATTCCAGCGAGACGGAAGGCAATGATGAAGATAACGGACATGTAATATACAGACCACGGAGATGAACTATTCAAAGGATATGCTCTTGGAGTCACAGAGTGGCTTCATGATGCCGTTTGCCTCGGCAGACGATGAGGAGATACAGGTCACCCTTGGCTTCGGTGAGCAGAAGCACCCCGTCACGGGGCAGCCGTTCCATCACAGGGGCATCGACTTCGTATGCAGCGAAAAGCCGCTGTTCGCCCTGGCGACGGGCACCGTCGTCGGTGCTGGCACCGATGCCGTCCACGGGAACTATATCATCACCAAGTACGGTAAATACGAGGTGAAGTACGGCCATGTCGCCGAGGCCTACGTCGGCTACGGCAAGGGTGTCGTCGCGGGCCAGGAGATTGCCCTTAGCGGTGACTTCCTCCATTTCGAGGTGTCCTTTGCCGGTGAGGTGATGGACCCGATGGAGTTCCTCGGCATGGTGTACGGCAACATCCTCCAGCTACAGTTCATGGGGATGAAGGGAAGCAACATTTTTACTAATATGGGCGTGAAGGTCAGGACTGACTACGACGAGGACCAGGAGGAGATAGAGCAGATGATGCAGCGCTGGCTTGGCAGCTATATGCTCGACATCATGCAGGGCACATACGTGCCGCCCAAGCGCATGGAGTCGTCGCTGAGGAACATCTTCGCACAGTCTGCCGACAAGAACTACTTTTACGAGGCTATGCCGAGCATCGGCAATCCCCTGGGACTCAGCAGCCGTGGTGCGCCGCTGGCGGCCCGTTTCCAGAACCTCCTCATCGGCGACTTCCTGAACTACATGGCCGTGCGCCATCACGTCTATCTGTCCACATGGGACGAGGCTCAAAAAAAAAGTTTCTGAGCAGGCAGCAGCCGACGGCTACCTCGTAGACCCGCTGGCCGGTTTGCAGATTCTCGATGCGCAGAGCTATGACGTGAGCAGGACGGCGGCCGTCTATGCCGACAACACCGGCCACCGCTGGTGGACGAAGGCCTGGTTCAACGGGCGCGAGAAAGGCGAGAAGGCCGTGGAGATTCCGCGTGCCATGGCAGTGAAGTTCGTCAACGATGAGATTGGCAAGGATGCGTGGCTGACCCGTTTCTACCCGAAGCAGATGAGCGTGCTGAGCAATGCCATCGCACAGACCAGGCAGCAGCTGTTGGGACTATAATAAGGAATGACATGGAAGAGAAACAGATCGAGCAGATGTTCATAGGCTCGGAGTATTGTGTCAATGAGTATTTCAAGCAGCATATTATACCCAAGCTGGAGTTCCACCAGTCGTGCCGTGAGAGCCGCCGCCTTGGGACGATGGCCACGGGCTTCGGCGTCAGGAACGCTTTCTTCCCGAGTGAGGAGTATGCCACGGATGTCACGCTGAGCTGCCCTGCCAATGACATCGAGGCGACCATGAGCGACATGAACCGTGACAGGGCATTCGCCCAGGACTTGGAAGTCATGGCGGCAGGGTGGCGCACGGCTGCCGTGGCGCAGGTCGGCGAGGAGCGATACCGTCAGCTCTGCGAGGAAGCCGGTGGTGACATCGCCTCCAGCTATATCAACTACCGCCTGCTGATGAAGATGGTGGACTATGAGGTGGCGAAGAATCCCATCAGGGGGTCTGCCGACTATATCTTCAGCGAAGCCCGCAAGTCGTCGCTACTTGATTTGTTGAGTCCTCCCACGTCTGAACTTCAGAAGTTCATCGACAAGAAGTGTGTCGAGAAGTACGACCCCAGCCTGCTGGAGCGTGGTGCGGGAAAGGCCCTCGGTGCCGTCACCGACCTCGTTCTCCTTGCCCCGATAGCGCCCGCCACTGGCGGTGCCGCCAACTGGGGCCGTCTCGGGAAGTTCGTCGCCGTTGACATGGGCTTCTCTGCCATCGAGGATGTCTGTGAGCGCAATGAGTATGACGAGAACGTCAGCCAGCTTGTCAGCCTCGGCCTTTTCGGCAGGCGCAGGGATGTCTTCGCCGATTTCGTCAGGCAGAGTTCCGCTGTCAGCCCCTACGGCAATGACTATGTGGAGAAGGCCAATGAGCAGATGACAAACAAGATTATCAGGCGTTCCTCCACGAATCCTTTCCTGTTTGACAGGGAGAGCCTTGTGCCGGACATAGGGGCAAGGCTCACGGAGTTGCCGGAGATTCCCGACTATGTGTCCCAGCTGCGCCAGGCCGGTGAGCTGCATTTCGCCATGCGCGAGAAGTTCGGCGGCCATGATGCAGCTTCCGCTCCGGAGGCGGAACAACAGCAAGGGCAGGCCGCCGTCCAGCAGCGGGACAAGTCCGTCAGCGGATGGGGTAGCCTCCTTGACACCCTCGGCCTGAGCGGTTTCGGCGACGTGGGCAAGAACCTCGGCTATGTCTTCGCCATGCTTCCCGACCTGCTGATAGGCGTGTTCACAGGTCAGACGAAGCGCCTGAACATCTCCGACAACCTGATGCCCATCGCCGCCATCTTCGGGGGCATGTTCGTCAGGAATCCCATCCTGAAGATGCTGCTGATAGGTCTTGGCGGTGCCAACCTGCTGAACAAGGCAGGGCATGAGGCCCTTGACCATGCAGGCATCAAGAGCGATGTGCCGCGACAGTACCGCACCTGTCAGGACGAAGCCCTCGACCGGCGCATCAAGAACCCCGTCATACAGGGCAACACCCTTGTCGCCGATATCGACGGCATGCCGCTGGTGCTGACGGTCTCTGACGAGGCCGTCGATGCCTACTATAAGGGCGCCTTGCCGCTGAACACCCTCTCCAATGCCGTCCTCCGTGCATGGGACAGCCGTCAGGAGCTGGCGGCGCAGCGCTATGAGCAGGGCGTGGACGAAGAGCAAGAAAGAGCAACTAATATAGCGTTGAAATAACTTATTCATGAACAAAAACAATCGTACAATGAAAAGAAAAATGCTTCTTGTAGCCGTCGGCATGGTGCTGGCCGCTACCCGTCCTGCATCCGCACAGGAGCAGGAGATTGTCATCAACGAACAGGAACTGCAGCCGCTTTCACCCACCTACCTTGACGGTGTGCATGAGAACGCCGGATGGGACTCCAACTGGTTCCTGTCCTTGCAGGGAGGGGCGTCGGCTTTCCTCGGCAAGCCAGTGGGCCATGCCGACCTCTTCGACCGTTTCAAGCCGGCACTTGTCGTCTCACTCGGCAAGTGGTTCACGCCGCAGATAGGCGGACGGCTGGCATACCAGGGGCTGAAGCTCCGTGACTGGCAGCTGGCGTCACGCTCCTACCAGAGCGTCCATGCCGACTTCCTCTACAACGTGTCGCCGAATTTCCGTAACGACATTGAAGCCCTGCCGCGATGGGACTGCATACCCTACGTCGGCGTGGGCATCATCCGTAACTCGTACACCCATCACAAGCCTTTTGCCATCTCATACGGCATCGTCGGACGCTATCGGCTGAACACAAGGCTCCACCTGTCGGCAGAGCTGGGAATGACGAACACCTTCCAGGACTTCGACGGCAATGGAGCCGGCAACAAGTTCGGCGACCAGCTGCTGCAGGCCTCCCTCGGCCTGACCGTGACAGTGGGAAAGGCGGGATGGAAGCGGGTCATCGACGCAAGGCCCTACATCTGCCAGAACGATGTGCTGGCCAGTTATGTGGATCAGCTGCGGGAGAGCAGCCAGAGGCTTGCCAGGCAGCATGAATTCGACAAGGAGGCGCTTGCAGAGATGCGAAAGATTCTGGAGATAGAAGGCCTGTTGGAGAAGTACAAGCTGATGAATCAGGAAGACAAGAATGGAAACCGCTTCAAGGCCTATCCCCGGAATGACTACAGCGGCCTGAACTCCCTCCGTCAGCGTCTGCGCAACAAGGGATGGGACGGCAACCCCGACAACTATAAGCCGGTGCTGAACACCTTGAACGACTCGACCGGCGGCTTCGACGCTACCGCATACGAGCAGGCAGGGAAAGGGAAGCGAATCTCCGTCGGCTCTCCGATATTCTTTTTCTTCCGCATCAATTCCTGTGACATGACGGAGAAGGCCCAGATTATCAACATTGACGAGATGGCCAAGGTTGCCAACAGGAACGGGCTGTGGATTCAGGTCATCGGTGCTGCCGACAGCCAGACGGGTAACGAGAAGGACAATGAAAGACTGAGCGCGAAAAGGGCCGACTGCATAGCCAGGCTCCTGAGGGAACGGGGCGTGCCCGAAGACCATATCGCCACGTCCTACGAAGGCGGCATAGACAAGTACCAGCCGTTCACAGCCAACCGGAATACGAAGGTCATCCTCTATCTACAGAAACAGTAACGGACTATGGCACTAAGGAAATATACGAATCCGAGAGACCTCGACCTGTCCCCGGGGCTGCAGGACGTGCTGCGACGGAACGGGATGCAGGCACACCTCAGTATGCTGCCCAACGGCCAGATGCAGATGATTGTCCTCGGCCATGACTCCCCCGCCATCTCCTACAGCCTGAACGACCGTCAGGTGGAGGACTTGATGGGCTGGGGGTCCAACTACGCCAACAAAAAGGCGTACAATACCTTCACCTCCATTGTCAAGGACGACTTCCACATGCCCGACAACTTCGTGTCGGCACGCAATGCCTTCGGGCGTGTGGCCATGGGACTGCATGGCTACCGTTTGGGCAGCGGCGAATACGGCATACCCTACTACCGTCCCTTCAGCCGCTCCGGCCGTGGCTGGGGCGGTGACTTCATCGGATGGGAGCCGGGATGGCACATGCGCCGCATCGGAGGTCGCACATTCATGGCTGGCGGCGGTGTGATGGCTCCTGTCAGGCCCGACGGCAGGGTGAAGCCCGGCGAGCTGAACGCTGGCGGATATGGCTTCTACTATAAGGGGCAGCAGCGCGAGACACGTCAGGATGTGCTTGACAACATCATCGTGGACAGACGTATCCAGCCCGTGCAGACAGCGCCACGTCCGCAGGGACAGGGCATACCGTATTCCGAGGCCATCACTTCCGACGTCTATTTCTCCAACGAGAAGTTCCAGGAGGTTCTGGCCTCCCACGGCATCATCATTGACAAGGAGAAGAAGACCCTGACCGTCCAGTCTGCGCAGTTCCCGATGGATCTGAGGTATGACCTGACCGACGGGGAGATACAGAAGCTGACGGTCAACGGACTCGGCTATCCCAACGGCGTGACGGTGGCAGACAGGCTGGCTGTCATCAACAACAGGATCATGAATGAGACCAGGGACTTCAAGAATCCTGTCACCATGGAAATGCTGGAGTCCAGGGAGCTGGTGAGCCTCGAACTGACTGATGAAGCCAGGCAGAGTCCGCAGATAGCAGCATTCTTTGCCCAGCAGGAGCGGTATGCCGAACAACAGAGGCTGATGGCCGAGAGGAAAGAGGTGCAGCAGCTACAACAGCAACGCTCGGAGCGTATTGCCGCCGACCCGCAGGCCATCGACGGGCTGGCGATTAGAGAATATCTTGGAAACAAGGGGTGGTTCCAGCCTGTCAGCAATGGCCGCGAAATGGTGGTCGGCGAGATACGTGTTGACAGGGGTGACGACGGGAAATGCCTGATGGCTGCCGTCATCAATGGCGAACAGGTCTCGCATGAAATATCACAGAAGGACTATGACAAGTTCCTCGCGCTCGACGATGCCCACCGCCTGAAGCTCTTCGACAAGTTATTTCCCGAAGTGGAGATTAAACATGCCGACGGCAACAGCCACTATGATGACATGTACCTTGACCGTGACGGTCATGTGATGCTGCATGACGGACTGGATGCTGACTATGCCAAGTCAAACTGTGTGGACGGCGCAGCCCTGCAGGACTACAAGCAAGACAAGGGCTTCTACCGTGAGATAGCCCATGGCCGTGAGGTGGAGGTCGGCGAGATACGTGTGGACAAGGAGGTGGACGGGAAGTACAAGATGACCGCCGTCATCGACGGACAGTCCGTCACGCATGAGATTACACAGAAGCAGTATGACAAGTTCCTGGCCGTGGATGACTATCAGCGGATGAAGCTCTTCTCGAAGATTTTCAATGAGGTGGACATCAAGACACGGCCAGGGGAGGGTACGAGCCTTGGGGCAGCCATTCTCGCTGCGCTTGTCGTCACGGGTGAGGTGCTGTCAGACCCGCTGATGCACCACGGCCCGGGGCCGGAGATATACAAGAACCGGATGCCTGGCACCACATACTACAAGCCCGGCGTGGTGTCGCCCGCCGAGGTGGCGGCAGCCAACTATGAGAGCCTGGACCGTCCGGCACGGCCAGACTACAGCGAAGGCCGCGGAATGGGCATGTGACAAAATAAATATTGAGATAAATAATTCAATAATAAAATATGGGCGCTTTCTGTACGATAGAGTTAAGGCCTCACCTGCTGCAATACTGCATCTGTGAATGGTGGCATGTATTCCTCTGTGTGCTGTCATTCGCTCTTGCTGGTCTTGACGTGGTTGACAATAGTACCGTATCCCATCTGCTGACATGCTTCGCCCTGTTCCTGCTGCTCTATCTGGCTTACCAGTTCTTCTATCTGGCAGGAATGAGATATATCGTGACCGACGAGCAGTTGATTTTCCTGCATGGTGTTTTCCAACGCTCTACTGACTATATGGAGCTGTACCGTGTCGTTGACTACCAGCAGAACAGGACGTTCCTTCAGCAGCTCCTTGGTCTGAAGACCATCACGATCCTGTCCGGTGACAGGAACATGAACCGCCTTGACATCATTGGCGTAAGAGAGACCGAGAACATCGTCAGTGAGATACGCAATAGAGTAGAGTATAACAAACGAATGAAGAGCATCTATGAGATTACCAACCGTTTCTAAAAGCGCAGCAGCCCTCAGTGTGGCAGCGGCGCTGTTCCTTGCCGCCGTTCCCTCGTCTGCCCAGATGTCACAGAGCAACCCGCTGCAGTATGTGGAGATTGAGACCGGCCACAAAAACATCAACGACCAGATAAAGAAGCAGACGAAGGCACAGGAAAAGACCGGGCTGCTCCAGGCCACCATCTCTGCCGAGTTCACGAAGATAAAGCAGTGGGAGGGGAAATACAACTCCTACCTGAAGACGGCGCGGGGATATGCGGAGGCCATCAAGGCCGGCACGTCACTCTATGCCGAGGGCGTGGAGACGCTGCGCCATATCCATGAGATCAGGAAGGCCGTCGCCGCCAACCCGCAGGGCATCGGCGCTTCGGTGGCCATGAACAATATCTATGTGGAAACGGCTGCAGAGCTGATAAGGACGTATAGGCTGCTGAAGGTGTCGGTGGCACTTGGCTCCAACGTGAACATGCTGACGGGGGCGGAGCGCACCGAACTGCTCTGGAGCCTCAATGATGCGCTCGACCAGCTGAACAGGAAACTGCGCAGGCTGGCCATGAGCATCGCCTTCTACAACCTCGGGGATGTGTGGAACAATGCCACCGCCGGCATGGTGGAGAGGTCACATGCCCAGGTGGCGGCTGATGCCATCGACAGATGGAAGCGTGCCCAGAGGGTTTATGCCATTCTTGACGACTAACACCAGACGACCATGAACAAAAGACTGTCATACCGTCACGCCCTCATGCCCGTCGTGCTGTTGCTCTGCAGCACGTCGGCTTTCGCCTGGGGCGTTGACCCTGTCCGTGCTGCCATGATTGACCAGTACTCCAAACAGGCGAAGAAAACGCTGGAGGCACAGAACAGGGCGCAGGCCCTGATGACCACCGGCCATCTGTGGATGCAGACGGAGATAGAGCAGACCACGGACTTCCAGCGGGAGTTCAGCAACTACCTCGACCGTTTCCACGACATCCTTGGCTTTGCCGCCGAGATATACGGCATCTACTACGAGACAACCCAGATATCGAAGAACGTGTCGGACTTGAACGACGTGGTTGCCTCGCATCCGGCAAACGCCCTGGCCGTCGCGTTCCACACACGCCGCAATGCCGTGTACAGGAACATCATCATCAATGGGGTGAACATCGTCATGGACATCAAGACGCTGTGCTTCGACGACTCCAAGATGACGGAGCAGGAGAAGAACGAGATGATCACCAACATCAGGCCGAAGCTGCGCCTGATGAACAAGCAGCTGCGGGCCCTGGCCCTGGCCGTCAAGTACACCACGTTCCTCGATGTGTGGAATGAAATCACCGACAGGGCCAGCGCCTACGAGGGTGTTGACAAGCGGGCCATTATCGAGCGCTGCATGAGAGACTGGAAGAACAACGCTAACAAATAGAATCACTGTATGGAAGAGACACAGGGACAACAGGCGATATACAAGCTGCTGCGCTTCACCATCTATTTCCTGGTGCTGGTGGAGTTTTTCGTGTTCGTCGTCACGCCGGAGGAGATGGATGCCTTCGGGGGAATCGTCGCCGACATCCACAAGAGGGTGACGCGCTTCTTCATCTATCAGGAAGGGCATCTGCCCTACAGCAAGCTGATGACGGCTGTCATCATCCTCATCACCTCCCTCGGCACGAAGGCCAAGAAGGACGTGAACTTCGACTCCCGCTACCAGGTGTACTGGCCGCTGGCCATCGGCTTTGTGCTCGTCGTGGCGTCGGTATTCATCTATGGCTACCAGTTCCGGCCCATGTTCTACCACATCCATGCCAATGTGTGGCTCTACATGGCCTTCACGCTGATTGGCACGCCGCTGGTCCACCTCGCCCTCGACAACATGACCAAGCACATCAAGGGCGGCTTCATGAAAGACCGCTTCAACTTCGAGAACGAGAGCTTCGAGCAGTGCGAGGAGAAGCAGGAGACGCCCTACAGCGTGAATATCCCCATGCGCTACTACTACAAGGGGAAGTTCCGTCACGGATGGGTGAACATCATCAACCCCTTCCGCGGCACATGGGTGGTGGGCACGCCCGGCTCGGGCAAGACCTTTTCTGTTATCGAGCCGTTCATCCGCCAGCACTCGGCCAAGGGCTTCGCGATGGTCGTCTATGACTACAAGTTCCCGACGCTGGCCACGAAGCTCTATTACCACTACAAGAAGAACAAGCAGCTTGGCAAGACGCCGAAGGGCTGCACGTTCAACATGATCAACTTCGTCAACGTGGAGTACAGCCGACGGGTGAACCCTATCCAGCAGAAATACATCGGCAACCTGGCGGCGGCGCAGGAGACGGCAGAGACGCTGATCGACTCCCTACAGAAAGGAAAGAAGGAGGGCGGTGGCGGCAGCGACCAGTTCTTCCAGACGTCAGCCGTCAACTTCCTCGCCGCCTGCATCTATTTCTTCATCAACTACAGGAAGATGCCGTATGACGCGGAGGGCAACCAGCTCTTCCCGGAGTATGAGGAAGACCCTGAGACGCATCACAGGAAGCTGACGGGGCGTGTCTATAAGACGGAGGAGGGACGGAGGAAGAAGGACCAGGACGACCTTGTGGAGCCTGCCTATTGGCTGGGCAAATACAGCGACATGCCCCACGTGCTGTCGTTCCTCAACCACGACTACACGGAGATTTTCGAGGTGCTGCGCACCGACCCCGAGGTCTATCCCCTCCTCGGCCCCTTCATGACCGCTTTCGAGAACAAGGCGATGGAACAGCTGGAGGGCATGATTGGCACCCTGCGCGTACAGACCTCGCGACTGTCAACGAAGGAGTCCTACTGGATATTCCACCGCGACGGCGACGACTTCGACCTGAAGGTCAGCGACCCGAAGCACCCCAGTTACCTCCTCATCGCCAACGACCCCGAGATGGAGAGCATCATCGGAGCCTTGAACGCCCTGATCCTCAACCGTCTCGTTACCCGCGTGAACAGCGGCCAGGGCAAGAACGTTCCCGTTTCTATCATTGTCGATGAGCTGCCCACGCTGTTCTTCTACAAGATTGACCGTCTGATAGGCACGGCCCGTTCCAACAAGGTGTCGGTGGCCCTGGGCTTCCAGGAACTGCCGCAGTTGGAGGCCGACTACGGCAAGGTGGGTATGCAGAAGATTATCACCACCGTCGGCAACGTCGTCAGCGGCTCGGCACGCGCCAAGGAAACGCTGGAGTGGCTGTCGGGCGACATCTTCGGCAAGGTGGTGCAGCTGAAGAAGGGCGTCACCATCGACCGTGAACGGGTGTCGGTCAATCTCAACGAGAACATGGACAACCTCGTACCGGCATCGAAGATTTCAGACATGCCGACGGGATGGATTGCCGGTCAGGTGGCCCGCGACTTCGTGGTCACCAAGACAGGACACAACGGCTCGATGGACATTCAGAAGGCCGAGGAGTTCCGCACCTCCAAGTTCTACTGCAAGACGAACTTCGACATGGCGGAGATAAAGGCAGAGGAGGCGGACTATGCCAACCATCCCCTGCCCAAGTTTTACAAGTTCCCGTCTGTCGATGCCCGTGAGCGCATCCTTTACGCCAATTTCGAGCGCGTCAATCAGGATGTGTACGACATGATTCTGGAGATTCAGATGGAGTTCAAGAAAAACTAGAGTAAGTTGTTATCCAGAGTCATGCGAATTTGAATTTATTTAGTGTAAGCTCCGATTTATGATAAGAGTCCCCGCCGTGCATACCACAAGAACTGATGGCAGGGCATTTAAGTAAAAAACTCACATTCTGTTAACAATCAAAAAAGGATAACCTAAATAAAAGCAAATCAAGTAGGAAGAAAACAGTTCGTTCTCCTCCTACTTGTTTGCTTTATTGACAGGAATGTATGCTATGCTTTAAGGTTGTAAGCTCAAAACATGTAGAATCATTAAAATGGATGATGCAATTAAAAGCAATGACATCAATATCAGCCATACAAACCCTATATTCATCCATATGCGAGTACATTTACTTGCATCTTTTCCTTCTTTATAGACAAAATCCCCATCTTTCGTTGGATTGAAATAATCAACCAGGATATATTTATATACAGCGGTCATTAACACATAATGCGTCAAGTCAAGAAACAAATATATAAGAGCAAATACTAAAGCCCACTTTATTTCTTTTGTGGGGACAAAGGCATTGTCTATATAAGACAAAGTCCATGAACATGCAATAATCGAATAAACGAGGTTCCGTCCAACCGATCGTGCTTTTGAAGACATGTCTGCAAGGTATGTAGACACCATATTCCCGTCTTTTGTAATAGTCTTATTTTCTTCCATCGTTATTTATTATTTCAATTACATTTCCTTTTTCAACAATTGCAATCCCTACGGGCGGATATATACTACCAACAATTTTACCCCTTAGAGTTGGAGAAATAGTCTTTCCCGTTAATTTAGCCACTTTGTCAAGCAGTTCTTCTGTAGTACTGACACTTGCCCGTTTCTTTGCTCCTGCCAAAACTGCTCTTCCTACTTTAATTTCAAAGACGCCCTTTTTCGTGAGTGGAGGGTATACAGATGCATATTTCAACTCCACACGTTTTTTCCTACTTTGTTGGGTTCCCCTCTTTCCTATGGGGGGATAGATTGTTATTCTCTTATCATCAACGTGATATATGGACTCTATTGTTTTTCCAATAGTGGGATATATCGAGTTTAATGACCTGATATCGATTGGGTGAATTGTTGATGTATCTTCCAAATGATCAACATCTACCACATAGAATTTTCTACGTGGTGCTCCTAATGGTTTCATCTTTTTATGGCCAAGATGACTGATTTCGTTTCTTTTTTTCCCCATATACTTAGATTTTAATTATGGTCTCCACCAAAGAAGATCGTCTCCACGTTTCCACTCACGCCAGAAATCCCAGATGTGCTCAATCATTAGTTCTGTCTGTAGCGAGGTATGCACAATATTGCCATTCTTGTCATAGGTAACTTTTATATCCTGTTCAAACGATTTGAATGGTACTTTTACCTTTGCTATTCTCCCAATGGCATTTTTAGAATTCTGGCTGTCATCTAAAATGGGGTCCAGGGTCGGTCTTTCATCAGTATGGTAGTTTCCGTTGCGGAGCATATCTGAGACAGCATTAAATGGGTCGTAAATACTATCCATCTCACTTATACTGATAATCTCGACTTTTGTCGCAGGATAATGAGTCCGCAAGAATTCCTCTAATTGTATTTCCTCCTCAGACTTCTTACATCCTGTCGTTAGCAATAATATCAAACAGACCTTAACAAGAAACTTTATATTTCTACAGAGCTTCTTCTTCGTTTCTATTTTCGCCTCATTTTGTTTGCTCATATCAATCAAACAATCAAAATTGTCTTAATAATCGGTTTGATTTTGCAAAGATACGAAAAATTTCGGTAAATTCAACACTTTTATATACAATTTATGTTAAACAAAACCAAGATTGTCTTTGATTATGTCATTAAGCAATGACAAACGGCTCACCTTTATATGATTATCTCGTCTACTTATCAACAATATCAAGATTCTTGATAGGATGGTAGAATGTATTATACATCCGCTCATATTGATATTTATATTCATAAATTTCCACAGGTCCCCATGACAGTTGGAATTGATAACCGAGATTTTCAAATTGCATTACGGAATAGCCGTTATTGTATGCCATTGTAGGCAAAAGGAATTCATAGTAGAAGGAATTATTCCCTTTCATAAAGGTATCAAGGTCTGTTAAGTATCGATGACTTATATAGAAAAGTTGACACCAGGAAAAATACAATTTCTTGAAAGGATTATTCCTAATATAGTTTATTGGCCAATGATTATTAGGCCCACCCAAAATATCTGTAGCAATATGGATGTAATCAGTGTCTACGGCATCTATATTTTGGATGAATTCAGCCATATCTCCTGTAAAGACAATATCGTTCTCCATCAGGAGATAGTGCTTATATTCAAATTTTTTCGAAAAATCCACTAATGCGACAAGGGGATTGGGCAATCTTCTCTCACCATAATGGAAGAATCCATCCAACTTGTCCGAGTTAAACACGCAAAACTGGAAGTCAGGGTATTCTTCGGGAATAAGTATTTGCGAACTGTTGTCATAGAGTATGACAAAATCCATAATATTCTCCGTCTCTTTCTTCAGGTATGACAGATAATGAAGCATAAGGCTATCTATTTTGTGTGTTATGAAAACTGCACAGTTTTCATGCCCGCCAGATGCTGTCTTATTCACACTCATTACGGAGCAGTCTTGTCGATTATTGATTTCTTTCAATGGATGGAACAATTTGTTACGCAATCCTGTCCCTTCAATTTCTTTCAGCGTATATAATGGGCGATACCTCATGGTGCCGTCATTAATCCCTGACATATTCGGGATATAATATCTGTTTTCATATCCTTCAGGAACGAATTCGCCTCGTCCTCCGAAATCACCGATTCTGAAACCTCCATGATACAAGCATGTGGTAATCATGACTTCCGAATGTGCGGAATAACCCTTTTTCTGATAATGGTCTAAATAAGACAAAGCAGCATTTGAATACCGACATATTGGGTGAAAGCCCTTTATGCAATCTGTTAGGGTGTACCCCACGTTGTTGCTTCTGTGCCACCATGCCCAATACTTGTTTTTGTTTTCATCAAATCTTTCTATATGGCAACTCAAAAAATCATAGTCAGAAAGATTGGCACTACAGTCGTTCATAAACGAAGACCAGTTGCCCGTAAATTCCACATCATACTCAATGAACCAATAGAATCTATAATCTGGATTGTCAATGTAGAAACGTAACAAAGGGAAATGGCAACTTCCTGGAAGTAATGTTTCCTCAATAGGTTCATACAACAATGCATTTAAACTTTCACAATTCGTTGTGAAACATATTATATCGTTTGGAATACTCCACTCGCATCCATCATCTACGTTAAGAAGTAGGATTATGTCGTATTTCTCCTTATCCAAATCACAATACAGTTTCCTGTATTTTTGAATAACATATTCATTCAAAATATGAGTTGACAATAGAACGACGCTTTTCTTGTATTCATTTTGTTCCATAATTATATTCTATAGTTATCCTCATCGGTGAGGTCTTCCTCACTAAAGCATTGGCAATGAGTAAGGTCGTTGCTGGTTAGATGATAGACATTGAACAAGCGCTGGAATGATTGATTTACTGATTGTAATTCCATTTCTTCGTTTAAATAAATAGTACCTTTATAGTCCTGCGATGCTCCCTCTCAATATCGAAACCTAAGATTTTTGGTATACATCGTCCACGGCAAGTTAATTATGGTGATAGTTCTGCGAGGTCATGACATACAGCAGGCTAGGCGTCTTCAGTTCATCCTCCTGCTTTCCAACGCCCTTTCCGAAGAAAGACACGAGGTTATGGCTCAACGTGTCGTCCCGTTGCCACTGCGGAAATGGCTTCACTGTTACCTCCTTCAGTCTGATGCTCTTTGGAGTGAGAATCATATTCACATTGTTCATCTTATCCTTCAGCGTAAGCTATTCCAACTCCTTCTCATAATGGATCAACTACTACCAACTTCAAAATCATTTCACTTACGGACTTGTTCTACAGGTTAATCACCAGCCCCCCACCTGCACTGAGAAGCTGATGACCACACCCCATATTATAATGCATAAGAGTCTGCTCATTATCTCAATTCTAGTCTCAATGATTATGATATAACAATTGTCACGATGTACATACCTTAATATATACAATTGAGATTATCTACATCGTGACAAATATCATTAATTAGTTTTCTTTGTATATTCAATACAAGCACATAATTTCACATTAGCACTAATATAATACCATCCGCAATACCCCAAAGTACTTACTTGGGTTACGCACGAACCACTACATACAAGGGCTTGCGCATCACATTTTGGCTGTTCACGCCCAGTAATGTTTCTCATTTCAGTTTCAGAAAGTATAAAACTGCTTGCTAATGTAATTCTTTTAATTTTCTTCATATAAATACTTTTTTTAAAAAGCCTACTCTATTATAGCTTTTCGGCATCTGCTATTAAATATCACTTATTCTTTTATTCTCAATTCTCAATTGGTTGATAAACATGCGCCTTGGTCAGTAGCGGATGACCGCCATTGGCGAGGAGAAGCTGCTGGCCATTATGGTTGAGTACGCTCATATCCGTGATGCTTCCCTGCAAGTCAGAAATGTAGTACATGGGATTTTTGGCATATTCGCGATTGCCGTATATCTCGTTTTTATGTTTCAAGAGCTTGGCGTATTTCATTCGCTGTACTTCGGGGCTTTGTTCTGGCGCGGTAATGGGCGATGCCTCTTGTCTCAACTTCGCAAGGCAAAAGGTGTGCGCATCATTCTCTGCCTTTACAATCAATCCGGGTAGTCCGCGCAACCGCCACGGCCCTGCCGACGATGGAATCTCCTCAGTGTACCACACGTGCCACTCCACGCCTCGATGCGTTGCCGTGGCCTGCTGGCAGAGATAGCCGCTGACGGTCAGTGTGTCGTCGGTCAGCGTCCATGCGATGTCGGGCGTCTCTTCGCTGCCCTCATACTCATGCGGGAAGATGAACTCACGCACGGTGGTCTGTCCTGTGGGTAAACCCGTCCACACCGTCGGCATATGCATATACGCTTCCTGAAATCCTGCCACCACATTCGCTTTTGAAGCCTCGCCGGTCTGTGGGTAGGCAGAGAACGGCATCGACTTTGTTATCGTCCGTCCCACCTGCACCACAACCTGCATTCTGTCCGTGACGGGCGCATCCTCTTCGTTTAGGGTTCTACACTCGTAGTCGTACACTGCCACAAATTGTGTCGTGTCAACAATCTCTGTTTGCCCTTGCGCTGCTATCGTCAGCACAAGAGCCATCATCATCACTAAAAACTTTTTCATTGTTGTTGATGTTTATAGGGTTATTATTACTTTCCTGTTCTGAGTTTTCCTTATTCATTACTTCACCCCTCACTATATTGTTCTTTCGGGGGATTGCCGTGGTGGATGATGTTCATGATTTCGTGGATTTTTTCGTCGGTGAGGTCTTCCTTGCCAAAGCATTCGCCTGGGACGAGCGAGGTGTTGCGCTTCAGCCAGTGCCAAACGTCCTCGAAGAGCCAACCAAGGCGGGTCCAGAATTTGCTAATGATGCTGAGATAGATGAGCAGGGCGATAGTCACAATGACCAACACGCACAGAACAATCATCTGGGTGGTGGTGATGTCATTTTCTGCGTTGTCTGCTTCCTTGTTCTTCTCTGCCATGAACGCATCTGCTTCTTGCCGCATGGCAGCGCTATGTGAGGCCAAGGCCGCTTGGTGGAGGTCGAAATAGTAATGAATCTGTACGGTGTCGTTCAGCGCACAGTACTTGGCGAGTGAGTCGTTATAGGCTCTCTCCTGTTGCTCCAGCTCTGCCACATGTGCGCTTAGAGGCATCTTGTAGATGACCTTTTCTCTTTCCTGACAGCCGCAGAACAGAGCACTACAAACGAGGATGAAGGTGATGATTTTCCTGGACAAGCCAAACATCTTTGTCAATAACTTATTCATATTTGTTACAGTTTGAATGTGAGTCTAAACATTGCGGTGCGGCCGCAGAGGGCGTAGTCGTAGGTGTAGGTGTTGATGCCGTCAAAGAGGGTGTAGGCGTAGCTGCGCTGGTTCAGGAGGTTGGTGAGTTCCAGGCGGAGGACGCACTGCTTCCATTTGTACTGCGCGGAGGCGTTGAAGAGGGACATGTTTTTGTACTGATCAGTGGTAATCTGGCGGCGCACGTGGTCGTAGTCCAATGAGAGGTCGAGGGTGACGATGGGGAAGATGTGGACGGCTCCGCTGTGGGTGAGGGAGGTCGTGGTGTTACTCTCTTCGGAGTAGTGGGAGCGCGACCACCCGTAGCGGATGTCGTAGCGCAGTTCGAGCCAGGGAACGGGGGTGACGGCGGCATTGCCGTGGAGATTGTAGTTGTTCGAGCGAATCTTGATGATGTCGGTTGCCCCTTCCGAAGAGGAAATGGCCTGCTCACTGTCGCCAAAACCGTAGGTGGCATCCGCACCGAGTTTGGCGAAGAGCGAGGGGAAGTTTTTCGTGCTGATGACAGAGAAATTGGTGGAGCGGCTGCGGGTGACGCGTTGCAGGGCACTGCTGCTGACATCGATGCCGCTGACGCTCTGTGAGTAGAGCGTGTTGTGCTTGCCCTCGCTATGGGTGGCGGCGAGGCCCAGCGTGAAGTACTGCATAGGCAGCTGCCATTTCCAGTCGCCTGACGTGTGCCACGTGTTCGACTCGCCGATGATGCCCGACGAGGTACGCACCGAGCGGTAGTCCACTTGCATCGGTTCCGTCAGTAGCGTCATCATGTCGCCAATCTGAGTCGTGTAGCCCGTCGAGAACTGCAGCTTGCTGTTGGCAGAAAAAGTGTAGTTGATACCCATCGAGGGATTGAGCACGGGCTTGGTATAATTCAGTTTGTTATAATACAGACCCTTCAATGCGGCACCCAGCCCAGCACTGAGGTAGAAGCGGCGGTTGCGAGAATGAATCTCGAAGCCGGGATTGACGCTGGGCGTGAATGACCAGCCTTTGATGTGATTAATTTCCCCCGTCGCCACGCGGTTTGTTTCCACATCATCATACATCGCGCTCACCCTGACAGGCAGACTGAGCCGGAACACCTTGCCGATGGGGATTTGGAACGACGAGCCGACATTCATGTTGAGCGTCGAGGACTGCGCTGTCTGCCCGTAGTCCGTACCGTCTTGGCTGAACGAGAGCCTTAGCGTCGGTGTCCGCCTGAACGACACGTTGGCATGGACGTGTCGCCGTGCGCCCTTCTCCGTCCTGCCCATCCAGAAAAGTTCGTTGCCCACCTCAAACGATGAAGTCTTCCGTCGCTGCTCCACTAAAGAGCCGTTAGCAACCACATCCCCCTCATTCTCCTCAAACTTCCCTTTGAGGACAAACGTCTCGCTGAGATACACGCGGTCGGCGTTCTTCAGGTAGTTCACCGACAGCTTCGGCAGGTGAATTTTTGTTATTGGCGATGTCTGTTCGCTCACGGTCACATAGTTCCCACCCTCGGCAAGGTACGTCGTGCTCTGGCTGATGTCGTGCGTGGCGCGGTGGTAACTGTAGTCGGCATTCACCTTCATGGTCGTGCGCTCGACCCTGTCGCTTTGCTCGTCAAAGAACGAGTCCGTGCGCAGGATGCCGTTCACCGTCGCCATGCCGTTGCGCTGGTAGAGGTATTCGCCCTACGGAGGCGCACCGCCGATTCCCGAGCTAAGCTCGCCTACCCGTAGCCTTTCGAAGCCGCCGAACAGGCTGGTGGCGGGTGTCGTCACGTCTGAGCCGCCGAAGTGGTCTATCATGTCGGCCCGTTCTTTCATCCTTGCTTCTTGTCTTCCTTGTTCATACCTTCACCCCTCACTATCTTGTACTTCGGGGGATTGCCGTGGTGGATGATGTTCATGATTTCGTGGATTTCCTCGTCGGTGAGGTCTTCCTTGCCAAAGCAGGGGCCTGGGCTGATAGAGGCTGTTTCCTTGAACCAGTGCCATGCATCCTCGAAGAGCCAGCCGAGGCGGGTCCAGAACTTGCTGATAATGCTGAGGTAGATGAGCAGGGCGAGGGTCACGACGGCCAACACGTACAGGACAATCATCTGGGTGGTGGTAATGTCGTTGTCGGCGTTTTCTGCCTCCTTGTCCTTTTCTGCCATGAACGCATCTACTTCTTGCCGCATGGCAGCACTGTGTGCAGCCGAGGCCGCTTCGTGGAGGTCGAGATAATGCTTAATCTGTGCGGTGTCGAGCAGCGCACTGTACTTTTCGAGCGAGTCATTATAGGCTCTCTCCTGTTGCTCCAGCTCTGCCATGTGTGCGCTTAGAGGCACTTTATAGATGGTCTTTTCTCTTTCCTGACAGCCGCAGAGCAGGGCGATGCAGGCGAGGGCGATTATGATGTTCTTGTTCATAATGCTATGTGTTTATTATTCAAGTTGAACTTCGTTCTTCTTCCGTCACGACTCGGCCATCTCCAAGCGAGCTCGGATGGCTCTCACTGTTCCGTCAGTTCCAATGGCTCGTAAGGGGTGTGGATAGATACGGCTTCGCCCAAGACGACATGGCCACCGGCATCGACGGTTCCACTTCTCCAACCAACAGCTTTAAGCCAGTTCTCTGTAAATGTGCGCTGGTATTTCTGCACTTCGGCACGTGTACTCTTCTTATACCCCTTGTATTCGTATTGCACGATGGGATGCTTGCCTTTCTCTATTCCCACGGCCTCAAATGTATAGAGACGATTGGTGTCATAGACCTTTAGAATCAGGCCGGGCAATCCGCCGAACTTCCACGGCCCCGTCTTTACAGGAATGTCAGTCGCGAACCACGCCTCGTAGTTGCGCCCCCGCCAATGGCACGTTGCTTTCTGGCAATCATAGCCGATGACCGTCTGATGCTCCGTGCCGAGCGTCCAGTTCATTTGCGGGTATGGCTCAGTATAGAAACTGTTGTAACTGCCCAGCTTGTCGGGCATACAGGCATACTCCGTCAACTGACCATTCCTGACGTAGAGATCAGCCCATTCATATTGGCACCACCTGTCTTTCTTCTTTCCACCAGGGCCAAGCCACGTCGGGGCACTCTTGGCGTTGCGATTCTTCTTGCTCCATTCTGTCCGCAGGGAATCGGAATTGAAGACGAACCAGCTGTAATACTTCGTGATGCTGTCGCCGATGTCAAGACGCTGGAAGTCAACGTAAGTGTCCATGTCGTCAATCTTGTCTGCATTCAGGGCATACCAAACGCGCACTTCCGTCTGGTCAACGACTGTGGCTTTGCCCGTACTGCGGCTTATCGGGATTCCAGCATGACCCTGCTTCTGTTGCGCACTCGCCCCGCCGCACACGGCGGCGAGGGCGAGGATGATGGTGATGATTTTCTTGTTCATGATGATATAATTATTCAAGTTCCAGCGGCTCGTAGGGATAGACCTTTGAGAGGGCGTTGCCATCCATATCTTTCCATCCCAGTGTCTTTGCGGGGTTCTCGTTGATTTTCCGCTCCAGCTTCAGCACGGTCTCGCGCTTGATAGGCTTGCGACGGGCATATTGGCTTCTTACCATAGGTCTGCGGACACGCTCCACGTTGGTACACTCGAAGGTGTAGAGGTGGTCGGTGTCATAGGCCTTGACGATGAGGCCGGGCAGGCCTCCGAACTTCCACGGCCCGAACTTCACGGGAACCTCCGCCGTGAACCACGCCTCGAAGTCGCGTCCGTGGTAGTGGCATGTGGCTTTCTGACAATGATAGCCGCTGACGGTGGCAGTGTCCTGCGTCAGCGTCCACTGCTGGCCGGGGTAAGGCTCATCGTAATAGCCCTCATATTGCGGCAGACGCTCACGGTTGTATGTCCTTATCTTTCCGTCCTCGGCTATCAGCACATGGTATTGCAGTTCGTTCCAGTTGCCATATCCGTTGCGTCCACGCGGCAGCAGTTTCTTGGAGAAATTGCCTGAGCGGTTAGTCCTGCGGTCAACGGTGCGCAGCGAGTCCGATTCCCACACGAAATAGCTATAATACTTGTTGCAATGGCCGCCCACCTCCAGTATCTGCCAGTCGATGTAGGTGTTCTCGTCCTTGATGTCGAGTGCATTGAGGGCATACCACACGCGGACGGTGGCCGTGTCGATGGTGATGTAGTTGTCGATGTTCGACATGGCCACATAGCCAATCTTGCTTTGTTTCTCCTGCGCCCATGCCGTCATGGCGGCGAGGGCGATGATGAGGGTGATGATACGTTTGTTCATTATACAATTTGGTTTTTAATGTTACTGTGTCCTCGCAAAAGGCTCGCGGAGCGCGTTGAGGGGGCTTTGTGTCCTTGCAGAAGGCTCGCGTAGCAGATTGAGGCGGTCTTGTGTCCTCGCAGAAGGCTCGCGGAGCGCAGGGAGGGGGCTTTGTCATCGCGCAGAAGCGACGCGGAGCAGTCCGTGGCGGTCTTGTGGCCTCGCAGTAGCGGCGCGGAGCGCCCCGTGGCACTACTGTTTGGTTACAGGAGGCTCGCGAAGCACTCCGCGTTGCTAATGATTGTTTACTCGGGAGTCACGGGCGTCACCTCGCCGCCGCCGTCGTCATCGCCACCCTCGTCGGGCTTCGGCTCGGGTTCCGGCTCGGGCTTGGGGTCGTCGCCGGAGGTCTTGCCGCTGCTGATGTAGTAGAGCTTGGCGCGCTCCTCGATGCCGAAGAGGGTCTGGATGAGCTGCGTCAGTTCGGCGCTGGGCTGTAGCACGGCCAGGGCGTTGAGCACGTCGTAGGCCTGGCGGATGGCGGCGTCGGTGGCCTTGCGGGCATCGGCCAGCTCGCCCTTCACCTTTGCGCTCTCGTTGTCCACGCGCACGGCCACGAGGTTCAATACCTTCACGGCCTGCTGGCGGGCCTTCGCAATCCACGGCTCGATGCCCAGGGCAGCGAGGTCGTACTTGTCAGGCGTCTGCCACTCCTGCACCATGTTCACGGTCTTGCGGGCCTCGGCCTCGAAGCCGTCGTTGATTTGGAACTGGAAGTCCTTGAACACCTGCACGGCCACCTCGGCCTTGCGGCGCAGCGGCTCCGTCTCGGGCAGCAGCGTCAGGGCGTTGAGCATGGCGCGGATGGTGCTCATGTACTGGTCCTCCAGCCGGTCCTCGCGTTTAAGGTCGTCGCTGGCGAAGTCCTTGCCGCTGAAGCGCTTGAAGGCGATGTCCTCGGCCTGGCGCGCCGCGTGTACGGCGGTGGCGGCGTTGAGAAACATCGTGTTGTCGGTCTCGAAGGCCGCAAAGCGGTCGTCAATCTGTTGTGTCACGCCGTCGTGGTTGGCGTTCGACAGTCGAGCCAGATAGCTCGTCGTTAAAGTTTTCTGTGCCATAGTTGTCTCTAAATTTTGATGTGAATAATTTTGTTGTTTCTAAATGTTTGATGTGTCGATGGCTCCGTCTATGGGAGCCGAGGTTTTTGTAATTTGTCCTTTCTGTTGCGTCACACCTTCCTTTCCTTTTGGTTAAACTTCCTGTTATCTGCCTCGCTGTCTCTAAGAAAACCTCCCCGCCGCCCGTCGCGACCGGGCGAGCGGGAAGGACACATCATAGAAACAACGTGTTATTTCAATTTGAATCTGACTTTCAATAATACGCTGAGAGGGCGTAGGTCATGGCTGTTGATGCTGGTGTTCATGCCGGAGTGGACGGTAGAGACATAACGACGAGCATTGAAGAGGTTGCTGCACTCCAGTTCCCATTCGGTTGCTTTCCAAGCATAGCGTATCATGGCGTCGGCAAAGACGATATTCGGCGCGGAGGCTTCGTTGAAGAACTGATAATCGACATT
>JAEEGJ010006806.1_pt1 | contig 33760 bp, 32 predicted proteins | sample 8958761 | NCBI WGS metagenome assembly JAEEGJ01 (sample SAMN16246546, study PRJNA631951) | gut metagenome | biome: gut microbiome; feature: rumen; material: RS-attached | host: Bos | place: Iran: Karaj | collected 2018-10
CAAGGCTGTCTACCTCTTTGAGATATGGATAATCCTCTTTGTATTTGGCAGGGGTCACGCTTGCAAATTTACCAGTAGACCTATAGCTCTCGATTTTATCAGAAAGCATGAGATTATAGACCTTACGGCAACAGCCAAAGGTCTTGGCAAACATGACAACCTGTTCAGTTGTAGGGTATAATCTGTATTTGATACTTAAATGAAAAATTTAATTCCAGTTACTGATATTTTTCATAAAATACGGATTTAAATTCCGATTTTATACCTTAACAATTTCATATTTTTGATATATAATGAGCCCATAAGCACCCAGTTTTAAAGTTTTTTGCATGCTAATGGGGCATCTGGAAAATAGTGTGCGAGACTAGATTCCACATGCCTTGTGTGTAAGACTAAATTCTGGTGCAGTGAAATCTGCCTGTGCTTATACTATTTTATTTCAACAGGGCTGGACATAACATAACTTCGTCTGGGACTATTAGCTCCAGACCCATTGCTTTATGAATTTTATTGTCCAGGAGTAAAAGAGATAGTTCATATGGGCTGTGCCCATTGAGACTGTCTCTTTTTTCGCTGTTTATGTGATCCATCATGCAATGGACCTTATCTTTATTAAGATCAGCAAAAGAGCTTCCCTTGGGTTTGATATAGCGTATGTATTCGTGATTCTTCTCGCACGCCCCTTTCTGCCAGAAACAGTAGGGGTCACAGTAGAATACTATAGTACTTTTTTGACCGTCATTGAATGTTTCCATAGCTTCACGGGCAGAAAACTCAGTGCCGCCGTCAGTAAGTATCACAGGGAACAGTCTCTTGAATGCTTCCTGACCAAGAACGGCTTCAAGCCATCTGAATACCTCAAGTACGCACTCCTGATTTTGATGCTCAAGCAGGAACATAAGCATTAGGTTGCAGTTACGGAATGTGAAAGTCAAAATTACTCTATTTTCTCCTTTTTGCCCTTCTACACAGTCCATCTCAACTACATTTACACCAGGATGGCTTTTGAGATATTTGAGAAAATCATCGTAGTTGTGCCCCTTACGGTAAGAACGGTCCCTTGTACTCGCTTGAGTGGCTTTTTTCCGCTTCTTGTACCTTACAGAACGTCTTAGGTCACCGTTGCGGACAGCAAAAACGCTGTCATTGATATAAGTGTATAGAGTTCTTCTTGAACACCCTATCTCTTCGGCATGCGTAGCGTATACATGTCCGATAGACTGATGTTTATCCTTTAAAAGAGGAACAAGAAGATCGTTCATGGCTTGTATGCTTTCCGGTGTCTGATTTATGCCGGTTCTGCACTCAACTAGAACGCTCCTATACTCGTCATGCGCATACTTTGAGGAATAAAATTTCCTGGGCATTAAACAATGGGCCTTTTTCCCGCAACCATTACATACATAAGGTGGCTTTTCGAGTTTTTTACATTCAGCGGTCTCATAATTAGGGCATACATCTATACACCGAAAGTGTGGACGTGTACATATCTTGCACATTTTCCCGCACTGTTCATCACAGAGCAATACGATTTTGCAGTCCTTACGATGTATACAGGGTGGATTAGTGTATCCTGGATCAGGTCTTTCTTTTACCTGAGCATGTAAGCGTACTTCTTTTGAGATTGTGGAAGGATCCTTGCCAATAGATCTTGCTATTTCAGCAAAAGATTTATTCTCGGCTAATCCCTTTTCAATCTCTATACGCTGATCAAAGGTTAAGTGTTTTTGATTGCCTTTATTCATCATATAGCTCCAATCTGCACAGACAGGCAATCATCTGCTTGACCATTATAAAGATATCAACGTATAAATATCAATAGGGCAAATATATGTGCAGAAGTAAAATCAAGAAGCCTAGAATTTACTATCGCGGACTGGAATTAAAAAATACATTTAAGCATCTGTATTTGATAGCTTTATTCATACTCTTATTATAGCAAACATATGTTCGGATGTCAAGAGAAAACGCTTTCATCTCGGTAATTTAATTGCCGAGAATTCCCGCTTGATATCTTAAATTCAGGATTAAATACTATCGTTTTACAATCATTGAATTTTGCAAAATTACTTAATGCTTTCTCCAATGCAGAGTTTAATGCTTTTGTTTGGCGGATCCCCGGCTCCCACCATAAGCCATTAACCCTAAGAACACCTTCCTTACGATTTGGAACAGCCTCGATCCGTCCGACAAATCGATCCCGATATAAAATGGGAAGAGTATAGTATCCGTACTTTCTCTTTTCCGCAGGCGTATATATTTCCCATGAATACCCAAAATCCCACAGAGCCAGTATCAAAGCCTTATCCCATAAAAGCGGGTCCAGTGGTGCAATAAAGGACATCCTCGTTTTAAAGTCTGTACTCCCATCCAAAGCTTTCTGCATGAGCTCTTCATCTTCGGTCAGGTAATAAAAAGGAACCTTTATGCCTTCAACCATAACCGATCGTATTTTTCCATCCGCCACCAGGTCGGACAATACTTTTTTTCTCAAGTCCGCTTTAAGATCAATACCTAAAAATGCCGTACTGTTCTTATCCCACAATAGTCCGACCGCTCCGATTCTGCGAAGAACCCGCCATGAAATGAATTCAAGTTCAGTTTGGCATGGATTTTTGGTGTTTAATAATTCAGCCGGCAGAAATTTCTCTGCAATATCATAATACTTACGACTTCCGTTTTTATGATGAATGATCAGTTCACCGTCTGTATATAGCTGCTCCAGGACCGATCTTGCCGCCTGTGACTTTTTATGCCAGTTACCGCTCCAATGCATCGAAGAATGCCAATAAATCTCGCCCTCAATAGGCAATGTATCACTACAGACCGGACCGTTCTCTTTGATATAAGCTATAGCCTCTTTCTTAAGTTCCTGCATTCCCTCGAAAGTATCACCCATACGGTAGCTGCGTTCTCTGTATGGAGCAAAATACGGCCAGTCTTCTACAGGCCAAATGGATAATTCCTTATCCACATAGTCTATCAGTTTACGGTCCTCATACAGCAGTTCCCAAAGCATGGACTTCTTAAAACCTTTTACTCTGGGCTGCAAAGTCAGCTCAGCATTCTTACCGCATACATCAACCGGATCGAACTGGATGCATCCCGCCTGACGTATATAATCATAAGCCCCCTCTTTTCCGGTGAATCGGTATGTACCTATCAATCCCTGTTTTAAAAGAATGAACTGTATAGCTTGCTGTTTTGTAATTATCCGCATACCCTATCCTCTCATCCAACATATGCAACTGCATCAGCCTGAAACTGCAGTCCTTCTTTTCCGCCCACATGTGCGAACTCGGTCTGGATGGATTTTCTTACCGGATACTTCCCTTTGAATCTTTCCTTTATTATCTTCTCCATGACCGGGATATTCCAAACGTCTCTAAACAGACAATCCATCTGAACTACAGATTCCAGAGTAAGGCCTACCAACGCAAGTCTCTTTTCCATTTGATCAAAAGCCCCGTTTATCTGTTCTTCTATAGTACCTCCGATATTTCCTACGCAGTAACTTAAGAAACAAAAATCACCTGCCTTGATCATCCCTGAATGTGCCCATTCTTCGCTTATGTCGTATCTTTCAATTTCTCCCATTTTACTTTCCTCCATATATTTTTATCATTGATTCTGCCATATTTTTCAGATTATCTCTCAATTCCGGCGGATCAAGCACTTCCACCTTATCCCCGAAAGTCAGCATCCACATGGTCAGATTCTCCATATCGCTGTAGTCACGGATTAAGAGCAGTCTTCCGTCTTTCTGTACTTCATAGCAGTCCGGTCCGAATTCTTCTACCAGTCTCCACTTCATATCCGGATCAAACAGTGCCTTAAGTATAATGTTTCTCGGATACACAAGCTCTGAGCTGAGCTCCGGTACCGGTGCATTTCTGCAGACAAAAGATTCCCCAGTCTCCCTCACCTTATCCATACGGTTCAACTTAAACAGCCTGTAGTCCCTCCGTGTTAAACACCAGCCATACACATACCAGCTCGTCCATTTGAAAACAACATAATACGGTTCTATAGATCGTTCACTTTCTCCCGATGGTGCGTAATAGTAAAAATCCAGTATGTGCCTATTCTCTATCGCATCCTGAATGGTTGATATCTTTGGTGCCAGTGAAGTCTTGTACCATGATGACAGGTCGATCAGTACAGAATCTCTTCCGCTGATCAGTTCAGAAGAGCCTGTCTGGATTTTTTCCATCAACTGTCCGTAGTATCCGCTTCCGCTCACGCTGTCCAGGCTCCGGAGCCCCGCCAATATCATCTGCATATCCTTTGATGTAAGGATTGTCCGGTCCATGCGGTACCCGTTCATGATACTGATGCCGCCGCCCGAGCCCTGCAGTGTCTGTATAGGTATACCGGCTTTGCTAAGTGCTTCGATATCCCTGTTGATGGTTCTGCGGGATACTTCAAAGTGTTCAGCCAGCTCAGGTGCCGTGACCATATCCTTTTGTAACAATACAGATAAAATCCCTATAAGCCTGTCTATTTTCATCTATGATAACGCCCTCCCTCACGTTACAAGTATATCATATCACGCTTAACATGACAACTATATGTCGTGTTTAAAACATAAAAAATCCTGCACTTAAAAAATCTGTAGTGCAGGACCTCTTTGTAAACCTTTTTTCTCTTATGTATCTCTCGTTATTGCTCCCATTCCTTTCAGTTCTTTCTTACGCTCGTACATCATCTGATCGGCACGCTTGAATATGTCTTTCAGCTGCTCATCACCCTCAGTCAACGTAGAGGAGCCGAGCGAGATGACAACGCCTCCGGTACTGATATTACTTTCTACCTTTTGGTTAAACTCCTTTATTACCTCGTCCTTAGTGTCAAATCCTTTTCCCTGAAGAATGATAACGAATTCATCCCCGCCGATCCTGAATACCGCACCATGCTTAAAGTATTCGCACAGCATTACGCTTGCATCTTTGATCAGCTTGTCTCCTGCCGCATGTCCAAGCGTATCATTTACATGCTTTAAGCCATTGATATCACAGACAGCTACAGCTATATTTTGTATCGCTTTATTGCGTATGCTTTCATCCAATGATTCCTCATATGCTGAAAAAGCATGTTTATTCCTTATCCCGGTCAATGAATCCGTATTCGCCATACTCATGAAGTTTCTGCTGTTTTCCTTCTCAGCTTCAAGCTGTACAGCCGATATCCTTCTCAGCATCAATAACAGTATAGCTGCAAATATGATCATGGCAACTACGGTAAACACGATCTGTCTTATACTGAACGAGAGATTCTGGTCACTTATTCCCCTGATCTGTTCATTTATAATGCTTCCACGGATCAAAACGACCATCTGCCAGCCCGTCCCGGGTATGGGAACATAATAAAGCGTCTCATCTGCTTTATCCTGTTTAAATGTCAGATGGCCGGCTTTTTCTGTTTCAAAATCACTTTTAAGTTCCTTCCATTTATCATCAGTCAATACCTTATTTGTAGCATCAAGTATATTTAATCCTGATATTATCGATCCCAGCTCGGTATCCGAAAGGTTTTCGCCGTCCTTCGAATATATACCGAAATCTGTTCTTCCCTGATCCTCAAAAGCGAGAAGCTTAACAATCTCCCCGATATCTATCTGGACAAAACATGCCTTAAAGGATCTGCCCATCATCGTCAGTCCGTCCGCAGGTATAACCAGGCACAGCTGTGTCGAAGAACCGTAAAGATAGACTGTGCTTATTATTCTGTCTTTCAGCTTCTCATTAGACAGGAAATCATGCCGGCTTCCTCCTGTATATGTGGTGTACTGCGTATATACGATATTATCCTCATCCACCAAAGCCAGCCTGTTCAAGGAAAGCAGGGATTTTATCATTCCTATCACACTTCTAAGATGTTCCTGATCCTCTATCCCTTCATCAGAAAAGATCGTTAATGCCTTTTCCATCTGTGTGAAGTTATTACTTATCAGGTTTGTGATCGTCTTTGCCCGACGGTCCGCCATAGCTTCAAGATAAAACGAGCTGACAGCAGAAACCGCATTATCGGTAGCAGTATAAGTCTGCCTTGCCGACCATATGGTATTGACCAAAACCATGACCATTATCAAAATACTTCCTATTGTCGCAGTAAGGACAAAGGTTTTATTTGTAACCCGTTTAATCTTCATCTTTATCTATCTCCATAAAGAGTCTCAAGCATCGCTGCCGCATCCTGCTGATAGATCAGCGTCGTTGTCATCTCGCTTTTTTCAGGATATTGTGAACCCGGAAGGACACCGTCCGCGATCATAACCGCTACCTGAATAGTATCAAATCCCATAGAGTAGCAATCCTGAACACCCAGGCAGTAAATAACTCCGTCCTTCAGGTAATGCAACGCCTCTTTATCATGGTCCATACCTACGATGACCGCATTGCTGTTCTCCTCGATAATTGCACGGGCTGCACCGACCGGATTACTCATATTGCAGCAGATGATCCCGTCAAGATCAGGATTATCAGCCAGTATCTTCTTTGTAAGATCATAAGCAAGATCCACGGAATCCATATCGTATTCGACAGCAACAATACTCATGCCGCTGTATTTTCCTATGACATCCTTAGCCCCCTGAGCCCTGTCCTCATGACAAGGAGCTCCTACACTTCCGACCAGGATCGCCACTTTGCCTTTATAATCGAGCTTTTTACAAAGTGCCTCTGTAAGGTTAGCTCCGTCCTCATAGTTATGTGTGTTCCCGACGTATGCGATCCTCTTACAGTCTTCTGAAGCATCGGAGCTTGAAAAAGTCATAACCTTATTTCCTGAATCTATCATCTCGTCAATGACCGGCGATATGATATCCTCATCTGCCACATCTACGCCTATGACATCATAATCCTCCAGTGCTGCTTTTTTGAGCCTCTCTATCTGGTCTTCAGCCGAAGCTCCATCAGGAGCCATATACTCATAAGTAATGACTATGCCTTTATCCAGGAACTGCCTCTGGGCATCCTCCATACCTAGTGCAACCGCATCCCACCATGCATGAACGGTTTTATATGTAAAATAGAAATTGTAATGATCCTTCTTGGGCTGATATGAACTCAGTTCATGATCAAAATCAACTGCACTGAGAATGCTTTGGTCCGTGGCGGACATTTTCCCGATTTCACTATCTGAATCCACTCCGGTTTTGTCCTTAGTGTCCTCATTTGCAGATTTTACCTTAGGGATAACAACAAGACAAATAACCAAAATAGCAGCAATCAATGGTACAGATATCAAAAGAAGCTTCTTTATCGTTGATTTTTTCATCGCCCATCCCTTTCTTTACAAATTTGGCTTTTTTCTTATCACAATATTTCTTATGACCATTTCTATTTTATCTCTTTATAGCCAATTTTTCAAGTTCGTTTGCCCAATTATTTATAATAAAAAATCCTGTATTTTGAAAAATCAAAAGTACAGGATTTTCTGTCCTATCATTGCTCAATTTATGATTTTACATAGTATACAAGTCCTTTTTCCCGGCGGACTTCCTTATATCCAAGTTTTTTGTAAAAAGCATTCGTCCTGACATTCCAGTCGGGAGTATCAAGCATAAACTTCTTTAAATTTGTAAAACAACCTTCTATTTCTTGCATCATAAAAAGCCCATAACCTTTTCGAAAATACTCCGGCGCTATAAAAATCCTTTCGATGTTCAGAGCATCATCCTTCGGGCTTAAGATGGCTCCTCCGACGATCAGACCGTTATCCGTTAATTTATACAGATGCTTCATCCTTGCCATCTTCGTATAAAACGGAACAGACATATATCCGGGCGGACCTCCTTTCGAAGGTCCCCCGACTAAAACATCAGTTTCAAAAGAGCGTTTTGATATGCCGGTTAACGTCAATGCATCCGAAGTACCGGCGGGTAAAAACTGTAAATTCATAAACCATCCTCTACTTACAAGCCAAATATACATCCATGCCTTCCCCATCTGTCTCAAAGCACGGGATTACTCCGTTTTCCACGTGGACAAGGCCATTGGTTCTCATATAATCTCCCAAGGTATGATAAGCTCCGGGGATCGTAACAAACGGATTATCAAAAGGTCTGTCGATGTGGATGGCCGCATATTTATGCGTAGGCTGCTCCTTGATCTCAAGGCCGTCAGGCTTCACACCGTCAGGCAGTATCAAAGCCGCAGTGTATCCATGCATATTGAATACATTAACCTGTTCCTGCGAAAGATTCGGGAAATCCCATCCTATCACTTTAGGATTCTCAATGCCGTTCTCTTTGGCATATCTATACATTCTCTCGATAGCATCACTTTCCGGATCCGTGCTTACAACAGTGTGCTCCACATAGCGGAACCCGGCAACTTCTTCCACACGCAGGTTGGAATATGCTTCGCTGTGCTTATCCATTTCTTCCCTGAAGAGATTATCCAAGGAACAGTTAAACACCTTGCATATTTCAAGTGCCTTATCCATCTCGGGTTTTGCTGTGTCCATCTCCCATTTTGAAACAGTCTGGCGGCTCACATTTAGCTTTTCTGCCAATGCTTCCTGTGTCATATTTTTACTTAGCTGACGTAAATACTGAAGGTTTTTTCCAAAGCTCATGATCATTTTCTCCTTATCTATAGTTGTTTTTACAAACATTTTTACCATAATGACACTAACTTAGTGGCATTGGTCTAGCTCCGCGTCGCAACTATAGATTAACAAATATATGTATGACCTTCCACCAACCGACAAGTGCTTTTTTTATAAGTTGCGCAACCTAAGGTTGCAACCTAAGCAAATATCGCATTATACAGTTCGTCCGGGTAACCCGGCCTGATCTTTTCGTATAATTCAGCTATAGTGTCGAATGTCCACTCCTTACCTTTGTCTACCGACATTTCACTTTCCTCTCTTATTTTATAGCCTCCAAGACCTTCTTAATGTTAACCTTTTACAGCAATCTTATCCAGTTTGTCCTTTATGCGACGCATAGCTTCTATATGCATGATCCAGTGACGTGAAAAAGGCATCAGAATAAGCCCTTTTAAATCCTTATTACACCAGTAATCGATGAGCCAAACAGCATTTTCATCGTTGCTGACGCATTTTGTTTTTGCCAGCTTTTGTTTTGTTTCATCAGTGAATTTTTTCTTCAAATCCTTATAGCTTAGTTTTTTAAGAAGCTTATTTCCTGAATCCTTTACCGCCTTCGCATACAGATGAAGTTCCTTCACATTCAGCTTTTTTGAAAATTCAGTTATCTCTTCACCTTCGAGTTCATTTCCTGTTGTTATGATCGGAGAGCCTATCTTTTTAAGATAATCCTTCTTAAACAGTACCTGCTCATCCTCCAAGATAATCTCATGTGCAACAATATCCTCTATCCTGTATATGTGCCATATAGAATATGCAAGAGTTTTGCTGTGATATCCGGCTGCTTTTGCAAACGGCATCTGATAAAAAGCCTCCTTAGGATATCCTTCAACGATCGATGTGATCTGCCCAAACATTTCTTCCCTGAATGCGATAAGCTTTTCTATGGCTTCATTAAAAGTAGCTTCTTTAGATATCAGTTTCTGAATTTCTTTGTTTTTCTCAGCCCAATCTTTATCCATACACAAATCCCCTTTCCTGTATCATTTATCCATTCCGAGCCATTGAATAAATGCTGTCTTGTCAGTGCTGTTATATCCTGCCTTCTCATAGAAATGCAAGGTCTCCGGTTTCTTTGATCCGGTAAGCAGCATCATCTTATAGCAACTTTCCCGTTCTGCGATCTTCCTTGCATAATCCAGGCACTCTCCGGCATACCCTTTTTTACGATAGTCAGCGTGTGTTACGACATTTTCCACAAAAGCGTACGGTCTGACATTCCTGGTAAGGTTCGGTATTATAACGCATACACAGGATGAAACAATCTGTCCGTCTATCTCATTGACTATCAGATGGTGGTTTGGATCTCCTATAATCTGATTCCAAGTTTTTTCCAGATGTTCGTTTTGCTCGGGTATGTTCTCTTCATGCAAAAACAAATACAGTTTCAATAAAGCTTCCAGATCATCTTTTTTTGCTTCCCGTACCATATAAAAACACCTCTCTGTCCATGCTTTTCATCAATATATTTTAGTCTTCGGGCTCTGCGGTAACTTCGCACCACAGGCAGTCCTCAAAATTCAGATCGTCCCTGGATCGTAAGTATTCGCTTTCTTTCTCGCCGAAATAGCATTTCTTAAACGTAATCTGCAAAGGCTTATCAGATGCACTCCAATAACTTCCACCGTCTTCCGAGTCAAAGAACAGACAATTTGTAAAGGTTACAGGACCATGGATACCTTCAAATTCGAAAATCCCACCGCTGCAATCACGGATTATGCTGTTATACACCCTTATATCCGAGCATATGGTATTTGCCCCGATCCCGTATACACCGCATCCAAACAGATCCATGTTGTATAATCCTACATTGCTGCACTGATACAGCTGAACAACATTGCCGTAACATGACCCTTGTTTCGTATGTCCGAGTGTTAAAGAATTAAGTTTCAGATTATTACAATGCTCAAACTTTATAACCGCCGAGTGTGTAGCGTCTATAACCAATTCCGTCACATAGCTCGAAGTTGCTCCTCCGCTTATTACGAGGTCATCACAATCAACAATGACAAGCTCATGACCATCCGCCCAGTTATCATCTATAACTACATGATTTGTCACATAGGAGCTGTGGTTTTCTATAAATTCACTCATGTTGTAATATCCTGGAGCGATCATGATCTTTGCACCGGGAGCGATGGCATTTATGAATTCCTCGACGGTTTCAACAACAGTGTAACCGGCTTTTTCGTATTCTTCCTTATCAAAGCTTCCATCATGTACGGGCGATATAAAACCATCTTCGTACCTTTGTGTATCTCCCAGATAGCTGTTTTCCAGGGTTACATGTCCCATATCATAAAGGAAGCCGTCCTCTGTAACATGATTTGTTGTCGTAAAAATACAATTTCCCAGATAATCCCGTGAATAATGTGTAGTATATGAAGCCGGAGTTTCTGTTTCTTCTATAAGCATTCCGTTCTTATCATATTTGTATTCAGTACTGTAATTATATCGGGGTCTGCTAAATGTTTCTTTTGTTAACCTTCCGGCAGAATCATATTTATATGTTGCTAAATAGGTATAGTCCCCGCCTTCTTCCTTATCCTCGATGCATCTGCTCTTTTTATCATATTTGAGTTCTCTAACAGACGGTTTCTCACCATATGAGCCAAATTCCATCCTGGTCAAATTACCTTTTGTATCATATTCATATTTGTTTAAATAGATTATCTCATGGTCATTTTTTAACTCTCTTTTTATAAGATTATTGTTTGCGTCGTATTCATATGTGGTTGAAGTATATGCATATTCCGGTTCCGTGCATGCGCTCTCAATGTAGTTACCGTTTTTATCATATTTGTATGAATATTTCATTACCTTGCCGGCGTCATCACCAAGCGTGGTTGTTGTCTTATTTACGATCCTTCCGTATTTATCAAGCTCGTAAACGGCTTCATAACTTTCTTCATCGTCATATTCGCCGTAATATTCTATAGTTACGGTATTTTTCTTTTTATCTGTTTTGCTTTTCCTGCCGGTATATGATACCATAGCCAGGCTTTTAATCTTGGCGCTTTGCCTTAATACATAACCGTAGTCATCGCCTCCATACCAATTTCCGATAGTAAGCTTTTTAACCGTTTTGCCCTCTGCAACTATTATTTTTTCCTCATAAGAACTGTGCCAGGTGATCGTGTTGCCGGATACTGCCTCGGTATAGGACGCAATCGATCTTATATTGACCGATTTAAATTTCGACTTATTGGTGATGTTTGCGTGCGGTGCATCTATGTAAATAGTTTTGTTTTTGGCCGCCTTAACATAAGGAATTGTAATGTCATTATATGTCTCAGTCCTGAAAACTATGGATGATGCACTCTTCGCTTTCATCGCCTTTTTCAGCTGCTTAACCGTATATACAGCCTTAAACTCATTATCTGCGGCCGCTGCGGGAACGAAGTCCAAAAGTGAAGCAACCAAAATGAAAGCCAACAGAAACGCCAATACTTTACTAATTCTTCCACATTTTTTCATCCTTAAACCCCTTTCTTTTTATGACATGGCACACATATGTGTCACTTATCTTTTTTAGCGAAGCTGTCTACCATTTCCTGAAGTTCTATATAACGCTCCATTTTATTTTCTATCGCAACTTCAAGTTCTTCCTTCTCATTTTGCAGCTGCATAAGGCGTGTATAATCCGTAGATGACGCTGCTATCTCTTTTTCCAGCCCCGCACAGCGGCTCTCAAGCTTCTCTATTTCCGATTCTATGTTGTCATATTCCTTTTGTTCGGCATAGGAAAGCTTAGTCTTTTCACGTACCGTGCGGTTCCTGTTTTTAGCTGTCTTATCCGCGTCATCGTTATCGGTAGTGCCCTGTTTATTCTGACCTTTAGCTGCTTTACCTGCTATCGCTTTATCTGCTTCTTCTTTAGCATTTCCCTTACGGGCTGCATAATCCGAGTACCCGCCTTCACTCTGCAGGATTTTTCCGTTTCCTTCAAAAGAAAATACCCTGGTAACCACTCTGTCCAGGAAATATCTGTCATGACTGACCGTAAGTATGATACCCGGGAAGCTGTCCAGATAATCCTCTAAAATACGCAATGTCTGGATATCCAGATCGTTTGTCGGCTCGTCGAGAATGATCACATTGGGCGCTTCCATCAGTACTCTAAGCAAATAGAGCCTGCGTTTCTCACCACCCGAAAGCTTGGCTATCGGTGCATACTGCATATCGGGAGTAAAAAGAAATCTCTCGCACATCATGGTCGCCGAGACGAGGCCGTCAGGAGTTCTTATGAATTCAGCTACATCCTTGATATAATCAAGCACACGTTTATTTTCATCAAGAGCTTCATTCTCCTGACCGAAATATCCGATTTTTATTGTCTGCCCGATCTCCACCAGGCCCGTATCCGGAGTAACACTTCCTATGATGGTTTTGAGGAAAGTGGATTTTCCGCACCCGTTCGGTCCGATCACTCCTATCCTGTCAAGCTTTCCGAATGTATATGAAAAGTCTTTAAAAAGAATACGTCCGTCATACCCTTTTGATATATTATCAAGTATTATGGTCTTGTTTCCCATTCTGCTAGGTAACGAGCTTAAGGTCACAAAACGTTCCTCTTCCGGAAGTTTCCTATCCCTGAGAGCCTCAAACCTCTCAATATGTGCCTTCTGTTTAGTGGACCTCGCTCTTGCCCCTCGCAGCATCCATGCAAGGTCTTTTCTGTATAGGGCTGCTGCCTTACGCTCTGCTGCCTGTTCGTATTCCAGACGCTGCTCTTTTAACTCAAGGAATCCCGAATAATTTGCTTCGTATCTGTATGTATTACCCTTATCGATCTCAATGATCCGGTTAGTCACTTCATCAAGGAAATACCTGTCATGGGTGATCATGAGCAGGGCTCCCTTGAATCGCTTTAAAAAGTCCTCCAGCCACTCTATCATCTCCGAATCAAGATGGTTGGTCGGCTCGTCAAGGATCAACAGATCTGACGGAGTCATCACTGCTGCCACAAGTGCCGCTCTTTTCTTCTGCCCTCCGGAAAGTATCTCGGGGCTGCACTCCGGATCGTCTATCCCGAATTTCGCGAGATTTGCCTTAATCTCACCCATCTTATCCCAGTGGTCACCGCCTGCATATATCTTGTCCGTGATATTCTCCAGGAGTGACTTACCCATATCAAACACCGGATTCTGCGGCAGGTATGAAATACGCAGGTTATTATTCATCACCACCTGCCCGCTGTCAGGTTCTACTGTCCCGGCCACTATCGCAAGGAGCGTTGACTTACCGGTCCCGTTGATACCGACCACCCCGATCTTGTCGGTATCGCTTATACCGACGGATACCCGCTCAAGAACAGGTTTTGACATATATGTTTTTGATACGTTTTCAACATTCAGGATGTTCATTTAATGTTCCTCTTATTCCATTATCAATTCTCTGAGGGAACAGGGGACGGTTCTCCGTTCCCAAATTTGGGAACAGAGAACCGTCCCCTGTTCCCTCTCCCTTTTATTCCGTTATCAGTTCTCTGACTTCTACCGTCTTTATCTTAGCCGTAGTCAGATATGCAAATACAAAGTAACTGACTGCGATGGCTGCTACAGGAAGGAATACGGTTATAAACCTGTATTCTATCACAAAGTTCACAATACCCATACTCCTGAGAAGCAGTGAAAGAAGTTTTTCAGAGAAAGCCAGACTAAGTGTACTGCCTATTATTATACCAAATACTGCTACGATAAGGAATCTTACGGCAAACTGCAATCTTAAGTTGGCCGAAGTAAATCCTAAGGACTTATATATGCCGATGTCGGTCTTTTCCCTGATAAATGTCTTGGTACATACCATGGATACGACTACCAATGCAAAGATTACCGAGATTACATAGATCACTGCCTTTATGGCACCTGAGAGCTGAACAAATACCTCATCCGCCTCTCCGGGCTTATAGATTTTTACGGTACATTTATCAATTAAAACTTCAGTAAGCCGGTCCTTTATCTCATCCTGCTTTTCTATATCCTTTAACTTATATCCTGCCCAGTGGACAGCGAAATCACTTTTCAGAGTTCTGGCCCCGTCCCCGGTCATTCCGAAAAATCTACCGGTATCTTGAAGCCCGGTACAGAATCCCGATACTATAAAGCTTCCGGTACCGCCCTGATAGGATACCTTTACTTCATCGCCTATCTTGTATCCCATATCCTCAGCATAAATCTGACCTATGACTATCTCATTTTTATAGCGGGGTGCTCTTCCTTCCGTGATCGTATAGGTTTCCTCATCTTCGCTTATGATACATGAAAGCTGTTCACCGTTAAGAAGCATATAACGGGTAGACGTCCTGTAGCGTTCCTGTATTTCGGTATAGTCTTTTATCACGCTTTCAGCTAGTGCAAGCTGTTCATTTATGATCACGGTATTCTCCGGAGAATAATCCAGCAGAATTGTTATCGCAATATTCTCGGATGTCGCTCCCATTGCCCTCTGTGCATTTTCAGAGGATACCGCATCCGTCATACCGGTCATAGTGAGCAAAAAGAATACCAGTATCGATGCGATCGCTATCGATGCGGCATACCTGCGTTTACCGGAAGTGAACTGTCTTAATGCCAGCCCCGCGGAAAGAAACCTGCTTCTTACCGGGACATTGAGCCTTGAATCAAAATATACCTCGCTTCGTCCGCTCTGGAGCGCCCTTATGGGTGAAATACTGCCGACCTTTCCCGACACCAGTAATATAAAGGCTGCCGACAGGATAAGAAGGCCTAAGATAATGGCGAGACTTAAAAGGATATTGATGCCGCCGTATATCTTGAGTCCTATGATCGGTTCAAATGCACGTGATAAAAAGCTGCATACCGGGAATGCCAGGACGATGCCGAGTACCGCCCCGACAGCCTCTGCCAGCATATACTGCCCTAAGAAAACCAGTTTTAACCTGGCGCTATCATAACCCTGTGCCTTAAGTATCCCCAGATCGACATAATTCAGTTCTATACTTGATGAGATGCTGTTTGACATTACGACAAATACGATCACCGTAAGTATTATAACAAATGAGAGGAAGATATTTGATATGATATCAGGCATCAGTCCCTGATAATGCAGGCTTTCATAACGCGTGATCATACCTGCCGCAAAACTGCCGAGACGCACTTCGCTGTTAAGTACCGAAACGAATTTACTGTCACTGTAGCTTGAATCATCAGCCTGTGTTATGTATATTACTTTATACAGATCATTTTCCGCCTCAGGATCTGCAGCTGCAGCCATTTTTCTTTTTTCGCTTAAGCTCTTAAAATCTTCCTCAGAGATAAATATCGCCTTACTTCCTATAAACGAGCTTCCGCAGGAAGGTTCTTCGACCAGTCCGGTCACTTTATAGGAATATGTATCATCCTTAAATCCGATTATAATGGAATCCCCGATACTTATCCCATCTTTTTCCGCCATTGCTCTCGGAAGATATACCTCTCCGTTACGAAGCTCCCTGACGTTATCCGCATAATCCGAATAATCCTCATTCCATACCCTGTCAATCCTTGCATCTATCTGCATGACACAGATACCGAATGTACCTTTTTTCTCATTGGAATAAGAATATTTATCCGGTGCTAAAGCATCCCTCACCTCTACCTTTTTTACCAAAGGATGTGCAGCCACTTCCTCAAGTATTTCGTCTGTAAGATATTTTGAGCAGATATTAAGAGTTATGCTGCTGTCATATACACGGTCATAAGCATTTTCTATCGAACGCGGCACGTTTTCTTTGATGCTCACGATAGTGGTTATTGAAAGTGCTATGATCAGCATCAGCAAGATTATACTTGTAAAAGAGCCTTTTTTGTATCTGATATTTTTCTTAATAAGTAATATGATATCCATGTGCCGCCTCCTACCAATGCATAGAAGTAAGCCATGAATTTACCTGCGTCTCGCGGCTTTTTTCATTCTCAGGACTGTACGGCGGAAGGCTCAGTTCCCCGATGATCTTTCCGTCCTCCAGGTAAAGAAGTCTTGTGGCTCTTAAAGCTGCCCTGATATCATGTGTTACCATAAGGATACTCTGCCCTTCTTTATTGCAGAGCGTAAAAAGGTCAAGTACCTCTGTGGTATTCCGGCGGTTAAGTGCTCCTGTCGGTTCATCAGCAAATACTATGTCCGGAGTATTGATAAGCGCTCTTGCTATAGCACATCTCTGCTGCTCTCCGCCCGAACATTGTGAGGGAAGCTGGGTTTTTATATCCGAAATCCCCATTTTTTTAAGAAGCCTGTCAGCCGTCTCATTGACCTCTGCAGATGAGCGGTCCTTATTCAGATATCCGGGTACGGCAACATTTTCAAAAAGAGACAGATTGCTTACAAGGTTGATCTGCTGAAATACAAATCCGAACCTGGTATGACGAAGCTTAGCCAGTTCCTTTTCACTCATATCGGTGATATTTTCGCCTTTTAACTCCACTCTGCCGGAAGTAGCCCGGTCCATCCCGCTTAATGCATAGAGCAGAGTGGATTTTCCGGAACCGGATGAACCCATGATGATCGTAAAATCACCTTCATAGATTTCCAGATCCACGTTCTGTATGATATGGACCTGCCCGCCGTTGTGTGCGAAGCTTTTACACAGATCTTTTGCTGAAATGATAGCTTTTTTCATGATTCTTAATCTCCTGTTATAATTCTGACTTGAGGAATAGGGAACGGTTCTCCGTTCCCGCTGTTCCCGATCATAATTCCTTGGTCAGAATTATATGATCATTCTTATTAAGAAGTCTTTAAGAGATTCTATTTTTTTCATTTATCATCGGTAAAGTAACTGTCACCTTTAATCCCGGATACATATTCTGCAGTTCCACGCTACCGCCCGACTTCTCGGCGATATATTTTACAATGTAGAGCCCCAGTCCGGAACCGTTTTCATTCCCACAGTTTTTCCCACGGTAAAACTTGTCGGTGATAAAAGGCATATCCTCATCCGGGATCCCGCTTCCCATATCGGAAAAGCTCACTTGCACGAAGTTATCTTTTTCAGTTATGGAAATACGGATATCAGTCTTAGCGTACTTACGTGAATTATTAATAAGATTCTCCACAAGCTGCGTCATCCTTTTCTTATCAGCTGAAATAACCGGTGAAAAATCAGGTTTGATAAATATAACATCACTTTTGTCCGCCGTAAGCTCGGCTACCGTCTGCTCCATGAACGGCACCAGATCGATCTCTTCAGGCTTTATCTCAATCCTTCCCATATCTGAAAGCGAATGCAGGAACAGATCGTTTGTGAGCTCTGTCACTTCATCACACTTTTTCATCATGACCTGAAGATATCTGCTTCTGCGTTCGGGAGATACATCCAGGTTGGCTTCAAGTCCTTCGGCATATGCTCGTATAGAAGCTATGGGTGTCTTTATATCATGTGAAAGCGTGGCGATGACAGTCTTATTGTTCTCGACTGCTTCATGCTCAGCCATCCGTGCGCTCGTAATCTCCTTACGCATAATGTCAAAAGCCCATGTAAATGCTCCGAAGTAATTCGAACGTTCATATTTAAGCGGTACATCAAAGTTGCCTTTTGCAACCTCTGATGCAAAATCCTTCATTTTATCAAAAGGACGAAGGATCTTAAAATATACATATAAAAATACCAGAACAATGCACAGAACAGCCGCACAGCATATTATGAGGACTTTCGTGTTATTGTTTTCAATATCAACCGGGTTTCGTAAACTGTCCTGAAAGTCTGCCAGCTTTTCCCGGGCTTTTTCATATTCACCCATATCTATCAGCTGGGATATCTCGTTACAGTCAAGTATTTTCTCTGCGCGTCTGTCAGAAGTATCTTTCGTACCTGACAGAATTATCAGCAATACGGTAATACCTATGATCAGACAGGAAAACAAAATTGTGATCCTTAAAATTCTAGTTTTCAATTTTTCAACTCCAAAATATAACCTGTCTTATAAACGGTTTTTATATATTTAGGATCTGCCGGATCATCTTCCAGCTTCTCCCGAAGCCATCGGATATGTACAGCAAGTGTCGCAGGTGAAACTTCTGTATATGTCCCCCATACTTCACTGAGCAGCTTTTCCTTATTAAGAGCGATATCAGGATGTTCGCACAAATATGCCAGCAAGTCAAACTCCCTTAAAGAGAGATTTACCGGGTTTCCGTTTTTGGTAACCGTACGGGCACCTGTATCAACCGTTATATTTCCAAACGACACGGATTTATTTACATCCGCAAACCCATACGTTCTGCGGATCAGTGCGTTTATCCTTGACAGAAGCTCTTTCATGGAAAATGGTTTGGATATATAATCATCCCCGCCTATATCAAGCCCGGATACCCTGTCGGTCTCACTGGTACGGGCACTGGCAAATATAACAGGGACCGAGGATATTCTCCTCAGCTCCCTGCATACATCAAAACCTATGGCGTCCGGAAGATTGATATCCAAAAGTATCAGCTGAAAACTGTTGTTCTTTAACAGCTCAAATGCAGTCTCACTGTCGGGAGACAACGTCACCTCATATCCGTAATCGTTAAGCATATCGGATATTATCATCGACAGATCTTTATCATCATCGATGATAAGTATTTTTCTTTTCATAAATAAACCTCTGACTCTTTACTTACAGCATGATCCCGTTTATCACCGCACGTACTCTGTGATGATGATAAAGCTCGTCATTCGGGCACATGTTATGCATATATGCAACGGCAAACTTATCTACAGGGTCCGCTTCAACCCATATGCCTGTACCGCCTGTCCATCCGAAGTTACCGAGATGTCCGTTATGTCCGTACTTCTGTGTCATCAGCGTACGGAAGCCCAGACCGTATCCGTAACCTGCAAGATAATCGTTCTCAAAATCCTTAAGCTGTTCGGGACCAAGCTGGTTCTCATGAAGCATGGCTACCGTACCGCTTCCCAGATATTTTCTTCCCTTGTATGTGCCTCCGTTGGCAAGCATCTGCATGAAAACTGCAAAATCATGTGCGCTGGTAAGAAGGTTCGGTCGTGCTCCTGCCGGAACGCTGTCCGGATCAAGAGATGAGAAATCTCCTGCCGCTTCAAACTGGCCCTGTCCTTTTTTTGCGTAATTGGTCACAATGCGATCCTTATTACCCGGTCTTGCAAAAGTATCCGTATCTTCCAGTTCCAGCGGATCGATAAGACGATCTTTAAATACTTCCCTCAAAGGCTTCTCTTCGAAGGTCTCAACCAATACACCGGTTATCTCAGATCCGAAGCCGTAAAGCCAGTGGGAACCAGGCTCAAACATGACCGGAACATCAGCCATAACCCTTACTTCCTCGGCAATGGTACTCGGACCTTTCTTAAGCAGCTCCGCCATCTGTTTGCTCATAGCTGCAAGAGTCGGAGTCGTTGCATTGACTGAAGGTATCATGCAGTATGGCAGACCGCACATCATCGCAACAGCATCCCTTATCGTTATAGGTTTTTCCAGAGGCACCATATCTATATTACCGTTCGGAAGACAGACATATTTCTGTGTATCCTTCCACTCAGGAAGATAATAGTAAAGCGGATCGCTGAAAAGGAACTTCCCCTCTTCAAAGATCATTCCGAGGATCGCATAGGTAAAAAGCTTCGTCGTAGAAGCCTGGCTGAACATGCTATGAACATCTACTTTCTTTCCGCTTGCGATATCCGCATATCCGGCTTCCCCGTGGTATATCATTTCGTCTCCCTGCATTACCGCAACAGCGCAGCCGGGATTGCTCCCCTCTTCCACGAATCTTTGTAAAAGCTTATCCATTCTTGAAAAATCTCTCACAGCTGTCTCCCCCTTTATTCATTACAGAAATGACTATACAATTGTACCGTATTATCATGCTTCCTTCAAGCGTTGAAACCATAACCTTTCTGTCATATAATCAAATAAGCTGTAGTAAACAAAATAGGAGGAGTGACTATGAGAAAACTTGATGATCTGACGGCCATTCTGCCTGACGGAAACAGCTTTGACTTCTGGGAAAAAGAATGTACGTATGAAAAAACTCTGTATGTAGCCTGCGATGATCCGAAGGCTTCTGACGAAAACGGCGGCAGCATCGATGCCCCTTTTAAGACACTTGACAGGGCCGCAAAAGAAGCGGTACCCGGAACAAAAGTGATCATACGTGGAGGTATCTACAGGGAATGCTTATCACCCCGAAAGGGCGGCAGTGACAGTGAGCATATGATAAGCTATGAAGCTTATCCCGATGAAGAAGTGATCATCCGTGCCTCTGAACAGGTAAAGGCTTTTACAGAGAGCAGCGGTTGGAAGCTTGAACCGGTTGCTGAATTCTCTTCCGGTACCAGACCATACGGTGAAATAAGAAAAGAGACCAGGCGCATATGGAAACATGAACTCGATCCCGATATGTTCCGCGGATACAATCCGTTCTGTGCCGTTAATATAATACATGATCGTCTGTTTATCGAATATGATAAGACTGACATGACAACTTACTTAAACCGCCGCGGCTGCGTATACTGTGACGGCAGGCCCTTAAAGCAGGTGGCACTCTATCATTTACTTGGTACAGAAGATAACACTTATTGGGTAGAAGCAAACGGTCAGACTGTACACTTCCGATTAAAGGACGATGCCGATCCGAAAGATCATCTGATCGAGATCTCTGTAAGAGAACAATGCATTGCGCCTAAAGAACCCTTTATCTCATATATCAGGATCAAAGGCATAGTATGTGAACACGCCGCAACCGGAGGTCCCGTCCCCCAGAGAGGCGCCATTTCCTCTTTTCGCGGACATCACTGGATAGTAGAAGATTGCAGCGTTAATTATGCTAATACACTGGCTATCGATATAGGAAATGAATGCTGGCATCATGAACATATCGAAGGTCAGATCATCGGACATTCGGTAATACGCGGTTGCACGATCAGAAATGCAGGCGTGTGCGGCATAGCAGGACTCTTTGCAGAACACATGCTGATAGAGGATAACAAGATAGAAGGAACGGGCTGGCAGAAGATGGAACTCTCCTGGGAAGCCGGCGGCATTAAACTGCATAACAGCGTGAACGGACTCATACGCAGAAACATTTTCAAAGATACCTTCCGTGCCGACCATCTGTGGCTGGACTGCGGAAACGAAAACACACGTATCACTTCAAACATTTTTGTTAACGGTATAGAACAAAGAGAAGCCATCTTTATCGAATGTACGAAAGAAGGCGTCAATCTGATCGACAACAACATAATCTGGAATGTGGAAGGACGGTTCGATCCCGCAAAAGTACCCGTAGAGCCGGGATCCAGCGGCTGGTATAAACTTGCTGAAAATGATACAATAAACGGGTACGGCATCTACTGTGAAGGAACCGACAGACTGATCATAGCACATAACCTTATCGGAAAGTGCCGTCACAGCGGCTATTACGCAAAACCTGTGGGCTTCAGGATGGGAGGCATGGAAAGGGGAGGAACTTCAAGAAAAGCAAAGATACTGAATAATATCTTCTATGACTGCGGTGAAGCAGCGATAGTATTTCCCACTCCGGATAATGAAGCGGAAGGAAATCTTTACCTGTGCATGAAGGGCGGCTACCTTCGTATCATGTATCCCTCACCCGAGGTCTGTCTTGATCTTAAGACCTGGCAGGAGTTTTACGGTTTTGATATGAACGGAGCCTGCGCCTGGTTTGCTGCCGAACCTGATCTTTTGAATACTACTGTCAGGATGACTGAACGACAGGATCAACCTGTATATGCACCGGGCCCGGGCCAACAGGTACAGCTGCTCAGAGATCCCCGGGCTGTCAAAAAAGTCAGTACACCGACCTGCGTTAATTGTGATATGACAGGCACCGAAAGAGATGCTTTATCCCTGCCGGGTCCTTTCATATCATGGAAATAGATCATTATACTCTTGGAGGAAAATAAAAATGGCGATATTCGCAATCCTGAATCTGCTTAAGTTCGTATTATTCATTGTTGCACTGGTAGTGATCGGCTATGTTCTGATCAAAGCAAAGCGTAAACGCCGTGAACAGATGCATGATGCAATTCACCGGTTATTCAACAGTACAGACACTGATAATGATGAAAAACATTAGTCTTCCTTTTAGGACGTCCGAATCTTAACCTAAAGGAGACTGATAATGAACAGAGAACAGCTGCACAGATACATTTCCGAAAGCAGCGGAAACGAAAGCAATATCTGTCAGATATATGCCATCAGAGACGGTGAGACGGTTTATGATGACTGTTGGCATGGATTCAAAACCGAAGATGCCATGAATGTCAATTCAGTTACCAAAGGCATCATGGCTTTACTTGCCGGGATCGCATTGGACAAAGGCTGCATCACAAGTGTCGATCAGAAAGTGATGGATTTCTTTCCCGATTACAAAGTAAAGCGTGGAGAGAAAACCATCTATGATGTAACAGTCCGGCATCTGCTTACAATGACTGCTCCGTATAAAGGAAGATCAGAGCCCTGGAAAAAAGTGTGTACTTCCGATGATTGGACACTTACGACACTTGATTATCTCGGAGGCCGAAACGGCATCACTGGAGAGTTCAGATATGCGACACTTGGCATTCAGATCCTTGCAGGAATAATAGAGAGAGCTGCCGGAGAGAAATGCATTGATTTTGCAAACAGAAATCTTTTTGAGCCGTTGGATCTTCCAAAACGCATATTGCATGGAGACAGTTCCAAAGAGGATCAGTTTGATTTCTTCATGAATAAGAATCCAAGGAAATATGAATGGTATTCTGATCCTCAGGGGGCGGTTACTGCCGGCTGGGGTTTATGTATGTCTGCAAAAGATATGGCCGTGATCGGAACTCTTGTACTGAATGACGGAATGCATAACGGAAAAAGGATCATTTCCGGAGAATACTTAAGAGAGATGACCTCAGCACAGCTTAAGCTAGGTGAGAGATTCGGCTTCATGAACTATGGTTACCTGTGGTACAAGCCCTTTGAAGACAGAGATGTATATGCTGCGATCGGTGACAGCGGCAATATCATCTATGTCAACAAAGAGCTGAACATATCTGTGGGAATAACAGGCACCTTCAAGCCGAGGATATTTGACAGAGTTGAGTTTATAGAACAAAAGCTGCTGCCTGCATTGAATGAATGATCTTTTAAGCTCAGAAGAGATCCAGCATACTGTCTAAGTATATTTCCTCTCTTACTTTAAGCCAATACTCCGGCCTGGTCATGTAGTATAGAAGAAATTCCAGATTTACCGCACTGCCCAGGCCGCGACCTTCTATCTTGAAATCAGAGAATCCGTTTGGCATATAGATAGTAAGTATATCTTCGGTACCGATAAAAGCAGGATTCTTCATTGCCTCGGAAAAACGGTAGCCTCTTTCAGCGCCGGCTGAAAAGCAGATATGATCTTTACAGTTTTCTCCGAGACTTTTCCTGCTCACATTTTCATAACACTCTTTCCTGACCTTACAATCATAAGCACAGCATTCATTACAGAGAAATTCCGTTTTACCTTTCTTCTCATCCGTTAGTTTATTCAGTTTCTCAAACTCCTTATTAAGCCTGAAATCCGGCACAACATAAGTATATTCCTTACGATCTAATTCCTGCTCAAAGCTTTCAAAATCCGTGAGCACTTTAGTCGTAGAAGATACAAAATATAATCCGGGATAATTTTCCCTTATGTGGTCCATCAGCAGATCGGAATATATAATGACACCGTTTCTTACTCTTTCATTTTCAAACAGTCTGCAGAGTTCATTACATTTTTTATCATTAAGATGTTCTGCTTTGATCAGAGAATTGCTGAAAGTAAGACGTGACGAAATACCGTATTCGTTCATCAGAGCAGCAACATTCTCAGGCTTTTCATCTCCGAAACCTATACGTCCTCCACCCCAGAGGCAGTCGGCAGGAGCACCGTAGATTGAGCCTATCTCACACCAGTCATAGAAATACTCCCTGTGTTCCCTGAAAAGACGCAGAAATATTTTGTACAGCTCATAAAATTCAAATAAACCCGGCAGATGATAATATGCTTTCATTCTCCTGCTCCTTAAGCAAGTGTTGTGATCCTGTCCTTCAGTTCCTCTTTTATAGCCAGCTCCTTAAAGTCCTCCGCGCATTCCGTATGCATCGGATATATCTTATCCTGCGGATCTACCGCATTGATAACGTCTGTAAGCAGCTTAACGGATGCGTGTCCGGAAGTGTGAAGATAATTGATCTTAACTCCCTTTTTTTCCTGTCTTTCCAGAAAGCTTATCCACTGATCGTTTTTTGCCTTATTGGGTAAGCTCTCACCGTTTTTTCCTGTAAGGTATTCCCGGACATAGCCTTCCCACATGGAATAGATCAGTACCGGTGGTTCATCTATACGGCCTGCTTTATAAGCATCGACAAACATATCGATATAAGCTTCACAGAAATCCTCCGGTTTTATTATAGCAAGAAATCCAAACTTCTCCATCATTTCCCGCTGTGTCATGGGAGTAGCATTTTTCTGTCCCGGCGGGATGTTATCCATATCCGAAAGCCTTGCCACTTTTTCAAATTTATATACATCGGTAAAGCTGCCTGCTGTTTTTGTAAACAGTTCCAGCTGCTTACTGAAATACTCGCTGTAAACATACATGTATCTGCCGTAACGGCGGTCTGTCATCTGTGCAGCCTGATAGAAACTAGCCAGTGAATCCAGATTAGTTGATGAACAGATCAGAAATGCCCATTTATGCTGATGCAGATATCTTGCTGCTTCTATCTGCATGTCGGTCTCAGACAGTACTTCCTCTCCGGACCTGCTCATCATGGTACCTTCTATAACAAGTGCATCTACTTTACGATCACCGAATCTGTGCACATATGATTCTATTATAGGCAGCATCACCTTGCCGCGTCTTCCGTGTCCTCTGAAATCTCCGGTATGAAGTATCCTGTATTTCTTTCCATCGATCTCTTCAGCTTCGATCAGGAACATATATGCGTCATATGCAGAGTGATCCACACTATACGGTTCTATGTTGAATCCCGGCAGTTTTATTGTTTCATAATGAGATACTATACGTTTGAACTCATGAATCCTCTTTTTATCCTTAAGCAGAGCCGCTTCTTTTCTGTGTTCTGCAGCATCTTTGGTCCGCTCACTCTTGCCAAGGGCTTCATGAATATTCAGCATAACACGTCTTGCTGTGGCCCCCATATAGAGAGGTATTTCCTCCGGTATCTCCATCAGTCTCCCGCTGTGATCACCGTGATAATGTGTAAAAAACACAGCGTCCACTGGTTCATCTTTCCAGGGATACTTAAAATCCTCTTCCCTGCCGCTGCCCGGAAGGGATGAACCGTAATCGATCATGATACGGTGCACTTCTCCCTTATAAACCGTCGATATCACCGTAACACAACCGCCTATCTGATTGCCTTGAAAAATCCTTATTTCCGACATATTACCTCATCCGTCTTTTCCAGCCATTCCTTTAAGCTTTCACCTGCCTTTGGCGGATCCAAAAACAGAACAGCATTTCCGTCAATACTCAGATAATGCTTATGATCGCTTACATATTCATACACAAACGCTGAACCATTTGATGCTGTTCCGCTGATGATCATCTGCAATGATGCATGGCCCCAGTATGCAAGAACGGGAACAACGGCATAAAATTCCTTTTCATAATACAGCCAGCGCAGATCTTTGATATTCTCCGTATCATTATCGTTTACAGGCAGCGGATTGCCTCTGTGCTTCTTAAGTGCTTTATACAGATTAGTTTCAAAAACAGAGGCGTTTTTCTCTTTTACAAGAAGATCAAATTCTTCGTAATTCATCCATTTAATATCTTCTTTCGGATTGAGAAACCATAGTTCCGAACTCAAACAGTCTCCTGCTATGGCCTCTGATATAGCTTTTTCATCAGCTTCAACTCTGTATTCCAGATACTGTTCGCAATCCAGATCGATCCTATATATGATCATCATATGTTTCGTCTTCATACTTCATCCTTTCCTATTCGATCCTGATATAGTGAAGTTCTTCCTCTCTCAAAGGATCTGCCTCTCCATCCCAGGTAAATCTGTTAAGAGGATGTTCCGCTGACAGATCTTCGATTTCATCAAATACGATATATGATCTGGCACCGTCTTCATATATGTCCGGATAGACAGCTTGCGGCGCATACCCTCCCAATCCGATCACGCTGCTGTCATAATTCCAGTAAAACAATCCTATGCCACGTCCGAAAACATAAGGAGGCTGTTTCGTCACCCTCTGCATTTTATCTTTTAACACAGCCTCCGTTAATGCAGTACTTCTTACGATGATATCTTCATTGTCTATTCTTATTATCTCATATATATGCTTTTTCATAGGCAATCATCTCCTGTATCATTTATTATCATGATATAACAGTATTGCATTCCTGCCGTATTCAGTCAGATCATAGGACATCTCATGATCATTCATAAAACTCTCGAATTCTTCTGACAGATAGTCTGCAACTTCACCGTCAGTTTCTCCGTACAGCGCATCCCAGATATCAGCAGGCAGCTGTATATATGCAACAGGAGTTTCGTCTTCGCGGATCAGTTCGTCTTCGCTTCTGTCTTCAAGATACTCTCTTAAAGTACCTATTACGCTTGAACATTCATCAGTTACAGTATACAGATCCTGTGCCAAAAGATTTTCCCTATCAAAGAGCTCATACAGATCGATCCTTGTGTCATCAAAGACTATTCCTCCATAGCAAAGATTTGCGTAGAGTCCGTCAACGCCCATCTGTGTCTCTATCAGAAATCGTATGTAATCCACTGCAAATTCTCTGATCTCATTTCTGTTCATGCGCTTGTCCTCCTTTTGATCTGTATTTTATAAACAGATAATATCACAAAGCTTCTTGATATACGTCAAGGGATTGTCGTATAATATTATAGATTTGAGAAATAAGCTTGTCAGAACATTTCCGGAGGACAGAATGGCTAAAAAGGACAGATCAAAGATCACGAGACAATTACAGCTGTATAATACGGTCAGCAGTATTAATAGCGGCGCTGTTTACGGCCCTGCAGATCTTATGAAGGTTTTCGGGATATCTTTACGCATGCTGCAGCGTGATCTGAAAGATCTGCGTGACTGCGGTCTTATCAATCTTAAATACAACAGAGTAAATGACCGGTATATCATTGCTGATGATACCGTTTTTGACGAAACTGCTTCCATTCGTCGGAAACAGCATCTTACCCGTCTGTATCGCATCGGTACTCTGATACACAATCTGTCATGGATTTCCCCCGAAGAATTCGACAGTTATGAACTCGGACTGCGTGAATTCGAAGAATACCTTGAATATGCTGCAGAAGATCCTGAAAACAACACTCCTGAAGATATCGAAGATATGCGCAGATTCTACGTCCCCGATATCACTTTTTACGATCTTAAGGCAGAATACTATGCTTTATTTCCCGACAGCAATGAACGCACCAGACAACGTGACTTTGAAGAAATGTGCCGGGCCGGCTTCGAGATCTTTTATAGCCGTACATATAAAAGCTTTATTTATCTGTATCAGGATAATTCACTTTTTTGCTGACACAAAATTCTTCTCTTTCATATCTGTCCGCTCGAGCAAGCAATTCCATGAATTTTACATATGAAAGACCTGATCTCTCCTGAGCTTCTATGATCCCGGCTCCTTCATTAAGCAGTTTCAAGGCTTTTTCTTCTGACTCATCAGTTGCAAGTTGCCTTATCATCTGCTGATATTTCTTTTTCCAATAAATATTGTCCATTCTCTGTGTCCTCACTCAATTGACAGCGGATAGTCCTTCACGATATGCCTCCGGATAATAAAACATATAATAGCCAAGTCTTACAGCCATCATAGTAGCAGAGACAGCATGAGCTTTAGGAAATAGATACTTTATCTTAGTACAAGCTTTTATATACCACTCAGGTATTCCGGCATTTTCCATTATCTTCTTATGTTCCGTCTTAAGTCCTCTGCCTTTCCTTACATATTCCATGATATGATAAGCTGTGTTTCTGTCTATATTCCTGTCCATAAGATACAGCAATATATCATCTCTTGAGCTTATACAGTCAGACAGTTTTATGATTCCGGCACGAATCACTTCTTCCTGATTGCCATACCAAACTTCCGTTCCGTGACTGATGGCGTTTATCTTTATCAGATCGGTGAATGATGCAGCTTTCGTTTCTGCTATCATCCTTCTTACGTATTCAGCTCCGAATTCCGGCAGATCTTTGATCAGCAAAATATCAGGATCACAGATCATAGAAAGAACTTTATCGTCATCAAGCGGAACATCCCTGACATTCAATCCCGTAGTTTCCTGAAGATAATACAGCAGATCGTATGCATTGTGGCCCAGTACGTCAAGCTTGAGCAGATTATTCGAGATAGTATGATAATCAAAATGTGTTATCTTATTTTTACCATGTGGCGAATACATCAACGGCGTAAACGAAAGCAATTCCTCGCCCTCAGGACATACGATGATCCCACCCGGATGCATTCCGACATGCTCTTTTCCGTTTTTAACACAATAGGTTCCTCCATAACATGTCTCTCCGACTCCCGGCAGTTCTTTTACAAAGTCCTGTATTGTCTCCTTTATATCCGGCGCAAAGTTTATATCTATATCCGGTTCTTTATCAAGCCTGATCCCCATAAACACTTCCGACGGAATGTCATATCCTCTATATTCTGCAGGAAGAGGATTGATCTCCGTGATCCCGCAGAGAAAGGCTATAAGCGATGATCCCACGGCTCCTCTTATTCCTGTGGGATATCCTTTCTCCAGAGATTTCTTTACAAGATCTCTCCACATCATAAATAATCCTGCGTATCCGTTTATGCATACGGCATCAAGCTCTCTTTCCATTCTCTGCCTGATATTTGCAGGCAGCATGGCTCCATACAATTCTTTTATCTTTCTTTCACATATCCTTCGTAGTTTTATTTCTGCGTCGGGATAGGTCGGCAGATATCTGCCATGTCTAAGAGGGGATATATAATCTGTCTGTTCCGGTAAATCTCCTGTAAATAACTCGTGTACTTCCGTGTTTTTATTCTCTGAATATATAAGTAAGCCCTCTCTGTGTTCATCGAGAAGCTTTGTCGGTATTGTCGGTCTGTTGTTATTGAAATATTTCAGATATGATGCGGTAACTATCTTATACAGATTACGGATCCCATTCTCATTCTTTGTATATATCAATACAGGATATATCTTCCCGTTCTCATCGACACAGTTTCCTTTCATGCCATAGATCAGCTTCAGAAAATCTTCCTGTACTGCTTTTTTCCCTTTTCTGTGACAATCCTCCTGATACACCTGCCATAACCTGCACCATTCTGCATATGCATCGGGAAAGGCTCTGACATTTCCACAGCCCATGACAGTAACAGCTTTATACCCTTTATCATAAGCATAGTTTACCAACTCTTTAACAGAGAGTACTGTTTCTATTATTATGTTTTTTGCTCTTTTTTCTTCAAGATAATGATCAATGATCTTTTCTCTTGCCCTATTATCCGCTTCCCTGCTGTAAGAGTCGAGCAGCACTTCCGTAATAAGCTCTTTTCCGTCAACGTTTATCCTGTATATCATAGCGGCACCTCCTTTTGTGCCCGAAGTATATCACAGGAATGAATTAATAAACGTCAAACATATGTCATATCATAAAAACCTGTCTGAAGAATACAGACAGGTTTATATGAGTTCTTTTATAAAGAATCTGTTCATTGTACTGTGCACCACTTCTTTCGGTCTTTCGATATCTCTGTATCCGCTCTTCTCATATATATGTATCGCAGCCTGCAGATTCTCATGTGTTTCAAGATATGCTCTCTTAAACCCTGATTCCCGCATCTTTTCTTCTATGAAGGCAATCATCTCGTATCCGATACCTGCGCCCTTCGCCTTATCATCCAGATACAGCTTTTGCAATTCGGCAGTATCACTCATAAAAGAAAGCCTTGCATAGCCGATCCCTCCTATCACGTCTCCGTTCTTATCTTCAAGTACATAATAAGCAGAATCTTTTCCATACAGCTCACTCAGATGATCCAGACCCTTATCAAAAAAAACAGTACCCGGTATATCAAGCTTATGCTGAATAAGACTCTTCCTGATAAGCGCAGCTATAACTGCATCATCAGCAGGCCTTATCTCTCTGTATATAATGTTTCTTTCTGATGAGCTTTTCATGCGAGTATCTCATTCAGACTTCTTATATGATTCTTACGTGTTGACGTTATTAAAACACGGTCGCCCTTCTGAATATCAGTATTGCCCGAAGGTATTATCAGTTCGCTTCCTCTCAGTATCGCAGTGACAAGCACATCTTTTTTCAACCTGAAGGACTTATCGGCAAAAACCGTGTTAAGCTTTTTAAAATCTTCACCTGCCTTGAATTCGATTATCTCACCCATTCCGTCTGCAAGAAGGTAGAACTTTCCTATATCTTTTCCGGCGTCCTCCGCTTCATGACTCAGAAGGAAACGAAAAGCCTTCATAGCTGACAGTTCGGCAGGTGATACCGTTATATCAATATTTACTTTGTGCAGGAGTTTAACATGTTCGGGCTTATCCACTCTGGTAATGACTGAAGGAATATTACAGGACCAGCCATACATACTCGCAACCAGATTGGTCTCATCATTATCTGTCAGGGATATCATTGCATCTGCCGAAGACACTTTCTCTTCCTCAAGTACTTCCAAAGTATCTCCCGAAGCATATACTATATTTATATCGGGATATCTTGCCATCAGCTCCCTGCATCTTATCGCATCCTGTTCAAGTATGGTCACCTTATCTCCTGCATTTTTCAGAACATCCAGCAGGTAGATACAGGTATTGCTGCCTCCGATTATAAATATCTTTTTGGCCTTGCTTTTTTTGATACCCAGCTTCAGCAATGACTCTTCCAGATTTTTCTTCGACAATGCCACGCTTATACTGTCACCGCTCTGTATAGCAAAGTCTCCTCTGGGTATAAATATCTTTCCTCCCCGAACAACACTTATGATCAGAAAATCAAACTTAAGAGACTGTTTGATATCGATAAGCGTTCTTCCGTTAAGCACACTGTCCTCAAGTATGTTCATACTAAGAAGCTGCACATCATTGCCCCAGAAACCTTCCAGCTTGGTATATCCGGGCATTCCGATATTTCTGTCTATTTCCTCTGCGATATCCTGACGAGGTTTAATGAAATAATCGATATTATACTGTTTCTTTAAATCTTCGACTTCTCTTACAAAATCCGGCAACAGTATACGCGCAGCAGCAAACCGTGTCCCAAGGGCTTTGGCCTGCATGCAGCTTAAGAGATTGATCTCATCTATATGCGTTAATGCAACTATCGCATCCGCCGTATCAGCTCCGGCTTTCATAAGCGTTTCTCTTGAGGCGCCGCTGCCTACAACACCGTTGACATTATATTTGTCAGTGATGGCATCAACAGTCTTCCTGTCCTTATCTATAACGGTGACATCAAAACTTTCATTGGCAAGTGATGATATCAACAGATTTCCTGTCTGTCCGAGTCCTATAATGATTATCTTCATGATGCTTTCCTTTCCGTAACGCTTTTTCTGCTTAGCCTTTTTGCTTTATGATCTTCCAATGCAAAGTAAACACGTTTTATGCTCAATCCCTGCACCAGTACCGTAAAGAATATGGTGGCATATGCTACATTTGAGAATATCTGATATATCGACTCCGGCAGATAATCGGCAGTTTCTATCGCAAGAGCCATGGAAAGACCACCCTTAAGCGCCGACCAGGTCATCAGCACAACGAATTCCTGAAGATTATAATTACCCGGTATATTTTTACCTGTAAGTATTGAACTGATAAGTACTCCTGCGCCTCGCGACAGAATCAGGATTATCAGCGCAGCCGGAACTATCAGTAAAGCATAGGGACTGATCTTCATATTAAGTACCAGTAGACCTATCATAACAAAGAGCACTGAATTCAATATATTCTCGATTATCTCCCAGAAGTCACCATAGAAGTTTTCGGGATCCACTACCATTACGGTTCGCTTCATCTTTTCCATTGAATATGAAAAGTACATGCCGCATACAACAGATGCGATGACTCCGGAGAAACCGAAGTGTTCGCATATAACATATACCGAAGAAACATCCAACAGCGATATGAGTATGTATCTGACGGGATCACGTGTCAGCTTCATCAGTGAAAAGAGCAGATACGAAACCGTCAGAGCGACTATTATCGCACCTCCGATCTCCTTAAACATAAGTACGGCAAAATTGCTGTCGGAACTGTGGACTATCAGGGAACGCACAAAGATAAACAGCGTAACACCGGTACCGTCATTAAAGAGTGATTCGTTTTCTATAACGGAACAGACATTTTTGGAAAGTCCTATCTTATTAAGTATGCCAGTTGCAGCTATCGGATCTGTAGGAGATACCACACAACCAAGAAGTATGCACATCCAAATGTCCATCGGCAGTTTAAGTATCAGCGCCAGCGCATAAAACAGGCTTCCGTATAGAAACGAAGAAAGCAGCGTGGTAAGGAGTGCCAGCAGTGATATGGGACGAATGTTCTTTCTGAATTTGCTCATATTTACCTTGCCTGCTCCTGCAAACAGCATGAAACAGAGCATCCCGTCCATCAGGTATTCCCTGAACCCGAAATCCCCTAGACTGCTGATATACACTCCGGCAACAGTCTCCGGAAAGAAGTATTTCATTATCAGTAATACCACCGAAAGGATCAGTGAAAAGAAAATGAGAGCTATATCACTCTGAAGATGAAATAACCTTTCATTTATGATTCCTATGCATACTATATAAGCAAGGATTATTATAAAAAATAACAAAGTATTCAATTTACTGCCCGCCTGTTTCTTTGTTTTTATTTATATATTTTGCAGCACTTTCGGTATCTTTTACAAAAACGCCTTTGTAATCATTTCCGAGAAGTGCTTTTACCTTACGTAATTTATCCGGAGAATCGCTTATAGCGATCACAAGAGGCTTTTCTCCTTCGTCAGTTTTTTCTTCTTTCTCTTCTTCCTGCTCTATAAGCTCACTCTTTAAATATTTAAGCAGTATCGCTTCCAGAGCATCGTACATTACAGGCTTACTGAGATAATCGGTAAAGCCTTCTTTTATATAATTATCACGCGC
>JAEEGJ010006808.1_pt1 | contig 33750 bp, 29 predicted proteins | sample 8958761 | NCBI WGS metagenome assembly JAEEGJ01 (sample SAMN16246546, study PRJNA631951) | gut metagenome | biome: gut microbiome; feature: rumen; material: RS-attached | host: Bos | place: Iran: Karaj | collected 2018-10
CCTCTTACCTCTCATTCCCCTACGCAGGGGGATTAAGGGGGTCTTTAGAGATTACTTTACAACTTTCTTGCCATTGATGATATACAGGCCTGAAGGGAGTTCGTCGAGGGATGTTGCAGGTAAACGCTTACCGTTGGTGTCGTAGATAGCGTTTGCGGTGTTGAGGGTGTTGTCTACCTCAACGTCATTGATGGCAGTAGTAGAGTCTTCTTCTACGATGTTCCAGAAATCCGTCCATCCATCAGTTGCCTTATAGTTGGCGACAGTTCCCTTTGGCACGTATAGAGTACCCTCATAATAAGTTTCATCAGTGAATGTATAATATTTTAGAGCAAATGGCTTTTTGATCTTTGAAGTGACTTTTTTCAGATTGTAACATTCAACGAAAGCCCCTTTTCCAATGCTCGTCACGCTGTTAGGGATGGTGACAGATTGAAGGCTGCTACAGTTGTGGTATTTGTATCCAATTACTGCTCAATGTTTTATGTATTAAACGATAGAAAAGTGATTGCGTAAATTCTGTAAAGGAAGGAAAAGTTGACATTTTAACATTTTTTCTTGTAAAATAACGGTTCGATGTCCAATTTGATAAGTGCACATTGCAAGTGTCAACGGAATTTGCTCTGTTATTCGATGTGGTAAACTAGAGCTAATTTGCAATCTTAACATTGAATACAAAGTTAAATAAGTATAAAATCGTATGATAATTACCATATTTAACAACGATAGTATATGGAATATAGTATTTTATTTGTATTTTTGTAGCAAAATTACGATAATAAACAAAATATTGTAGCATGATACGAGATTTTTGGGTAAAGAACTATCTTTCCATTCGCGACAAGCAGGAATTAAGCTTCGTGGCAAAAGGACCTTCGTCTGAACTTGTCACCGAAGTAGCTGATGGTGTGTTCCTATACAAATTAGGCATTCTATATGGTTCAAATGCTTCTGGCAAGTCGAATATGCTGATAGCCATGAACGAGGTGTTCCGTCTGTTGGTCATGCCAAAATCGGATGCGACAGTCGAAATTGGCGGTTGCATTCCATTTGTGCTCACCAAAGATGAGCCAACGGAAATGCACGTATCGTTCTATGCCGATGGCATCCGATATGATTACGATGTCAAGTTCGACGGCAAGTACATTCTTAGTGAATCCTTGTACTATTACCCAAACAAATCTAAATCGCTGTTCTATGAGCGCAGTTTTGTGGGTGAGAATGTGCAGGCAGATATCAAATTCGGTGCGAGTCTCAAACTGCAAGTCAAGACGCAGGAGAGCATACGCGAAAACACTTTGAACAATCACAGTGTATTGTCCGTATGTCGAAAGGCTGCATTGAAAGAAGACATTGCTCCCTTCAATGCACTTCACGCTTGGATTATGGCCAATTATCACGATGTTGATGGTGATGTAGAAAAGGGACTTGTTGAAATCTTGAAGGATGCTTACAGCAATCCTAAGAAGCGAAAGTTCTACAACACCATGTTGCAAAAGGCAGACTTGAACATCATGGAGTATCGTCCCGTTGTAGAAGACCGTTTTGTGCCTAACGATTTTCGTGAACGCATCCAGAAGGAGAATATTCCAGAGGAGATGAAAGATATGCTGCTGAAGCCAACTACAGATTCTATCACATTCTCGAATCATTCAGACAATGGCGATTTTGACATTCCTCTCAGATGGCAATCAAAAGGAACACAGAAGTATATCCGTATTTTGGATGCGCTTTATGACATGATAACAAGTCCTCATGTATTCTTCCTTGATGAACTTGGAGAGGACTTGCACAATGACTTGTTGTATTACTACCTCAACGTATTTATCTTCAATTCGGACAAGTCACAATTAATTATTACGAGTCAGGAGACCACTCTCTTGTCTCAGGATTTGATTAACGAGAACCGAGGTGTGGTGTGGTTTGTCGAGAAGAATCGAGAGACAGCATCTTCCGAGTATGCACGAGGTGACTCATTCGGATTGCACAAGAATCTGTCGCTATACAATTCATACCGTATTGGCAGATTGGGAGCCAAGCCAGAACTGGGTAGTATCTTTATAAATCTGGAGGACTGATATGGGAAAGCTACGACAAACAGCACTCATTTTGGGAGAAGGGCCAACCGAGTTCTTCTACTTCAAGTCTTTGTGCGATGTATTCAAGCGTCTGACCACCAAGCCAGACTATCCGAAGCATACCAATATCAAGGAACTGGAAGCCAAGATTGCAGAGGGCGTAGCAATGGGTTACAGCCATATCTTCTGCATCATCGACATGGATACGAAGGACAAAGAGCCTGAGCGTTCACAATACCAGAAGCTCAAAGCAAAGTATGCCAAGCCTATCAATAAACCCAAGAAAGGCATCTACTGCGAGGTGGAGTTCTTCGAAACTCATCGCTGCACAGAACTGTTCTTCCTCTACTATTTCCGTTACACCTCACGTCCATACGAAACACAAGAACCATTGCTCAAAGACCTCAATCAATGTGTGGAGTATCGGAAGACGATAGAGTTCTTCATCAAGACCAAAGGACTTCACGGTTACTTCGAGCGCAATGGCGGTAGTCTCGAAATAGCTATGGCCAATGCCAATCGGTCTATGGATGAGAAGCAAGAGGAAGGTCGAGATTATACATACTCAGAGCTGGGACATTTTGTGGAGAAATTGAAAGCATTAGAAAAATAAGGTACAAGAATATAAACAACATCAAAAAAAGGATATATGTCAATAGTAAAATCTTTTTCATTTCCAGAAGGAGACATTAGAGGTGACATGTTTTATATCAAACATGGTTCCAATAATTTCACTGTTATTGATTGCTATTTAAAGGATGGCGAAGGGAGGAATGCAAGAAAAAACGAAATAATAAATGAAATTAAACGAGAGTCAGCAGGCAGAATATGTCGTTTTATTTCAACCCACCCAGACAATGACCATATTGAAGGCATTGAATTTCTTGATGACAATTGGGAGATACTTAATTTCTATGCAGTAGCCAACAATCATCCAAGTGACAAAAATGACTATAGTTTGTCTCGCTACCAATAGCTATTAGCAAATAAAAATTATGCTATCAAACGCGGAATTAAACGGGCATGGCTTAATGATAATAATAACGATAACCAGAGTTCAGGTATAAACTTTTTGTGGCCTAATTTGGAAAATGAGACATTCAAAGAAGCACTGAAACTTGTTTCTAAAGGAAAAGAAGTTAACAACATTTGTCCAATCTTCACGTACAGCATAAAAAATGGAGCAACATATATGTGGATGGGAGATTTGGAAACGAAAATGCAACAAGCATATTATGATGAGTATAAATCCAACATTCCCCAAGTTGACATTTTGTTTCAACCACATCATGGACGTAAATCAGGAGCAGTCCCTGACGATTTATTGAATGCTCTTAATCCCAAGTTGATTATCATAGGGAATGCCCCATCTGAACATATTGACTATGGGGATTCAAGACAGACTATTACCCAAAACACAGCTGGGGACATTTGTTTTGAAAATGACGGAAAAGAGGTACATGTGTATACTAAGAATAAGATAAACAACAAGCCAACATGTTTGAAAATAAAACCGGAGAAAGGTAATATTTACAAATCGTTCTCCGTTGATTGGTATTATGTTGGTACATTAACAATTTAAAATAAGAAAATATGGATATAAAGTATTATGACCTACTTTCCACTGCAATAATTGGGGTCGTTATTGTAACTGTGGTAAATTGTCTTTTCTTAGGAAATATCGAGATAGACAGCATTGCCTATCTCGCATTAGGATATCTTGCTGGGTATTTTATTAATGCAATTGGTAGTCTTATGGAGTTTATATACTATAAGACTATTTGCGGGAAACCTTCAGACAAACTTCTCACTCCTGTTCCTGGACAGAATTGGACAGGTTGTTCCAAAGTGCGTTTTTATGAGGCGCAAAGGGTTATAGATTCTCTTAGAAGAGAATTAAACGATGCGAATGCATCAACACAAAAGATGTTTGGCTGTGCCATGAGGAAGGTAAATGGGTTTGAGGATAGCAGAGTGCCAGCATTCAATGCTCAGTTTGCATGGTCACGAACAATACTTACAACCATATTGATTTCTACAATTTTATTTGCTATTCGTTATTATGATGAATGGATTTTTTGGGTGGCAAGCATTTCTTTGTTGGTGATATCATGGAATAGATTCAAAGAACGAGGATATTATTATGCTCGTGAAGTGCTGAACGAATATTTGAAGCGAACATCTGTTTCCGATTAACCTCCATCCCCAGAAGGCTGCATAATATAATATTGAAAGCAACCATCGGGCGGAAACTTGCAAAATAACGCAGTTTCCGCCCGAAACTATTAGTACGAAGTTTAGCAAATTACTTCGTTACAATATCATACAATGCCTTGTAGTCCTTGGCAATATTGTAGATGTAATCGTTGTCGCTGATGGCTTTGAAGTGACGACGAGCACATTCTATCTTGCTTTCCTCAGAGCCACGGCGCGGTCTTTTCCACAAATCATTGCCTTTTGAGTCGGTAGTGAATTGGTCATTCAGCTTCTCCTGCTTGATGCATTGAATAGCGGAAAGCACCTTGCAGTCATAGATCATTCAATGCCTTGATGGACTTCTTTACATGGTGTTAATCGTTGAATTTCTACGAATAAAATGACGAAATAATTATAAAACGCACAGAATTTGTCGTATTTTGAAGTATTTAACATGGAAATTTGACAGAGTTTGAATTTATTTATTATCTTTGCAACTGAATTATAATGAATTATTAGAATCGTCATGCTATTATCAGCTAAGTTCGAAAATATTTACTCGTTCAACGAGGAGACGCGCATCTTGTTCACTGCGAGCAAGAGCGACCAATTGCCGTTGCAGGTGTCACGTGCGGAGAAGCGGGATGATATATCCGTGCTCCGCATGGGCTTGATTTATGGCGCCAATGCTTCTGGTAAGTCGAACATCATAAAGTGCTTGGCTATCATCAAGGAGTTCGCCATGAATGGTTGGAGTAACCGAAAGTACAATTACTTCAAGATGACAGACAACCCACAGGAGCGTTCGAGCATTGAATTGGAGTTCAAGGTGGATGGCCAATTCTTTGCGTACGGCATTGCTTTCTCGAAAGGTGGCTTGTTGGAGGAATGGCTTTATAAGACTGGCAGTCGTACTGATGCTTTGATTTTCGAGCGCAAGCGTAATGGTGACGTTTGGGAGAATACCATTGCACCACAGTTTATGAAGGGCGCGGATGGTCAGTTCTTGAAGTTCTTGATTGATGGTACGCCAACGAAAGGCACTTTCCTGAGTGAGTATATCAAGCGCAACGGAAAGGGAATCGATGCTATCAAGTCGGCACGAAAGTGGTTCGAGAATTTGAACATTATCTTCCCCTATACACACAGAACGGATTTTTCGTTCCGAGTAGTGAATGACTCCCAGTTCAAGAACGTGATGCGTGATTTGCTCAGCTATTTTGGCACAGGCATATCCGACCTTCGTCGCATTGAGTCGAAATCCGAAGAGTTGGGCATCCCCGATGACATCCGACAGAAGATTGAGGAAAGCCTTGACGGCAAGGATGAAAAGACTGGCGTAGTGATTCACAATGAGAGCCGCTTCATCTTTGCCGAGAAAGACGAGTCGAAGAACCTAAAGTGGTACGAATTGAAGACGATCCACAAGACAGAAGGCAGCAATTCTGACTATATATTCGAGATGTTCGAGGAGTCCGATGGAACGTCTCGCCTTTTCGATTTCATTCCTATGCTCATTGATATGCGTGCCAATGATGCCGTCTATGTGATTGACGAGGTCGATAGGAGTCTGCATCCGATGCTGACATTGAAGCTGTTGGAGATGTATAACAGCTTGCTCAGAAGCGATTCACAGATGCAGCTGATTTGCACCACACACGAGTCCAATCTGCTTTCCACTGCCCCTGTCCGCCAGGATGAAGTGTGGTTCGTGGAGAAAGATAAGAAAGGAGAAAGCCATTTGTCTTCACTTTGTGAGTACAAGCCAAGAGAGAATGTGCAGAAAGGTTATCTGAATGGTCGCTATGGAGCGATTCCATTCTTTGGCGAACTGAATAATATTCATTGGGACGATGCGAAGCAGGAATAGTCTGATGCGTGAGCGTCAAGAGGCATTCCGTGACGCTCGCCTAATAATCATAGCCTCTGAGGGCAAGGACACGGAACGGATATATTTCAAGGCATTGGCCAAGGAATATACCAATCCCCGTGTGCATGTGCATATCTTGGAACGAAGCGAAGCCGAGCAGAACAACTCCAGCCCAGAACACGTCTTGAAGCAGTTGAACGACTACAAAGAACAATATGCTTTGGAAGCAGACGATGAGCTTTGGCTTGTAATTGACAAAGACCGTTGGACAGAGGCAATGCTATCTCGTGTTGCTACAGAATGTACCCAAGACGACTATATGCACATGGCTTTGAGCAATCCTTGCATCGAACTCTGGTTGCTGTTGCATTTGGTAGATGCCACTTCGCTGTCTCCCGAAGAACAGCAGCAATGGTTGGAGAATCGTCGAACTTCGAGGAGGACAGACCCATATCTAAAGATGCGATTGCGTCAAGAGATGGGGTCTTACCATGAAGCTGCATACGATGCCCAAATGCTGATTGCTCATGTCGAGGAAGCTATTGCACGAGCAAAGGTATTGGACAAGAATCCTGCTGACCGTTGGCCGCAGACTCTCGGCACACGAGTGTATCTGTTGGCTGAGAGTGTGATGAATAGGAACTAATTTCTTACTATCTTCAGACTATAGCCAATGCCAGTCGTTCAATGGATGAGAAACTGAAGGATGGTAGAGACTATACTTACTCGGAGCTCGGCAGGTTGATAGAAAAGTTGAATGGGTTAGAATGTTAAATATTTGATTGTAACAACACGATACTTAGAAGAATATGAAATTTATAATTGACGAAGAAATCGTTCTTAACAAAAAAGAAGGCGAGCGCACAGACTTGCTTAACACATCAGTCTATGCAGACATGTTGGTAAAAACGATAGAGTCGGCTGACAAATTCAAACCGTTTACCATAGGTCTATTTGGAGAATGGGGAAGCGGAAAATCTTCAGTCCTTAAGACTGCTCAGAAATTTCTTGAAGCGAAGCCAGATTTCAAATATAGATTTGTGACATACGATGCATGGAAGTATGCTGGAGATTCTTTCCGTAGAATGTTTTTGTATGAACTTCAGAACGAACTTGGTGTAAAACCCTCTGAGATGTTAAAACGCTTTTACGACAACATCAATGAGGACACAGAGGTAAAACATGAAGTAAACACTCATTATGGGTTGCATTTTGTCTTATTGCTATTCGTAATTGGCTGTATATTATTGGTCTGCGATAATGATGTTTTGAAATGTCTGGGATTTGCATTAACCGCCATTACCATTCTAGTTAATCTATGGAAGAACTCTACTGATGATCTAAAGGTCACTGTTCAGAAATCTCGTTTATTTGCTCCTGAGCAATTTGAAGAATGCTTCAATGAAATAATAGAAGGTAGTCGAAAAGTTTCTTTTTCACGAAAAGCATGGAATTGGATAACAAGAGTTGAAAAGCAAAGTGATGAATTGGTTATTGTAATTGACAACATAGACCGTTGCCATAACGATATGGCATATAGCCTTTTAACAGATATTAAAAACTTTTTAGGCTGTAAGCAACAACACTTGATATTTGTTATTCCTGTTGATGTGGATGCCCTAAAGAAACATATCATCAATAAGTCTAAATCAAGTGCAGAAGAATGCAATCAAGCTGACGAATTCCTTCGTAAATTTTTCAACGTATCTCTTTGGATAAAACCATTCCATTCCGATGAAATGTTCGAATTTGCAGAGAATCTTAACAGCAAGTATGAACTTGGGCTTCAAAGAGAAACACTCAGCATTATGGCTCGTGAATATGCAACGAACCCAAGGCGGTTGATACAACTTTGCAATAATTTGATAATCGAGTTTGAATCTTTTGAAGATATATATTACGTACGAGACAATCAGCCTATTATTTGTAAAATGGTTATTATGCGAGAGGAGTTTCCCAATTACTATAAGAAAATCCAGCATGATGCAACCCTATTGTTCTCAGACCAATTTGACGACATTGATAATGACAGGCTGAAGTTGTTCTTACAACGTACCTTTTATGTATCAAAGCCGTATGAATTCCGCTTGAGTATAATAGATCGGATTCTGTCGAACAGCAAAACTTCTGGCTCTTTAACACCAGCCATAAAAGAGCAAATATCAATACCTGGTTCGGTTGAGGAAATTAATTCCTTTATCGCTAATGACGAAACGAGACGAAAGGATGTGGTGGCTTATCTCTTGTCTGAGATTCGCAAAGCAGCCAATAGAAAATTGTTCAATGCAGATATGGTTAATCTATATCCCGCATTCCTTTACTTGTATATTGCTGGTATCATCAAAGATGAGGAATGTCGCATGCTTGGCAACTTAATATCATCTGAAAGTGATTGGGGTATATTGATTCCATTAATACCTGATTACCTTGAAATGCACATTCCTTTCTCACATCACATGTGTAAGCTTGGAAACGAGCAACCAAGAGATAGTTTCATCCAATATGTTTCTTCTTGGAATGAGGATGATTCTTTCTCTGTTCCTGTAAGAAATTCTGTATTCCACGCTTGTAATGAGTACGGAGCAGAATGCATAGACGATTTGGTGAAACCATTCCATAAAGCGTTTAAGGAAGATTCAACTTCTTCCTTTGCCTTCCGTTACCCAGAAGCATCCAGTTTATTTACCAACGACTTGGTTGGTGAGGTTATTGAAAATATGAAATCTGACAATGTTAATGGTTCTGAGTCACCATATACTCAGTTTAGAATGATTTGTTCGCAATTGGAACCGAAAAAAGACGATCCATTTGTTCTAAAGTTCTTTGAAAAACTGCATACTCTTATACCTGAATATAATTATCAGAGTAGTAATGCGGACGATATCTTTGTGTTCATGGAATACTTAAAGGAGTTCTTTCAGACAAACAGAAAAATTCGACTTTCTGATAATTCAAATCTGAAGAAAGTTCTTTCAAAAATGACCAATACTCACAGAGTCGGTAATACGTCAAGATCATATTTGTTTGACAACGACGGAGATAATAGAATCATTGTTAACTTCTTCAATCTGTTTGAAATGGCAGGAGCAATCACAAATTCTCCTACTATTGACGAGGCAACTATTTCGCATTTTGCCAATATGGAGGACTGGTGTGATAAGACAATTGAAGTATTGGACAATCTTCTTACGAACGGCTTTGATGTTTCCTATTACAAAAAAGCCATTATAGCAGTTGAATCTTATTCAGATGCTCATCTTCGACTTATATCATACCTATGTTCAAATAGCTGTCCAACGGAAAGACGCCTAATTGACATTACTTTAAGGAAACAAATTTCTAACATTCTTACCCAGATGGAATCTTCTGAAGTTGATCACAGCGACTTTCTTGTTAAAGAGGCTAATGGTAAAGAATGGTTCAAAGAACAATTACTCGTATACCTTGAGGGAAAACCTGTTGAATATCTCGCTCAACTCGATAGTAAGCTACAACGTTTTGTGGTAGATAAATTTGAAGAAAAATTTAATGATTATGAACATAATGAGTCCATTTTGTCATTAATTGCTACCTCTGGAACAAAGAGCGGAATACATAAACTTGTTAAATTGATTAGTACTAAACTAAATCAAGAAGACAACTCTTTGGATTGGAATAGCCTTATGTGTAAAATTCGTGAGTTAAACAAAAAAGAGTTAAATCTTCTATCTTCTACTATCGAGAATTTGGGCGATTCATCGTGGTCTGAAGAAGACAAAGTCGGTACGATAGACGTGCTTAAAAAGAAAGCAAAATAAAAATATGATAGAGAAGCAAGCTTGCATAAATAATAAAACTATTATGGCAAAAGGCTTAAAAGTTAATAGTTTGGTGGGATTAGCACCATTAATGCTTTTCCTATCATCATATATACCATTATTTGGCATAATTGCTTTACGTCAGTTTTTGTCGAATATTGAGTATTTGAATTGGGATGGTTTTACAATCGTTGGCATTGTATCTTTTATCACGCATTTTGGAATAACCTCATTATGCATAGGGCTTATTATCATAGGTTCTTTCGGAACATTTTTTGTATTTAAATTGATTAAGGACGACGCACCGAATGGAAACAACTCAAAAGTAATTGAGGTGACTAGTATGAACGATGAAGCATTGGGTTATATGGCGACGTACGTCATACCACTGCTATATCAGGATTATTCAAACTTAATTGATTTTTGTACAATGTTTATAATTTTCGTCATAATTTATAAACTATATGTGAATTCGAAGCTCCTTTTGGTAAACCCAATGATTAGTTTCAAGTATTCCATTTATAGCATAAAGTATATGGATGGAGATGTACAACGTCAGGCGATGCTTATTAGTCCTAACAAAGACATCTTGGAAAATGATACTGTCAAACTTTATAATATAGGTTATCAACTTTTTTACGGATATAACAGATGACACTTCTTGAATTATTAGAGAAAATCAACGTAACAAAGGCTGAGGATATTAAACTGTTCTTTGTTACACGAGCCATTAAGGAAGGCTTAACGAGAAATAGTAGAACACGAGACAAGTATCTTTTCAAAGTCTATCAAGTTGATAGCTCCGAAGAAATACGCCAACACCTATTTGAGTCAACTCAATCTCAGATAGATAATATCATTGGCAAGAACTATGAGATGGTTGATTATGACATCTTGAGTGATGAAACAGATCATCTATTTACATATGCAATTAAGGATAAGGTGTTCTCTTTCTCTGATGTTGTTACAAATCAATTATTGAAACCTGCAACAAAGATCAAAACAATAAGTGAGATTACAACTGAAAATGAAGAATTGTGGGCATACAGTGTTGGCTTTGAGGATTTAACTGACAACAAATGGATATACACGTTCCGAAAAATTCAATCTGGTAAGGTTGCTGTAAATGAAATTGACAATCCAGATTCTAACTTTTTTAAGAAATGTATTAGAACAGTCTTTAATACAGAAAGTATGAAACTGGAAGTGTTGAAAGGCGAATCAATTACACTCGATAAAAGAATAGACTGTGTGTTTTATGACGAAACATTCTATGTTGTTCAGAAAGGAGCATTTGAACAAATAGTCGGTCTTCAAGAGGAATATCAGGAACAAGCGAAAGAAATTGTTAGAAATATGCAGCAGATTCCACTGATTACTGGGACTGAAAAACTAATGGATTTAATAGAAAAGAAACCATCGTTGCACAAAAAACTTGTAAAGATTGAACGTATTGGAGGATATAAACAGTTGAGTGTCGCAGCTATTAAGCAAATGTCAAAAGTATGCAAGCAATACGGAGAGAATTTACCGATGAAGGACGGCAAGTTAAACATGGAAACTGAACAAGACATTGATGTTATTCTCAAAATGTTTGGAGATTATTATAAGAAGGGTGTAGTTTCAGGAAAGTCATATGGAACGTTCTCTGGCAAAGAAATAGAAGTAACTCTATGAGATTTCGGGCGGAAACAGCGATATTTTGCAAGTTTCCGCCCGATATAAATATAGGATATACATTCTTATGGCTTCGTGATAATATTCCAAAGCTCAGCGTAGTTCTTTACCACATCGTATGTGACGTGACTATCTGAGATTGCGGCGAAATGGCGACTAGCACATTCTTTTTTCACGCTTTCTGCTCGATGGTAGTCTTTCTGGCCATCCTTATCATAGCCATTGGTTTCTGCCACGAAGTAGATGTACTTGATGTCATTACCCTCATGGAATACCATAGCCCAGCTCGAATTATAATAACCTACTGGTGTGTTGATATAGAAGCCATTTGGCAGGTTCGAAGATGACACTTATCTTTGCGCTCTGAGTTGTAACATTCTCCTTCTTCTGAAGACTCTTGCAGTTGTCATATCTATACGCTATTTGAAATATAAGTTTAACACATTTGCCAATGTATGAAGTTGACCAGAACCAAGATGTTCCTTGAAAACAACAATTTTATCTTTTCCGAATTTTATGTATTCCTTCTCAAAGTCGAAGTGAATGAAGACTTTTTCAATTGACAGTGAAGGTTCGTCTTCCACTTGTATTTTCTTGGTCTTTAGACTTATCTTTGAAACTTTGTACATTCCATCCATAAAGCCACTGACCATAGGAAGAAAGTATTTCACAGACAGTAAGTTAATACTTGGAAGGAACTTCATGTCAAAAGACTTTGCTCTCTGATTTTCAAAATCATCGAAGTTTATCTCGCTTCTACCAATATAACCAGTAATAACACACCTACTATCCATGTCTTCTGCCAGACTTGCTTGAGAAACAAATTGGAATTCTGTTGACTCATTTGCCATTAAGGCTTTTAATTCGTCACTTGGATCCTTTCCTAACTTTATTTCTTCTGTAACATAGAAATATTGTTTCAATTCTTCAATTAGCTTATCATTATTTCCTTCTGGATCTGTCCGGTCAAGAGCAAGTGAATAGATCTCCTTGTTACTATAAGGCGTGTATATTTTTCCCAAAACATTTTGAAAGTGAGTCTTGATATATTCTTTGTCAACATTCTGTCTGTGTGGAGTCATGGCACGAAACTCGAATTTACTTTCAATTACCTGCCGAATCTCTTTTCTAAATATTTCTCTCACTTTGTTTTTCCACCAAAGCTTTTCGCCAATTCTGCCTCTAGCATAGAGATATATAACATAAAGGAAATTTACATCATAATGAGACAGAATAAGGGTGTCTCTGTCAAATAAACGGTTTGCAAATTGATAAGAGATGTAAGTGTTATGAACCTTCTCCCCATTTCTTTCTACAATATGATTTTTCATATTGTCATCACCAGCATCGTATTTCCTGTCTTTATCAACGAATGCGGAAATAAAGAAATTTGGCAAAATGTTATAACCCTCTGTCAAGTCTTCTTCTTTGGAACCTCGTAATCTTATATCCTTGTATCGCTGTCTATCTTCATTACGTTCTTTACGTTCTTTTGAATCAAGTTCCTTATCATCATCAAGAAATAGGTTTATATTCCATTGGATAACATTTCTGGCATAAGTATATTGTTTATATACTGATTCTCGCCCAAGATCATGTCCAAGCTTATAGTATTTTGAATCACCGATATAGTATATTTGATTTTTGTTTTCGCCTTCAGCTGTCAAGGCAACATCACGATACATGTGGTCAACCCTCTTGCCATCATACTGATCTTTAAGACCAGATGGAACCAGATCCCTTGGATCACCGATTAAGTCATCAATAATAGCTTCAAATACAATATTAAAATTCTTTGCAAGAAGATATTCCTTTTGATCGGTATCTATACTCAATTGATGTGCATGTTCAAAAAAGGCATAACACAAATCCCATAGCTGTATAGCCTTGTCAGAAAAGTATTTATATTTCAAAGAAAGTAGTTGCTTCTTTCCTCTATTAGCACTAATATATTGTTCAAATACATTTTTAGGCAATAATTCGTAATTACAATTGATAGGAATTTTAAATCCATAAGTATCATTAAGATAATGCAAGATAGAGAAGAAGATTACGAACAATTCTTCTTCATAGTTTATCTTACGTTTCTTATTTGTAGGTTGAAGATATATAGGACTGTCATTCTGCATTAAAGCTTGACTTGTAGCAATGGTTCGAGTCCAATAAATCTTATTATTACCAGAATGGATGTTCTTAATTGTAAAAAGGAAGAAGTTTTGATTTTCTCTATTGAAACGAATCATTGAAAGAATAATATCTAGCAAGGTGTTTGCTTGATGTTTCTTTCCTCTACCTACTAGTGGAAGTTCCTTATAATAAATGGCCTTACTATCTGTAGCATTTTTGCGATAAACACATAGAGCACGATAAATCCATATCGAAAACTCATAAATGAACTTACGATATTCTTTAGACAAATTTTTCTTCTGTCCATCTGGATGCATTATAGAGACTGGATCTATCTTTCTGCTTTCATCACTAATATATTCTTCAGGAACAGATTCGCCATCATCTTTTTTCTTGTCAGATAATAAGACCTTAGGAAGAATGAAAACACAATCATTAAGACGTGAATTGTAAAAATAGCCAACATAGTTTACGCTGACCTTTTTTTCCACGTCTTGTAACGTACAAATGTCCGCTAGAACATCTTGTACGTCCGAAGCTTTATATTGGTGTTCCTCAAATATTATTCTCATTTACTTTTTGTTACTTTCCAGTCCATTACATTCATAACGAATGTTGCTGCAAGGTGTTCATTTACTTGTCCAAATGTATCATAGAAGTCTGGGAATGTCATCATCTTCAAGTCTTCTTTTCCTTCTTCTTTAAATCCAAATAGCTTTGGATCATCAAATCCATAATCTTTGAACACATCGTTCCACAAGTAGAACACGACTTTACTTACGAAGGTTTCAGCATCAATAATACCTTTATCTGCCTTACAGAAGAAATAACCTAATTGTTTGTCGGCCGAGTCAGTTATGTTATTGATAATGACATTGATCTTTTCAAGAAAAGCCCACCAATCTTGTACAAACACATCTTCATTTCCATCAGCGCCCTTAACTGTTTCATTCTCAAATCTAATTTGCCAACATTTTCCAGCATCAGCAATCTTTATGTACTTCCAATCCCAACGACGCTTGAAAGCTGAGTCTATAGGATAAAGAGACTGGTCTGATGTATTCATTGTTGCCCAAATGTGTAGATTATCTGGTAAAACAAGTATATCTCCATTCCAGATTTTATCAACTGCATTGCTGTAATGCTTTGCATAGAGTTCATTAACCTTCTTGCATATTTCGGCATTAGGTTTTGTGAGTTTTGCAAATTCAGTTTTTAAAGTCTTATGAAGATCTTCATCTGCATCGATAGGATAATCAGAAAAGCCATTCTTTCTATCAAGTAATTGGAATAAATCTCCAAATATTTGAGCACAATTACCTCGGTTAATTTCTTCGATTATAAGTGCTACCTTCTTTGTCGGATCTTTCCATGCTTTGAGGTAAGCCTTAAGAAATGATTGCTTTACGAACCCATAAACCACCTTCTGCTCTGTGATTGGATTGCCTTCAGAATCTGTAAACGTTTTTAGTTTATCACCAAAGGTAAATTGCTTTGGCACATCAATGGTTGTAGGCTTGTATGCACCAACAAATGTTGAGTAATCACTATCTGGATGGAATGTTGTTCGAAAAACTGAATCTTTAGGCATCTTTTCTGTTTCCAAATCGATGGTAAAAGACTTTCCTGTACCTGGGGCACCATAGTATATCTGCTGTAAAGACATATGGTTGCTTGGCCCCTGGTCTTGGACAGAGTCTTTTGTTTTTGAGAAGAACATATGCATATGAATGCCGTCAGACTTCTTGCTGAAGGAAATTGTAGTCCATGATTCAACAGTATAATTTCTAATGTTAAAGGAAGCATCAAATCCCTGTAGGCAACTATTTCTATCTGTATTGTACAAAAGTTCTGCGTTATATGGCTTTATCATATCTTCACCGAAAAATGCATTGATACGAGCTAATAATTGATCACAGAACTCATATTTGAACGCTACAGGTTTTCCGTGCTTATCAAGTAGAGGAAGTGAACTAATTATTCCACATGCACTTTTGATGAAATCCTCTTTGTGAATAAAGAACGTAACGTCCTGTTTGGTTGTTTCAGATGGCAATTCATCATAAAACAATTCTAACATTTCGCTTGTAATTTTTATGCTCGTTTCGTTATTGTTACCAGGATTGATAGCGAAGTCTGCGTCCTGACGGGCAAGTTTCTTTTCTGCTGCCATAATAATGTTGTTTATTCAGTGTCTGGATCTGGTAATTCTTTTACTAACTTTTTGAGAATTCTTGAAACTTGATTTCTCATTTCCTCGTATTGTTCTCTTGTATCCTCGTTATAAGTTGACAATTCTGCTTCTGCTAACCCCCAAAGCATAGAGTCAAGTCCTTGAATAAGGCTTGGATTATCCATATTTGGGCCATAGACTTTAAGATAAAAGTCATGACTTCTGTTAATAGAAACTGCGTGGTCACCATCTACAAGAGTAGGTTCCCAAAGAAGATTTCCCTCAATTGAGTCGACTGGTACGACACGATGTTGGCGTGCACCGGTTGGCGGAAGAATCTTGATTGTTGTTGTGAACTCACCAACGGAGTTTGTAACTTTAACTTCGTTCTTCTTTTCGTCTACAACTTGAGTCTTAGAATTTTGTAAAGAACTAGCATTCTCTTCTATGTTAATTCCTGCTGCATCGTGCACATTCCCAGCAGATTGGACAACTGCTGTTTTCTGAAGTTTACGATACCTTTCTTCTGCCATTCTGATTGTAGCGGGTAAGAACTCCTTTTCAAGGTAATCAGCTATGTCATCATTGATGTGAATTCGTGATTTCTTAATATCTACATTGAAAGCTTCATCAAGAGTATGGTCGAAAGACAATTCAACACGTGCAAGCGAGAAGTGAGGATCCTTGCGACGAATATCCGACCAATCTCCGTGGTGAAGTAATCTATTTTCACGATAGATGTAAAAACCTTGCATGTCATTATTAATTCTGGCTCTTGAATAAGCTAATGTAGAAGAGAAATTCTCTTTTCTAGGAAGAACGTATGCCTTTACCGTGAATGCAGAGTAGCCACCATCTGGAAGTTCCGCTTTGATTTTAGCTTTACCAGATTGTGTTGATTCAGGTTCGTCTGTACAGAAAGGATCCCATGGCTCTATGGGTTTATCGTTAAGAAAAATCTTAATTGGCTTTTCTGTGTAGCGTGAATCTAAAAAACGTTGATATACTAAAGAAAAATGGAATTCAAGTCCTTCCAATATCTTATTCATTGCAGTTTTCTTTGCTCCCTCACGCTGATAATCCTTTAGCAGTCGGTCAACTTTCTCCCATATAACGAGAGTGCCAGTGCCTCCTTCTGCTACATCATCGAGCAAATCCATTTCGTCTTCAGTGATGGTAGGCTGCAATAGTTTCCATTTGTTGATTTTACATATTTCATCCAAATCCCAACAAACTTTATTGCATTCGCCATCAGCACCTCTTGATAACAACGAAAGAGAACGACAGAAAGCTGTTGATGCTGTCTTCAAACCAAGTCCAAATTTGCCTAAACTACTTGCATCAGCTCTTCTGTTAGACCCATAACGCATAGCATTCATAAGTCCATCCATAGTCATGCCACAACCATTATCTGCAATATAAAGCCTCAAATCGCAGTTTGGCATAGGATTTAAATAAACTTTTACGACGGAGGCATTGGCTGCAATACAATTATCAACCAAGTCTGCCATTGCCATATTAAAGTCATAGCCAGTATCTCTAAGACCCTCCATCACTCTGGCAGGATCTGGCTCTAATATAATCTCTTGATATTTGTCCATATTTTAGTCTTTTTTTATGCTTGTCCAACTTCTGATTTTAAGAATAACAAAGCCGTCTTCTTCCTTATAAGTCTGCTTTGGTTCTTGACCTTCCCGAAGGAACCCAATAAATCTCTTGCCGTCTTCATCTCTTGCAAACCATATCTGGTCTCCAGATTTTATGTTGTGTTCGCGAATATAAGCATTGGTACAAGTAAGACGATATTCATCATGGCATTTACCTGCAGGCTTGCCATGATACTTGTCATTATAATATATGTACTGCAAATTCCATTCTTTTCCACCTTCGTCTGTAAAGGACACATCACGTCTTGGATTAAGAATAAGTTTACTCATCTTTGGAAAGATAGATGAACATGCAACATTTTTTGGAATAGAAATTCCAGATTGATGACCACCAGTTTCACCTGTGTCATTGCGGCTGAGTACCTTGAATAGTTGTTCTACGAATTGCTCCATAGGCTTTAGCTTTTATATGGTGATGCCGATAAGGCTTTGATTAGATATTCTTGTTCGATTATTGCTCCATTGTTACCAATAATTGCATTATCAGACAGCAAACGTTTAGATTGAATCTTTTCGTTGATGATTTCCTCAATAGTATCTACGTAAAAAAGCCTATGTATAAAGACTGTCTTTTCTTGACCTCTTCTGTAGATACGGGCAGAAGCTTGATCTTCTATCGCTGGATTCCATTCCAAATTGTAATGTATTGCATGGTTGGCACATGTAATATTCAGACCTGCTCCCGCGGCTTTGGGATTCAGAATTAATGCACCTGGTCCTTCGTATGAAGAGAATTTGTCCACGACTTCTTGTCTTTCTCTCGCTTCTACACTTCCATCAATAAAGTTTGTATAAACGCCGAAACGCTTCCGTATATCGTTGGTCATCACATCTATCATCCTTTTAAATGACGTAAAAATTACGACCTTCTCTTTAGATTCGAAAATTTCTTCTAAGATTTCGCAAAGACGCTTATATTTTGTACTTATACTGGTAGGATCCTCATCCATATAGTTAGCATCATATACGCATGGGTGGGTACAAAAGGTTCTCAATTTCTGAATCTTTGCCAATTGCATACTTTTAAGTTCTTCATGCGGATCATTAGAAACACGACTATCTTCATATAGACAAGCCTCTTCGTCACTCATAATGATTGATTGAGGGATATCTATCCTTTCGGGTAAATCCTTAGCTACATCCTTCACTCTTCTTCGCAACATTAGAGGAGTTATAAGTTTTTCCAAGGCGACAGCAGAATTTACGTCATCTGGATAGTCAAGTTCAAACTGATACAATTTGCCCAAAAATCCTGGCATGACAAAATCAACAATCGACCAAACATCAGTCATGTGGTTCTCGAATGGAGTGCCTGTAACAGCTATAGGTACATCACAATTTATCTGTTTTACTGCCTTTGTTCTTCTAGCTTTTGGATTCTTTATATTTTGAGCTTCATCAACAACCAACAAATCCCAATGCGTCATGGTGAGTAAGCCCGCATCTGTTATAGTGCAACTATACGACATGATATTAACATCATACATTATCAGTTCTCGATAGTCTCCAGTTCTCTTACTGCCATAGTGTATATTTACAGATAAGGAAGGATAGAACCGAATAAGTTCGCGTCTCCAGTTTTCAAGCAAAGACACAGGACAAACAACAAGGAAGTGGGCATCTCGTTTGCGTTCCTTCAACATGCCCATTATTGCTATAATCTGTAGAGTTTTTCCCAAACCCATTTCATCGCCAAGGATGCTGCCGCATTTCTGCCGAACCATGAAGTCAAGCCATTTGGCACCTCCTAACTGATACGGGTAAAGAGTTGCATTTAATTCCAAAGGAACAGAAACATCAATAGATTCCTTTATTTTCTGAACTGTATCAAAGACATTGTCTGAGATTTCAATTCCAAAACGACTCAATTCTTTTATTACCAACATATACTGCTGGTAAGAAATTGAACTAATATTGATACCGTTAAGTGAGATTACAGCATTGATGCTTTCTACTATAGGATCAATGTATTTCCATGTATTATCGTAGATAATGTAGTCGTTAAACCTATCGTTGTACCTAGCTACATAATGCTTGATTGAATTTCTTTCATTGTAAAGAGCAAAGGTTATGTTCCCGTTGAAAACGAACTCGGCTTTGATATGAGCTGTAAGCCCAGAGAATCGCAAATTGGTAGTTGATAATGGAGCATAACTCTCCTCTGCATAAACAAAAGATTTGTTGTCTTTTTGCTCATACAACTCTGAGGCACTTGGATGGTAGATGAATCCATCTTTAAGCGTCAGCAAAAGAGAATTATTGCATATGTTCCAATCCATTATTTCTTGTTTTCCTCAATATATTTCATTACTTGACATGCGACTTTGTATGCGACATTAACAGTTACCGCATTGCCAAACTGCTTGTATGCTTGGCAGTCAGAAACAACTTGTGTCCATTCGCTTGGGAAACCTTGCAATTGACGACACTCATTAGGAGTAAGTTTGCGAATTGCAATTCTTTTTTCTTTATCAGTTACATTTCTTTCATAGTTTACTATATCTGTAACATAATTGTCTTGGCTTGCTCTGTGCATTTTGTGCATAGTAGCTGTCAGAGTTTTTGATATTGGTAAATCTATTGTAGGTTTTACAATGTAACCCTTTGTCCCTTCACCAAGAATTGTCTTCTCAAGTTTCTTTGTAAGGAAATACTTTTCTTCAACATTCTCATCGAGCAATGATTGGGTGGTAATGTCACCTAAAGGTTCCTTTTCTGGATAAATAAATTTGCCTGTCTTAAAGTATTTTCGATTGAATGCTACAATAAATACGCGATTTCTACGCTGTGGTACGCCATAATCCATACTATTAAGAATCTGTGCATTAACGTCATAACCAGCATCAGTAAGTTCTTGCTTTATTCTAGCAAAGGTATTGCCTTTGTCATGCGTTGTAATATTCTTAACGTTTTCAAGAACAATTACTTTTGTATCGTGCTTTGTGACAATATCCATAATCTCGAAAAACAAAGTTCCACGATTTTTCTCATCTTCGAAACCTTGAAGTTTGCCAAGAGTGCTGAAAGGTTGACATGGGAATCCACCGACAAGAATATCATGTGCGGGAATTTGATTCTTTGTCAACCGAATATCTCCTTCAACAATATGTTTTCCAACATTTGCCCGATAAGTTTGACAAGCGAACTTGTCGAAATCATTGGCCCAAATGCAATCGAATCCGGCAAATTCGAACCCCAGATCTATACCGCCAATTCCAGCAAACAAACTAACCAATTTATATTTCTTTTCTACGTTCTTTATGCGTTCCATTTTACCAATTCATTGCTTTAATAATCTGTTTCTCAATGTTCATCATGACATCTACTACGATAGAATTTCCTGCTTGTTTATAAGCTTGTGCCTTGCTTACTACAATTTTATAAGAATCAGGATATCCCATCAAGCGATGCACTTCTCTCATGGTAAGATGACGAAGTCTCCCTTTACCTGCTTTGGTGTTTGTATGAACATAGTTATTTACACTTGCACGGTATGTATTCCCCATGTTCTTTACCAAAGCTCTTGCTATTGGCAAATCTGTTTTTGCATCATGGTGCATGAAGTTTTTTGTTCCAGGAGCGAGTACATAGTCTACTAGTTTTTGAGAAAGGTAATAACGTTCTTCTGGCTCGCCTTTCTTATCCCCTATTTGTTTGAGTTGACCATCTATACTTTGCATACATCCTTCTGCCATGTTTTCCTCAAGCATGGATTGCATAGTAGGAAGTGGACATTCTTCTAGTTTGATTTTCTTAGGGAAAGAGAATCTTTCAAAATTTTTTTGATTTTTAAAACCAACGACGAAAAGACGTCTTCTACCTTGTGGAATACCATAATCACGAGCATCGAGTATCTGCCAAGTGAAATGGTAGCCAAGCTCAGAGAATACGTTTTGCATAGTTTCCCATGTCTTGCCCTTATCATGCGTAAGTACACCATAGACGTTTTCGTAGATAAAAACTTCTGGCTTGATTTCTTTTACGAGACGGCAGTACTCAAAGAACAAGGTACCACGTGTGTCCTCAAAACCACCACGAGCGCCAGCAATTGAGAAACTCTGACAAGGACTCCCTCCAACAAATAAGTCAACTTTGTTTTCAAAGTCTGTTCCGTCAAGAAGGATTACATCTTGGTAGAAATAATCATCCTCAACATCATAATTTGCAAGATATGACTGCTGTACATAGTTTGTCTGACGAGTATGTTCACCATACAATTTATCAACATATTCCCGTTTCTCTTTAGCAGAAGAAAAAGACTTGATTTTAGCAAATTCTTCCTTGTAATCACACGAAATCAGACGTTCGCCATTGTCACATGCGAACATCACTTTGTGCGGCACATTCAATCTTTTCAGAGCTTGTTCCGGTGAACCAATACCGCTAAATACGGTTCCTATCGTTATTTCTTTCATTTTGTTCAAATGTTATTCACGATAATCATCAGCCTTTTAAGGGAGTACCCTTGTCCTTAATTCGCCTTTTGGCTGAGTCATCTTTATCGAGAACATCCGAACACTTAGCAATGGATGAAAAGTACTATTTCCCATTCATCTCTTTCCAAGAGACGGATATTTGAGTACAAAGGTACTCATTTTTGCTCAAAAACAGGCGATTTTAGTGTTAAAAGTGATTTGAATACCTCCATTTTCAAGTCTGTGTTTAGCAATTTGGAAACCTGAACACGCAAAAATATCTGCAAATCAACACATTCACTTTCCAACACGTCTCTTGGAAAGAGATTGAGAATTTTGCTAAACAAATCCTTGTTTACAACAATCCCAGAATCATCTTATTGGCTTTATCGACTACCGACGTTTCCAGTGAAGCGAGGTAAATTTGTGTCGTTGCCTCGGAGTCATGTCCCATACCTTCGCTGATGACCGACAAAGGGACGTTCTTCGCCTTGGCAGCACTCGCCCAAGAATGACGAGCCACATACATGGTGAGTGGCCTTTGGAGTTTCAGCATCGTGGAAAGCTCTTTCAGGCGATAGTTCACCAGATGCAGCGCATTGTCATATTGCCTACGTTCATCGCCTTGCTCTTTGATGATAGGGAGAAGAAAGCCTGTCTTGTTTTCAGGGTATTTGGCAATGATGTCTTCCATGCACTTCTCCCACTTGATACTCAGCTCCTGACCAGTCTTTCGTCTTCGATAGGTCAGAATGCCATTCTTCAAGTCGGATTTTTTGAGATAAGCCATATCCACAAAAGACATTCCTCGGGTATAGAAACTGAAGAGGAACATATCTCGGGCAAAATCCAATGCCGAGTTCATGGATAAGTCCAACTCCTTCATTTCCTTAATTGCCTTGATGGGAATGGCCCGTTTCACAGTCTTATCCACTCCTGTATAGACATGTCTGAATGGATAGTTCTGAGCCGTCAAGCCTTTCTCAACGGCACGATTATAAACAGCCCGAAAGATACGCATGTAGAACGAAATGGTGTTCATACGAACGCCTCTGGCTTTCAAGTGGGCTTCGTACATGAGCATCATATCTGAACTGATGCCGTCGAGGGGTACATCCTGCTCTTCGCGGAATGTCATAAAGCTATTGAGTGTGGTAGTATAGGTCTCCGACGTGCGAATTTTGCCCAGTCGCTTCAACTGCGCTATGACGTTGTGCCAGAAGGAGAAGAGTGAGACTTCCTTTGTCAATTTATGATAGGCTGTTATCACGTCGTCTGCCGTGTATCTGCTTTGTTCCGTTTCAAGCTGCGAGATAACTTTCTTCAGTCGTGCCAAGTCCCATGTCAACCATTCCTTGATGGCATTGACGATGTTTGTGCGGTCGCCATTGGCCATAACCGTTTCCGAGTTTTCATCCCATTCGGATGCAAAGATTCTGTAGTCCGTATTCAGCTGACGAACTACGCGATTATGGATAATCTGGATGTAGATGCATCCTTCCTTGCCTTCGACAGTGGAAGGTCTGAACTTTATCTTTATTGATGTCATCATACCTGTTCTTTTGTATTAGTCAATCAATTGACACCCCAGCCATTTCGTTTCTTTGTGCCGTCCCAGTTGGTGAGTTCGTTGCTGGAACCTCCGCCACCTGCGCCAACAATGCCCCGTCCACCTGCTGCGAGAAGAAGGCTTTCCATCAGGTTCTTTGGTACGGTCATTTCCTCGCAGAACTGCATGGTACGTGTCTCTGAAAGGTCACTCATGTATTTGGTAGTTCCTTTCCAACTAACCTGATTTAGCAGATTCAGGGTTGCCTGCTTGCGCTGTTCCGTGTCAGATACGTCAAGCCCATCTTTCATGGCTTCTGCTATAATTCCCTGACCGATAGGATTGGCATATTCTCTTGTGAACACGGCATTCTGATAGTCCGTAGCGAACCTGTATATGGCTTGCTTGGCATTGGCAATCCATTGGTCAACCTGTTGCCAGAATGCTTTCTTGTTCTGCTGTATGCCATTCCAAAGTTCTTTGATTTCGGGGACGGCCAACATTTCCCGGATTTGAAGCGCTGCATCATCGGCACGCTGATGCTCCTTGGATGCCAGATTGTCCGAACGGGCAACATGGGCATTTGCCCTGTCGCATTCTTTTTGAAGCCTCTCTATTTCAGCATCCTTCTGTTTGCGCAGGTCGTTGATGGCATTCTCGTCCATTGAGGATATTCGCTTTTTGAGTCCTGCGTTTTCTGCAGAGAGAATATGATTCTCCTTTTGTAACTGCTTATTCTGCCCGATAATCGCACTTGCATCCTTCATCGCTTTGTTATAGAGTAATTTGCCCAACATCAGAATATCCTTCTTCTGGGCTTCTTTGGCTTCCATGAGTGCGGTCTGCAATTCTGTGAGGATGGTTTTAATCGCTTGTCTGCGTTCTTCCTTCCATTCTTTATGCCCGAATGTCGGGATAGGCTTTCCAAGTTCTTCCAGTATATCGTCAACAGCTTTCTTTACAAGAGGATTCGTATCCAAGGTTGGTACTATCAGGTCTTCTTCTTTGATGTCCAATGCCTCAGCATACTCTTCCAGTTGCAAGACCTTATCTTCCATTCTTGCTTTCTGGTTTCTTATGCTTTGTGTCTCGTCAACAAGTTGGTCTTTCTGCTGTTCCAATCTCTGTTTCTCTGCTTTGGCATTGGCGATAGCATCCTTTGCCTGACGTTCAGCCTCCAATACTGCCTTACTTTTGTGGATGCGTTCACGGCGTTCCTCACCTGGCAGCATGGCAATGTCGTCACCACGCTCCAGCCCGTACTTGCGTCCCACCTCGTTGTAGTAGTCGGTGTGCATCTGGTAATAGGTGTCCCTTACGGCATATTTGTCCTTGCCCCATACATGGGCATACGATACACATTCCTTTTCCCTCCGTTCGACTTCTGTTCTTACGAAGTTCGAGCGGATTTCTTCAGGCAGTTTCTTCCACTCCTTATGGGAGAGTGCCTTCGACTTGTCATCCTTATGTACATACTTTACAGATGCACGCCCTCTAGCTTTGGTCCTTGCCACAGGGATGGTCTGGATGTGTATGTGCGGTGTGGTCTCGTCAAGATGAACGTCGAAGCCGATGATATTCTCAGCACCCCAACGGTCACATGCCCAACGGTAGGTGTCCAATGCCCAGTCCTTGATACCTCGCTTCTGCACGACATGAGCATTGCTCCTTTGAAGGGAGAAGTCCACATCTTGGTCACCGTAAGCAAGTCGTGTCAGTACCCGATGGTCGCCACTGACGATAATGCCGACGGTGCAGTTCGGGCTATTGTCGGAGATTCCCAAGGGATTGTTCTTGTCCGTATATGGTTTGAATCCGAGTTCGTCAAGACGCTTCTGCAAACGTTCATGAAGTGGTATCGGATTGGAACCAAGAGGAACAATTTCTCCTTTACCGTTAATCTCAAAGTTGAGATGCTTGCGTGAGAAGTCATAGTGATTGTTCGTGTCCTGGTTCTTCAGGCGATAGGTCTTTTCGTCCCATCCGCGACGTTCAGGCTCGTAGCCTTCCGCTGCTGAAAAGGACTTGGCAGGTGCGCCAACATGGATGGCGGCACGGGGTATATTATTCGTTGCTTTAGACATAGTACATTTTTTAGAATTAGTGATTAGATGAAATTGAGGTCTCGGGTGAAACCTGAGTGGAGGGTTGAGGGAGAGAGTCACTCCCTCACAGATACACTTTGCTTCTGGCTTGTGTAGCGACACTGCTTTATAGTGGTGGTCCACCCCTCGGAGAGCATAATGGGACTTTTTAAGGGAGCGCAGCGAATCTAAAAGTCCATATTATGTTATGGGATTATTCGGATAATCCTGCTTCAGCCAAGACACATCGGACGTTTAGCCGCTTACAATCTGCGATTCATCAGTGCGGTACGTCGTGTTCCGATAGACAATCTTGGCCATCATCTCATTGAGACGGTCGGCTATGCGTTCGCCATAACGCTCACGTATCTGCCTTGGCTGGAGATTGGTCGTGACGATGGTGAACAGCTGCGCATCGTATCTCTTGGAAAGTAGTTCGATGACTGGGTTCATGATGTTGCCGTAGCTCATCACCTCCATCGGCTCTACTCCCAGATCGTCGATGCCGAGCATGTCATGTCTCGCCAATTCAAGAAACTTGTCATGGTTGGTCTTGCATAGGTTGGCAATATGCAACGCATCAACGACTGGCAGACCATAGCAGTCGCCGAAGCCTGACCTCGCATTGGGATTGCGTATATTCAAGTGGTTCAGGAGATTCTGAAGGGCTTTGAGCATGGTTGTCTTGCCGTTGCCGCATCCACCACACAACACAATGCCAAACTTCGGACGGTCGGCCGTAAGCCAGTCTGCCATCTGTCGTAATTGGTCTTCGACAGAATCCGTATGGATGAATCTGCGATGACGGAACTGCACTTCTGCCATGTTTGCGGCCAATAGATATTCGTATGCCTGCTCTGCATCCATTGGCAACCTAAAACGCTGTGTCATAGTCCGCCCCTTCTGTAGGAATTGGACATAATCTGCTATTCTCTTTTCTTTTGACGGCTCCATTTCTGAACTCCTTTCTTTCATCGAAATTTTCACTCGATTTCCTTAAATAATTGTCTTTGTCTTTATCTTTTAAATGTGTCAAGTCATGCGTCAAGCCATCCGTCAACTCTACTGTCAAGTCATCCGTCCATTTTATGAGCGTATAAGTTGACGGTAGATGACGTGATTTGCCTTCGGTGAACGAGATAAGATTACGTTGGACAAGATGCTCCCTTGCCGTGATGACCGTCTGTCTTGAAATACGGAGGTCATCACTTATCCTTGTAGTGGAACAGGCAAAGGGCATCTGCCAGTAACGCTTGTTGCATTCGTTCACGAGATAGGCAAACAGGGCTATCTCGCTTGCAGGCATTGGCGACATCATGGCAGAACGCCACATTTGATTCATTAGGTCGATGTAATTCATATGGCTATCTGTTAATCATGCCAGTCTGACTTGTTCGGCTTGCGCTTGTGGGAAGAGAGGATGGCCCCATTCTCTTCGTCAGCTGTCAGCGGTACGGCATTTTTGCGGTTTGCTTCCAGCCACTTGTCAAGTTCGTCTTGATAGAGGACGTATCGTTTGCCAGGCTTGGTGGCTGGTATTGTCCCGTCACCGAGTTTCATGTACAGCGTACCCAAAGGGATGCGCGTGTACTCAGCAGCTTCCTCCACCGTCATGGGCTTGTGGCGGTTCTCGCATACCTGATGTTTACGGTTCTCTTCCTGCTGCTTGATTAGCAGCGTTCTCATGCCCATCACCTCATCCCGAAGCTGGGCGACGACCTGCGGAAGGTCGTTGAAAGTCAACTCTTTATTTTCCATTATGTTCACGGTCTTTGGTTAGAGACCGGGTGCAAAGGAACTCAATGATGCACCCGTGCTGATGGAAACTTATGGTAACTCGTAAATCACTTCACAATAACTTGAAAAGACCTCAAAAGCCATGATTATTAAAACAAAACAAAGGAAATGGTATCTGTTTTCATGGCTATTGCAAACACTCAAGAGTGTGGAAGGGAAAGAAGAAAAGCATCGTATAGTTAGCGGAAATCCCCCCAAAAGGTTGCTTGTTTATAAAATTAGCAGACAATTAGGCTGGTATAAGGCATAGAAACTACACAAAATCAGTTATTTATTTGCTCAGTTCAGAAAAATATATTACCTTTGCACTGCAAAAACGGTCGAACAGTGCGACTATTTTTGCAGTAAGATATTTAAGATTATGATTATTAAGAGAGAACAATACATAGAAGCACTGCTGAACAAGCGATGGAACGGCAAGGTGAAGATTATCACTGGCATCCGTCGCTGTGGCAAGTCATTCCTTCTGTCCACCCTGTATAAGGACTACCTCAAATCGGAGGGAGTTCCGGAAGACTGTTTCATCGAAATCGCATTGGACAGGAAAGCCAACTTGAAGTACAGAAATCCTAATGAACTATACGAATATGTAATTGGCAAGACCCAAGATGAAAACAAGCGCTATTATGTGTTCATTGATGAGATACAGTTATCTTACAAGGTGAAAAACGAGGATGTGGATGAAAGTCTGGTGCCTGAGGAGGATAGAGATATGCTCTATACTACTTTCTATGACATCCTGAATGACTTGATGGCAAGAAACAATCTGGACATCTATGTAACAGGCTCCAACTCTAAGATGCTGTCAACGGACATTGTTACCAATTTCCGCGACCGTGGTACCGAAATTAAGGTCTATCCTTTGTCGTTCAAGGAATACTATGCTTTTTCTGGATTGGAAAAAGCCGATGCATTGGAGGTATATCTTATGTTTGGAGGTATGCCATTGGCCGTCACCGAGAAAGACGAGACGGAAAAGCGTAAATATCTAGTTGGACTACACAAGAACGTGTATATCAAGGATATTGTAGAACGATACAAGCTGAAGGATGATGAGGTACTTGATGCACTGATTGATTCTCTTTCATCGGCTGTAGGTTCGCTTACCAATCCGCACAACCTCGCCAATGCAGCAGGTACGCTGATGAAGCGCAATACGTCTGACCACACCATCAAGAACTATCTGGACTATCTGGAGGATGCCTACCTGTTCATGGGTGCCAAGCGCTTTGATGTGAAGGGGAAACGGTATTTCGAGAATACCCAGAAATACTATTCCATGGACTTAGGACTGAGGAATGCCAAGCTGAACTTCCGCCAGCAGGAGAAAAGTCACCTGATGGAGAATATGATCTACCTCGAACTTGTACGCAGGGGATATAGTGTTGACGTTGGTGTGGTCGAGGTCACCCGAGTAAAGGATGGCAAGAAACAGCAATCACAATATGAAATAGACTTTGTGGTCAATACGGGTCAAGAAAAAATCTACATCCAGTCTGCTCTGAATGTAGATACTGAGGAAAAACAAGATCAAGAGACGTTTTCTCTGAAAAACTCTGGCGACCTTTTCCGTAAGATAGTCATTGTGGACGGGAACACCAAGCAATGGACGGATGAAAACGGCATTGTGTATATTGGTGTTATTCCATTTCTGCTGGGAGAATCGAGTCTTGGCTTCTAAATGGAGAATTCGTAATTATAGTTACTTTGTCGGTATGTGAAACGACATTCCGTCTTTGCCGGGCTGGTCAATATGGATTTTGTCCGATGTTGATGTGACTCTCAGGTTCTTCAGAGTGGAATAGTCAAGGTCTTTGCAAAGGTCCGGGAACATGGTGCGGATGAACCCAATGCACAATTCCACACTGTACGGCTTACCCTTGCCGAGTCCCAACCTTGCAGTGATGTTCCATACCAGATGGCGCACATCGAAACTGGTCAGCGTTCCTTTAAGCCCGACAAATGGTTTCGGTTCGTAAGTCGGATTGATGGCAAAGGACATGATTTCAGCACAGAAAGTCTCCATCTCATCCTGTTTGATGAACGGAGCCATTGTATAATGAAGATATTCCATAATCTTGTCAAGCTGCTCTTTCCTATGAGCTGCTTGATTCCTATAAAAGTCATAACAACCCTGCCTGTAAAGGTCAACCATGGAAGAAGAAACAATATCATCTTTTGGTTCTTCATTTATGGCTAATGGCATTTCCGGCTTTTCAGAAACGATTTCCGCGTCCGTATGCTCTGTTTCAGTGTGTTCCTCTGTAACAGACAATTCCTCAGATATCACTCTCTTGGCCAATACTGATTCATAGATTTCCATTGGCGCACATAGAAAACACCATGCCAGGAACTCCAACAACGCAACAAAGCCAGCAAATGAAATGCAAAAGATGCTCGCATCCTGCGAAAAGATGCCACTGATGATTCGAGCAGGAATGATGGCGATAAACAAAACGGCAATGCTAAGCAGAATATAAAGCTTTGCCTTAAAGGTCGCGTCTAAGTTAATAGTTTCTTGTTTCATATTTGTTTTTAAATTGTTTGTAATCGACTATAAACGTTTCGCTTTCGCAAGTGCAAAGTTACTTTGGTTATTTCTGATTGACGATGATTTTCACGACAATCAGTCCTTATTTAAGATTAGTTGGCTTTTGAGTATGATTTTGCAGCGATTTCCATACTCGAAAAGAGTTGTAGGCCAAGAATAACCGAAAAACAAAAAAATGGGAGAAGCAATGCCTCTCCCAATACTGTAATACTTCAAACTGATGTGACTACTGTCCGACAATCTTCAACAGCACATTCTTTGTCGGCTTCAAAGTTATGCGGTTGATAGACTCACGCTTGCTCTCGTCTGCCATAGCTGCATAGATCTGGGTAGTAGCAACGTTCTTGTGTCCCAACATGTGCTGCACGGTATATACGCTTGTACCAGCATCCACCTGTAATGAGCCGAAGGTATGACGGCTGCAATGAAACGAAATCTTCTTGGTGATGCCAACAGCTTTCAGCCAGTTCTTCAATGGAGTCTGAGTCATCTTGTCGGAAAAGCCCTCGAATACCTTGCCTGTCCCACTGCCACCTATCAGTTCCAAAGCCTCGTCACTGATAGGATTGTTTACCAGTTCCTTGGTCTTCTGCATACGAAGAGTGACATACATGCCTCCATCACCGTAAGGTTGTATGTGAGTCCATTCTAGTTGCTTGATGTCACTCTTTCTGAGTCCAGTCAGGCAAGCAAAGAGAAAGGCTTTCTTTAGTACAGGATATTCACAAGGAGTGTTAGCCAACCTGATAAGTTCATCCTTGGACAAGTGTTCCTTCTCTGTTGGTATGGTATCTATGCGCTCCAAGAAACCGTTAGGATTCTCCATAATCTTGTGCTCCCTGTAGGCGGTATGGAGTACAGCCCTAAAAGTTGACCAATAGCCAGCCACAGAGTTGATGTGAAGCTTGTGCTCTGTATGGATGGTCTGCGGAGCATTCAACAGGTACTCACGGAACTTGTTGCACAAATCCACATTGATTTCATCAAAGCGGCACTTGTCATTACAGAATCGTGCGAAATGCTTATAGACGTGCTGCCACTTGCAGTTCTTCTTGTCTGCTTTTTGCTTGAAGTAGGCAAGGAAGTCGCCCTTCATCTTCTCCTTGTCAAAGAAGTCATACCTCTCATTGACTATGGACTCATAACGACGGCAGCGAAGGGCTTCTGCCTTCTCTCGCATACGGTCGTTGTAGTCACGTTCACGTTGGTTCTTCGGCTTGGCATAGATATAGATGCCGAGCGATTCATGGCGCATGACCTTCATGGTGGACTCATCCCTATAGCCAGGATAATAGTCCAGATAGAAGGACAGCTGATCTCCGCCCTTGATTTTCCGTGTGCAGAGTGTCACGGTCTTGCAGATGTTACTCATAGTTCCTACCTTTTTATAGTTTTACTTTCATGATTACTGATGGCTGTTGCCACATTTCGGGTGCAAAGAAACTGAATGATGCACCCGTGCCGATGATAATTTGTGGTAACTCGTGAATAATTGCGGAATAACTTGATTTCAGCCAAAGATTCTGGGATTTGAGGATGTTATTGCAGCCGATAAGAGCCAAATTGCGCCAGTCGGTCAGCCATCACCCTGTCAAGCTCTTTCTTGACAAGTAGGTTGTTTCGTCCCACTTTGACCTTTGCAATCTGGTGTCTTTTGACAATCTCCACGATATTTGCTTTGTTCAATCCATACTTTTCAGCAGCCTGTGAAGATGTATAGTAGCGGTCATCGGAAATGATGTCGGTGCGACGAAGTTCATCAAAGTGTTTTTGTGAATAATACGTCTGTCCATACTCACGCTTGGTTGGTATCTTGTGACGATAGACGTAGGAACAAACAGCCGTGCGGCTTATACCATAACGGTCTGACACTTCCTGTGGCGACAGCCAATCGACGATGGCATCAAGGTTAGCAGATGTGCCTAACACGGCATCTACATGCTTCTTGCTGTAATAATTCTTACCGGCAATATGGCACATAGGTATCTGATGACGCTTGGCAGAAGCATAGAGCCAAGACTGCTTGACCTTGTAGGTCAGCATCACTTCCTCGCCAGAGATGTATTCAAGGACTTCATCTGTTGTGCGTTCTTCACGAACATCTTTCTTTGTCGTTCCTTTTGATTTCTTGGCAACGGAAGACTTCGGTACAGAACAAGGAAGAACACGATTGTAAGGATTCCCTTCAAACATCCTCTCGATGTCACTCCGACGGACAAGAGCCATGCGGCTGCTCAACCGAGAGGCCGGCAACTTTCCTTGCTCAACAAGTTTATAGACATACTGACGGGTACAGCCAAGAAGAATGGCTGCTTTGGAAAAGGTCAGGTATTCCTGTTGTTGGAGTTCTATCACAGGCTCGACTGCCCGAAAGAAATCCTTTTGCTTTTTCTTCCTGCTTTCCTTTGCTTGCTCGGCACATTCCTCCGAACAATACTTCTGTATTCCGCTGTTTGTAGTGAAAACCTTGCCACAATAGGCACACTTTCTTGTCTTTGGCATACTTGCAATATTTGTTGGTTCAACATTCTTTTTGTTGTACCTCTCCGCAAGTAATCACAAGTAAACTATCGTCAATCGTTGTCAACTTTTTCCACAATGTTGCATCGCTCAAAAGATGCTCGGAAATCTGTCAACCATTGTAATCCATCGTCAACCATTGTCAACTTTCTCCACGATGTTGCAAAAATAAAGCCTCGTAAATTCCCTGCGGTAGAAATACGTTGCAAAAATAATGGGAATTTCCGAAGCGACCAAAAACAGCTCACGAAGTGTTAAAAATTAGAAGTCGTTGTGTTACAGTGTTTTATATTTGATTGTTTTGTGTTATTCATAGTAGTTTATAAGGCTCTAAATACAGCTGTTAAATGCGGAATTATCAATGCTCTTCACGCTGTTAGGGATGGTGATGGAGGGCAGCTTACTGCAACCCTCGAAAGCGCATTCTCTAATGCTCGTCACGCTGTTAGGGATGGTGATTGATTGAAGACTGCTACAGTCACAAAATGTGTATTCATCAATGCTTGTCACGCTGTTAGGGATAGTGACAGATTGAAGACTGCTACAGCCCTGAAATGCGAAACCACAAATTTTCGTCACGCTGTTAGGGATGGTGACAGAAGTCAGACTGCTACAGCCAGAAAATGCGCTATAAATAATCCACGTCACGCTGTTAGGGATAGTGACGGATGTAAGGCCGCACCCAGAAAAGGCTCTATTACCAATGGTCGTCACGCTGTTAGGGATAGTGACAGATTGAAGACTGCTACAGCCAGCAAATGCGGCATCAGCAATGTACGTCACGCTGTTAGGGATAGTGATGGATGTAAGTCCGCACCCAGAAAATGCTCCATCACAAATTCTCGTCACGCTGTTAGGGATGGTGACAGATTGAAGGCTGCTACAGCCAGCAAATGCGTAGTCTCCAATCCACGCCACTTTTAGAGTCTTTTTATTGTAGGTTACTTCTTTGGGTATTGCTATCGAGCCACTATAACTAGCTTCGTCGCCCATTTTATATGTAACCTCCGCCTTTTCATCATTGATGTAGTTGTAATAAATCATAACGCCATCAGCATTCTTTACTTCAAAACCGTATGCCGATGCGTTTGTTGACAACATACCAAGGAGTATGCTGAACAGGAAAAATAGTTTGTTTGTCTTCATTATTAGTAATTTGTTTGTCCGAGTCTTGGATGTAATGTCTAAATTAGGAGGTGGTTATGTGAACCTCACCACTTTCATTTGCGTGACAAAGTTACAAATTATT
>JAEEGJ010006809.1_pt1 | contig 33749 bp, 28 predicted proteins | sample 8958761 | NCBI WGS metagenome assembly JAEEGJ01 (sample SAMN16246546, study PRJNA631951) | gut metagenome | biome: gut microbiome; feature: rumen; material: RS-attached | host: Bos | place: Iran: Karaj | collected 2018-10
CATCGTAACCGTGATCGCTGTGGTTAAGATCGTTATATGCATACATGAAGTAATAGCCTTCGTGATAGTAAGCGTAGCAAGCATCGCAGTGATACCACTGACCCTCGAGATAAACGAGATTCCAGTAGTGAGGCGACCATGTGATCGGATATCTTTCTACGAGCATATTGGGGATTCCTGCGACATCGAGCAAAGCTCTGCAGACACAGTAGTATGTGAAGCAGTCACCCTGGTTAGTCGTAAATCCGTCATATGCGCCGACAGTCCAGTCAGTCTTATCGGAAGTGCCGATATAGTGAATGTAGTTATGGCACCAGTTGAAGATTCTGAACGCCTTCTCCACGTCAGTCATATCGTCGGTGTAGATCTGATACTGGTCGATCGCATCCTGTGCAAGTTCGTAAACAACGTCGAGTTCATAGTATCTTTCAGGCTTAACGCGAAGGTGCAAAGTTACCGTAACGGATGTTGAATTGCCGTTCTCATCGGTAGCGATATATGTTACCGGGAACGATGAAGAAATGCGGTTATTAACCTGCGAATTATCGACGATAAGTTCAGGGTTCTCATCGTAGTTATCAGTTACCGTAATACCGTCAAGATAAGAGATGGAATCGCCTACGAATCCTTCAATATCATGTGCACCATAGATGAGCGGAGCAGTGTGGTCATCGATAACCGTAAAAGGAACATCAACGATAGTCTTGTTTCCGGAAGGATCGCTCAACGATACCTGGAACACATACTCACCGCCCACGGAAGTGTCAGGCTCTGTCTCATATTCGATAGTAACGGGAGCAAGATCATAAACGTCTGTAACAACTTCAGATGCAGCGGGAAGCTGATCACAGTAAATTGTCTGAGGAACAGCCGTTCCCGTAGGAGCAGTTGTATCTACAACGTTTAGCACTACATCCTGATGTACCTTTCCGAACTCGATGATAAGCTTATAAGAACCCGGAATGCTTGTATCGATACCGGAGATATCAGTATAGAACTTAGACTCGGGAACGTAGTCCACAAAGAAGTCTTCGAACACGATCGGAGAACCTGTCTCGATGGTAACTACCTGGTATATCTTGGAACGCTGTTCGTAGACATAACAACCCGTGAACAAAGCGGCACCTGAAACAAGTCCCACTATTCCTGCAGTAATATAAATCGCTAATCTCTTAATGCTTATCTTCTTCATGTTGTCTCACTTCTTACTGTCAGAGTCTCGTAATCGAGCATATCCTGGACAGACTCCGTCGCGACGACAACACCGTCAGGCAGGGTCTCGGGATCGTAACTGTTATTTGAAGGATCGAGCTCAGCATCCGTGTACATGAAGATGTATGTAAGCTCGGTCATGCTTAAGAACACACATGCATCGCAGTGATACCACTGGCCGTCGATGCAGATGAGGTTCCAGTAATGGCTTGATACGTTGATGGGGTAACGCTCGATCGTGATGCTCTCGATGCCCATCGCACCGTACATCGCGCGGCACATTGCCATGTAGTTGAAGCAGTCGCCGTACATTGTCGTGAGCGCATCATAAGCACCTGCAGTCCAGTCGCACTTATCGGAATCCATCATGTAGTGGATATGCGTGCTTACCCATGCTGTTATGCGGAAAGCCTGTTCCATCTGGCTCATCGAATCATCGCAGATGTCATTTTCCTCGATGATCTGACGTGCGAGCTCATAGATCTCCTCAGGCTCATAATATCTTTCAGGCTTAACTCTCAAGTGAAGAGTTACTGTTGTCGAAGTCGAGTTTCCCTGCTCATCAGTCGCAGTGTAAGTAACGGGATAGTATCCCTCTTCGGTGACATTAACCTGTGTCGTATCAACCTCGATCGTAGGATCAGTATCGTAGTCATCCTCGACTGTGATGCCGTCGAGATAAGTTATCGCATCACCGATGAAGGCTTCGAAGTCACGGCATCCGTAGATCAAAGGAGCTGTGTGATCGTCGATTACCGTGAAAGGCACATTGATGATCGTCTCATTTCCGTAAGCATCAGTAAGCTTAACAGGAACATCATACTCTCCGCCCTCAAGAATGGAGGGCATCTCATTGGCATAAGTGACAGTAACTGAAGAAAGATCTGTGATGCCTTCAACCGTCGTCTCAGGTGCAGGAAGACCATCAGTATAGATAGTCTGCGGAATCGCCTGTGCAACAGGCGCTGTCGTATCAACGATGTTAAGAACAACGTCTCTTGTGACATGGATCTTATCGCCTACGCTTACCTTCACGCCGTAGCTTGCAGGTACATTCGTGTTGATGCCTGATACATCAGTAATCAAAGATGCATTCGGAGCACCAGCTTCCGTGAACAAAGATATATCGATTGGAGAACCCGCTTCGACCGTAACAACTTCATAGATCTTATTCATCAGGTGATGCGTATAGAGTCTGTAACCCATGAATGCGCATCCTGCGATAAGAACAACAACGACGCCTGCCGTTATCGCTCTCTTTCTTCGTTCTCTATAAACTCGCTGAGGAGTTATCTGCTTATGTTCGCCTTCGTGTCTCTTCATTATTCCTCTATGTCGTTCATCGTAAAGTTAGTAAAATCCAGCCTGTCCTGAACAGATACATTGGATGTTGCAGGGACTGTGGCTGCATTGAATTCATGATGATGGTCAAGCTCGGAATCGATCTGCATGAATACGAATCCTGACGTATCCGCGAAGTTACATGCATCGCAGTGATACCACTGACCGTCGATCTTGATAAGATTCCAGTAATGGGGAGAAGTTGTGATAGGATACCTCTCCACTCTTACGTTCTCGATACCTGCCACATCGAGCATCGCTCTGCATACTGCATAGTATGTATAGCAGTCACCTGTGTGAGTATCGAATCCGTCGATAGCAGCGATAGTCCAGTCGGACTTATCGGAAGTTCCTGTATAGCTGATATTACGGTATGCCCAGTCGAAGATCCTGAATGCGATCTCGACCTGTGAGAAACTCTCGACAGGCTCGCCTCCGAGCACCGTGTTATAAAGAACATCAGCGCTTCTGCCATAGACTTCGCTTCTTTCCAAAGAAGTCTCGGGCATCTGCTCGAGGATAAGATCCGAAGGCTTTGAGACGCTGTTGCCGTGCGCATCCGTCGCCGTGTATGTGATCTGGTAAACACCTGCCGTCTCGGGATCAACCTGCGACAGATCAACCGTAACAACAGGCTCCGGATCGAAGTCATCGCTTACAGTTACATTCTCGAGATAAGATGTACTTCCTCCGATGAAAGCATAGATGCAAGTAGGCACCTGCAATGAAGGTGCCGTAGTATCTGCCGTAACATCAAAAGGAACATTGACTATTGTCTGATTGCCGTAAGGATCTGAAAGACTTACGGGAACGTCGTAGATTCCGCCTTCCATGGGTACAGTCATCTCATTCACATAAGCTATCGTGACAGGTGCAAGATCGGATACACCCGTAACAACATCTGATGCCAGAGGAAGATCGTCCTGGAACAGAACCTGTGCAACCGGCTCGCCTACAGGAGCCGTAGTATCAACGATATCGAGAATTACATCTCTTGCGATACCGAGTGTCTTCACGCGAAGACCGTATGTGCCCGGCACCATGTTATCGATCAACGAGACGTCCGTTATAAAGGAGCATCCCGGAATATCTTCAGTAACGAAAAGGTCGATAGTAACAGGTGTGCCCGTCTCTATCGTAACCTGCTCATTGAGGCAGCCTTTTACTTTCTTGTAGTACATGACCCCGTAGCCCGCATCGAGGACAACAAGTCCTAACGCGACTACTATCAAAAGTGCGTTCATCGTAGACAGACCGCGCTTTGAAAGATCACTTCTCAAGTGCTGCCCCTCCTCCCTCAAGAAGGTCTATACCCGTGTCGATGTTGGGGTAGTCACCCGTGAAGCATGCGTCGCAGTAGCATTTCGAGGAGCCTTCGGGAAGACCTAACATCGCAGTCAGGCTGTTAACGTCGAGGTAGCCCAGAGAGTCTGCTCCTATCTTCTCGCAGATCTCATCTACCGTGTACTTACGCGCGATGAGCTTGTCTGTGGAAGGAACGTCCGTACCGTAGTAGCACGGGAAAAGGAACGGCGGAGATGAGATCCTTACGTGAACCTCGAGGGCGCCTGCATTACGCAGCATACGCACGATATTCGCGATAGTCGTTCCTCTTACGATGGAGTCGTCCGTCATAACAACCCTCTTGCCCTTTACCGCGGACTCGATGGGATTAAGCTTTATTCTTACAGCGTCTGTGCGCTGCTCCTGGGAAGGCTTGATGAAAGTCCTTCCGATGTAGTTGTTCTTAACAAAGCCCTTTACATACGGGATGCCGGAAGCCTGTGAGAAACCGAGTGCCGCATCAAGACCTGACTCGGGCACGCCGATAACGATGTCGGCATCCACGGGGTACTGCTCATAGAGAAGCTTTCCCGCCTTGATTCTGGACTCATACACAGAGATACCGTCAATGATGCTGTCGGGCCTTGCGAAATAGATATACTCGAAGATACATCCCGCCTTGCGTCTTGCAGGAGTCTTAACAGAGCGTATGCCTTCGTCTTCTGCGATTACGATCTCGCCGGGCTCGACATCTCTTATATACTTGGCGCCGCATGCCGCGAGCGCACATGTCTCGGAAGCAAATACCGTGTCGCCGTTAAGTTCTCCCATAACGAGAGGCTTCAAGCCATAAGGATCTCTTGCAGCGATGAGCTTACGAGGAGACATGACGAGGAGTGCGTAACCGCCCTCGATCTTCTCCATAACGCTTTGTACCGCAGCTTCGATGCTGGGTGTGCGAGATCTCTCGGAAGCCACCATGTAAGCGATGACCTCAGAGTCGACTGTCGTCTGGAAGATCGCACCGTTAGCCTCGAGCCTCTCTCTTAATGAATTGCAGTTGGTAAGATTACCGTTGTGAGCGATGGAGATCGTACCCTTCACGTAATGTGTTACGAGAGGCTGAGCATTCTCCTTAGTGCTCGCACCTGTAGTCGAATAGCGGACGTGGCCGATGGCTATCGTACCCTTTAGCTTGTCCAGTGTGTCGGGTGTGAAAACATCCCCGACGAGACCCATGTCTTTAAGACATATGATCTCCGCGTCGTTATTGACTGCAATTCCGCAGCTCTCCTGACCCCTGTGCTGAAGAGCAAATAAACCGTAGTAGCACGAATGGGAGATCCCCTCTCCTCCCGAACGTGAGAATATACCGAAAACACCGCATTCTTCGTGCATATTAAGCCTGCCTTCCTATTTTTCCACGTTAGATTTTAACACTCCCCATGTGAAAATCTATTTATTATAATTAATATATGCATGACGATTTCATTACTTCTGATTATGAAAACTGCATAATATGCCCCCGTAAATGTGGCGTGGACCGCACCTCGGGCAAGGTCGGATTCTGCGGGATGGGCGATAAGCCCGTCGTTAATCTCGCCATGCTTCATCACGGCGAAGAGCCCGTAATATCAGGCTCTAACGGCAGCGGCGCGGTCTTCTTCGAAGGCTGCAGCCTTAAGTGTGTCTTCTGCCAGAATTACGATGTATCGAGAGGCCCTACGGGCAAGGGACGTGAATATTCTGTGGAAGAGCTCTCGGAGCTTTATCTGTCACTGCAGGAGAAAGGCGCGCATAACATAAACCTTGTGACGGCGGGACATTTCGCGCCTCATGTGGCGGCTTCGGTAAAACTTGCCAAGGCTAATGGTCTTATCGTGCCTGTAGTGTATAACTGCGGAGGGTACGAGTCTGTAGAAGCCTTGAAGAAGCTTCAAGGGCTCATCGATGTCTACATGCCGGACATGAAGTTTTTCTCCCCTTCTTTGGCCGCGAAGACGTGTATGGCGAAGGATTATTTCGATATATGCTGTAAGGCTTTGGACGAGATGTACAGGCAGACCGGACCTTTTGTCTTAGGCGAAGACGGGCTTATGAAACGCGGCATGATCGTAAGACATCTGATGCTTCCGGGGCAGCTTTTTGATACGAAGAAGGTGCTCGACTATCTGTGCGGACGATTCGGGAACAATATCTACATCAGCCTGATGAATCAGTACACGCCGTTCGAGTATAAATACGAGGCGATGAAGCTTCCCGAATTCTTACAAAGAAAACTGCCGCAGGGCCATTACGCGGCTGCGGCAGAATATCTCGATTTACTTGGTCAGGACAACGCATTCGTGCAGGACGAAGACGCGTCCGGAGATGAGCTTTTACCTGATTTTAAGACTTAACCCAGAGCTCCATCGATGAACTGCTTGATAGCAGGAAGAGGCTTGAATCCCATGGATTCAGAAACAATCTCTCCGCCCTTGAACAGCTTAACTGCAGGGATGTTTGCGACTCCGAATGAAGCTGCAAGATCGATTGCTTCATCTACGTTACACTTACAGAATTTGACCTTACCGTCATACTCTTCTGAAAGCTGATCGAGGACGGGCCCTAACATCTTACAAGGACCGCACCAGGGTGCCCAGAAATCCACGAGCACGAGACCTTCAGCCTCGATAACTTCAGTCTTGAAATTATCATTATTAACAGCAATAACAGCCATATCCAAACCTCCGTTCTGATAATAATGTATTGTAACAGTTATTAGCGTTAATTGAAAACCGACGGGAGCTGATCGAGCGTCTCCTGAGAAAGATCGAGGATCTCGCCGATCTGATGAGCCGCAAATCTGTCGTCATTACGATAGTAAGCTACAGACGGTTCAGTCTCATAGCAGTAGTTCGCGATGCTCTGCACATCATAATCGATCCTTGTTCTGTAAAGAGCGGCAACGACATTATATACAGCCTGGCTCCACTTCATGTGATATGAGGAAGTCACGATGGTATATGAGTGAACGTCGTTATCGCGCATCATCTCGAACGTGTTGATTGCATTCTCTGCGGTCGTCATGGCACTCTCATCGATGAAGACTCTCGATGCATCGATTCCGCATTCGTCGACCAGATAATCGCGCATGAGACCGGCTTCTGTATTACCCTGAGAATTGTTGGGACCGGTCGCACCGCCCGAGCAAAGAATGATGGTCTCAGGATATGCGTGAGCAAGCGATACAGCGGCATCAAGTCTTGATACAAGTTCGTCCTGCATCTGCCCGTTATTAAGTTCGTAACCAAGGATAATGATGGCGTGTGACGAACTGTTCGGAATGCCTGCATTTGCTACTTCGGGAGCCATGTCCTCCGAGTTGTAGCAGTACAGTTCGTAATCAGAATACAAGAAAACCTGCGTCCAGTTATCAAGGATGTCGTTCGCGAGTTCATAGTCGAGCTCACTTACCGCCTGGATGTTGGTAAGCTCCTCATTAAGTGCCCAGTCTATCTCTTCATTCGGCGCCTCATACGCATTGACCATAGTGGTCAGTAAAGCGCGGAAATTATCGGCATTGTCTTCGTTAATGGCAGGCTCATCGAACACATGAGGCTCGCGCGGCTGGATGACCGGTGCGAGAGGCTCTTCTGTCTCTGTAGCTGCTGTAGTTTCCGCTGTTGTCGTTGCAACAGTCTGCGTTGTCTCAATTGTTGTTTCTTCCGTAGGAGTATTGCAGGAAGCTGCTGACAGCGCGAAAAGAACAGCTGTCACCAGTGCGGTTAGTTTTCTATTACTCAAATTGGAATCCTCCGATCAATAACCCAGGCTCTGATAGAGCATGACGTTATTATAGATAAGGTTCGCGATAAGCTCGTAAGTCTGCTGGTCATAATGAAGACCGTCAGGAGAACCGAAGCCCGCTTCCCTTAAAAATGAACAAGTATCAATCCACTTACATGTGGAAGGAAGGCTGTCTGACAGCTGAACGTTGAAGTAATCAATATCACCGTTCATGCTCGAATAAGCCCCCGAAGTAGGATTAACCGATACAACATAGATATTGTTATCGAAGCAGAACTCCTCCGGCAGGCGCTGGAAGAATTCGATGTAATCATCGATATGCGCGAGGTCGTTGACTCCGAGATTAAAGACGATATTCTTGCCTGAATACTCTAAAATCTCTTCCCTATGTGCAGCAAGGAATGAATAACCTACGCCGACTTCGGCTATGGTATTAAGATTAAGAACCTGTCCCATTCCAACAGTTCTCGAATCACCCACAAATATAAAATCACTGAAATCCAAACTCTCTGTAGCCATATAAAGATCCGTAGTCTCCGTTGTCTCAGCTTCATCAGGCGAAGCTGCTGTGGCATTGGGTTGTCCGACTTGCTGTCCGTCAATGGATGCGACGGTCACGAAGGTGGTCTCAGGGATGGGAAAAGAACACCCTGTGATGAGGATCGCCAGAATAAGTGCAGCTATAGTCAGTATGTTTCTGAGTATCTTCACCCGTCCACCTTCTTTATTAACACTAACTTTAATTCTACACCCTGGCTGAAGAAAAACAAAAAATAACCCCGAGATCCGTGATCTCGAGGTTCTTGGTGGAGCGGGATACGAGACTTGAACTCGCGACTTTCACCTTGGCAAGGTGACACTCTACCACTGAGTTAATCCCGCGTGCTTGATTATTATATGAGTGAGGTCCTATTTTGTCAACAACAAAAATCAAGTAAAATAGAAATATCAAAAATACGAAAGAAGTACGCGTTATGGACAGAAAAAAAGCACTTGTTACAGGCGGAGAATGGGGAATGGGCCGAGGAATCGCTCTGGTCCTTGCCAAAGAGGGCTACGATATCGCCTTTTCTTACTACCCCAAGGTTCAAAACGATGCAGATGCAGTAAGTACTACAACTGAGTTACTAAACGAAGCCGGCGCTAAGTGCTGGGCCTTCCCTGCTGATCTTTCCAAGAAGGAGAGCGCGAAGGAGCTTTTCAAGGCGGCGGTAAAGGAAATGGGGACGCTTGACCTTCTCGTAAACTGCGCGGGAGTAAATATTCCCCTGCCCGTTCAGGATCTTACAGAGGAGAATGTCGATTACCTGATGACGCTCGACTTCAGAACGTACATCATGATGATGCACTACGCTTCCCGTTACATGATCGATAATAATATTAAAGGAAATATCATTAACGTTACCTCTTCCAGGGGCGAGCGTGCTTACTCCAATGCAGGTATCTACTGCGGCATCAAAGCGGGACTTAACAAGATGATTGAGGCGTTCGCACTCGATCTGTCCTCATACGGCATCAGAGTCAACAACGTCGCTCCCGGCGCGGTTCGCGTAAGAACTAACGACGAGCTTCTCGCGATGAAGAGCGGAACCGACACGGATTATTTCTGGAGTGAGGATTTCCTCACGGACCCCGATAAGGTTAATAACAATTTCTGGGATTCATTGGGTCCCAAGATTCCTCTGGGGCGAGCGGGACTTCCGCAGGACATCGGTCAGGCGATCGCTTTCCTTGCTTCCGACAAGGCTTCGTACATAACAGGCGTAACACTTCGAGTCGACGGTGGACTGATACTGCCGGGTATGCCCGAAGATCCCTCCATCCCGGGTAACGGCTGGAAATAAGAGGTGCACCATGAAGATTAACGCGAGATGCTGGCTGCTGTTCGGTTCGTTCTATGCATTCGTATGCGTTATCTCAAGCTTCGTCACGTACTATCTGGATGTCCTCGAACACACTAATAAGACAATCGGTATCCTGATCGCGGTTTGCTGTGCTGTCGGCGCTGTACTGCAGTTTCCTGCAGGAAGAATCGCAGATAAGTATCCCAAGTTCTACTGGAAGAACCAGCTTCTGGTATTCGGCATCTTAGCAATGCTGGTGTGTCTGTCGAGGATCATGTTCCATGTAAAGGGCTGGGGACTTATATCGAGCGGCATTCTCCTGATACTCATGTATCTTATGATGCCCATGGTAAATCAGGCTGTCTTCTATTACTCGAACAACGGAATTCCCGTCAACTTCGGCGTGACGAGAGGAATCGGCGCCGTAAGCTTCGCTTTGGCGTCATACGTTGTAGGTAAAGCTACGGGCCTTGTGGGGCACATCTCGGTGCGCGTGTCGTCTGCGATATTCCTCGCCGTCATGCTTATCACTGTATTGATACTGCCTAAGGTTAAGGAGACTGCCGCGGCGTCATCTTCAGAACCCAAGCAGACTCAGCCCCAGAATCAGATGAGCACAGGCTTCGTGCGCAAGTACACGATGTTTCTTATCGTCACCGTCGGCATCACGCTTGTGCTTACATTCCACAACTTCCTAAACACATATTTTCTTAGGATCGTTGAGCGCATAGGCGGCGACAGCAGCCATATGGGAACAGCTCTTGCGATCGCGGCATTCTCCGAGATTCCTATCCTCTTCCTCTACAGTAAGATCGCGGGGATCAAGAAGGTTACGACAAAGATGCTCATCATCGTAGGATGTTCCGTCTTCGTTCTAAGAGGAGTTCTGTATCTGCTTATAGGAAACACCACTATGCTCTATGCATCGCAGCTTCTTCAGGGCATCTCGTTCGGAGTCCTCGTCGCGGCGAAGGCCACATATTCCAACGAGGTCATGGACGAGAACGACAAGACTACGGGACAGTCGATTATGTCTATGACAGACACTGTAGCCGCAGTTATAGGAAGCCTCGCGGGAGGTGTGATAATAGACCATCAGGGATTGGCCCCCGCGTTAGTCTGCAGCACGATATTAGCTGCCGTGGGAACCGTGATGATTATCCTTACTTCTTTGAAGAAACAAGCTCAAATATAGAATCGATCATGAAAGCTCCTTCAGGGGCTTTCTTCATTATGTCTTCCTTATCCATCTGGGACCAGCTTACGAGCGCGAACTGTGCCCCTGCATTCTTCGCACACAGAGCATCCGGAAGCGCATCGCCAACGTAGATAACTCTGCTCATGTCTTCGATACCAAGCTTATTCGCAGCTATGATAAGAGGCTCGCCGTCAGGCTTATGTTTCTGTGTATCTTCCTTACAAAGACACACGTCGAAAAAGTCATAAAGCCCCTTAAACTTCAGCGTCACATCCGCAGATTCGTGTCTTTTACTCGTGACCACTCCCTGACGGTAACCCAACTCCTTGATCCGGTTAAGGTCATCGATGACGCCCGGAAACATGTTTATACAGTCGTGATTAAGAAGATCGTGGTTATATACAAGATAAGAATCGAGAAGCTTCTTCTCTGTCTCCGGATCGTGCATAGAGAATGTATCAGTCAGAGGACGGCCTATATAGCTCATAAGGTCGCTGTCTGATCTGTCGCATCTTCCGAAGACTTCAATATATGCATGTTTGAATGAATCCATGATGACCGGGATGGAATCCCAGAGTGTTCCGTCTAAGTCATAAAGGATAAGGTCGTAATTATTCATAAGGAAGATTATAACAAAAAAGACCGGCAAGTTTGCCGGTCTCCTTTAAGTAGGATTTGTTAAGAATCAGATCTCGTAAGCGTCGTATGTTGCTTCGAACTCAGCGGAGTTAAGGAAAGCGCTGATGATCTCGTTTCTTGATGCACCGTTTGCAAGTGCTTCCATCCAGTAGGACTTCTCCTTGGAAGAAGGTGTTCTGTTGAACATAACCTTGTAAAGGAGTGTGATGAAGTCATCATCGTTGAGGTTACGAGCGTTGAACTCTGCAGAATTGAGGAAGCCTCTTACTACATCACCGAGCTCTACATCATCGTTGAGGATCTTGTTGATCCAGAAAGTCTTACCAGCGAGGTCAGAGTTTCTGTTAAGAGCGTTTACATAAAGTCTCTCAACGAGATCGTCGATTGTGGAAGCCTCATCTCTTGCTGCACCGAGAACCTGACCAGCGGGAGCTGCGGATGCTGCGGGAGCGGATACAGATGCTGCAGGTGCTGCTGCGGGAGCTGCTGTCTCAACAACTGTCTGTGCTACAGGAGCGGGAGTTGTCTCAACTGCTGCGGGAGCTGCATTGATGACGATTACTACTGTCTGTGTCTCAGGTGTCTGAGTCTGTGTTGCCTGTGTCTCAGGAGCAGGTGTCTCAGCAGCAGGTGTCTGTGTCTCAGGCTCTGCTACAACCTCGGGCTCTTCTGTAACCTCAGGCTGTGCCTCGATTGTGATGGACTCGCCTGTTGTGATCTCGAAGTCAGATGTCTGCTCATCCTGGGGTGCTGCTGTATCAGTTGTATCCTCAGGATTTGTATTGTATCTGTCAGGTACGATAAGGTCTACGTTGGAAATATCCATATCCTCAGGCTGCTCACCGTAGATAACCGGTGTTCTCTCCTCAGGGAGTGTGGGGCATCTGTCCTGGATGATGAGATCTACGTCTGTAAGATCCATATCCTCAGGCTGCTCACCGTAGATAACGAGTGTTCTCTCCTCAGGGAGTGTAGGATGTCTGTCCTGAATGATGAGACCTACATCTGTAAGATCCATATCCTCAGGCTGCTCACCGTAGATAACATAGAGTGTGTCATCCTCTTCAGGCAGTGTAGGACATCTGTCAGGGATAACGATATCAGGAGTTGTATCCTCTGTATCCTGAGCGGGTGTCTGTGCTGCCGCATCAGCTGCATCGATAGCATCAATAGCTGTATCATAAGCAATCTGAAGCTCGTAGATCATAGCCTCGATCTCACCGTCTGTAAGATTATCAATGTTTAAAGCTGCATCGATAGCTCTATCCATCTCAAAATCAAGGAAACGTCTCTGAGCCATAGGGATCTCATCACCGAAGTAGATCTCGAAGTCATAAACCTCATCAAAGAGATCACAGAGCTGAACGAAGAGAGGATTAACCTCGTCCTCATTCTCATCAAGATCCATACCGTAGTCGGGTGCGATCTCTTCTGTTGTATTATCATCGATATCGATCTCGGGAAGTCTTACATCATCATCGGGATCTGCTGTGATGATATCATCAAGTGTTACGAGAAGATCATCGTCTTCATGACCGATGTGATGGTGATGGTGATGGTGATGATGATGAACTCTTCCGGGATGAACGTGGGGAACACCGGGGATTGATCTGTGGAACTCATAGTCATAAGCATAAGGATTGCCGTAAAGACGATGACCCTGTCCATGTCTTACATAATCAGTGTAGTCAAAGACGATAACAGGAACTTCGTGCATAGGCTCATGCTTCTTTTCCTTCTCACATGCCAGTGATGTCATACCGCATACCGGAACTGCTGTGAGTACCATTGCTGCTGAGAGCGCTGCTCCCATGATCTTGTTCTTAACTTTTCCTCTTGCAACCATTTTTCATTGCCTCCTGGTTTGAATTAGTAGTTTTTGTTTGCAAGTACATAAAACCACTCCGCAACACCCAAACCAATGTGCAATGAAAGCCCCTATTGTCGCTTAAGCAACACAAAACGCCGCGAGTGTCGCTTAGTGAGCATTAGATGACGTAATTGTGTACTGTTTATTGTTCTCGAGAAGGAATTTGTTTAAAGCCAAGCTCTTCCTGCATAAGGATCGTAAGCGGAATACCAAACAATATAGGAAAGAGCGCAGTATTAAGTACAACGGAATTAAAGAAAAGCTTCCAGTCAACGTCCGGATAGAATATGGCAACGGAAGGCGTGATGATGGCAGCTTCAAATATAGCCATAATAAAAATCGTGATGCAGTAGTGCCCTATATTACGCATAGTCTTAAGGTGAGGCTGTGTCTTTGATTTACGCTTCCAGTAAAGCATAAACAGAAGCGGACCCATAAAGTTCGCGATAAGGCCTGCGATGCATGACCATGCGATATCGCCCGCAACGATATCCATAACTAGATTCATAAGTGCGAATATGATACAGCCGGGAAGACCATAGAAGAGCGCGAACACAGGACCGAATACCGTGACAGGTCTGATGTCCGCGAAGCCCGGAATAATTTCCATCACCTTGAACGGAAGCGCCACGATAAAGTAGGAGATGATGAGCATCATGAATATGTACAACTTACGTTTCACTTACCTTCTCCCTACGTGACGGAATTATCTCGATTAGATTGCCGAGAACTACCATGATGACACCGAAGATAATCCAAGGTGTGATTACTGTTCTGTCTATAAGACTTGCCGGAAGCACAGTGCCCCAGATGATCGAGAAGATTATCTCCATTGAATATATGATCGTCGCGTTCGCAGGTGTCGACTTCTTCTGTGCGAAGATGTTCAGTGTCTGCGCGAATGCGACCATGAAGTACGAATAGATCGCGAGGCTTGCGATGATCTCACTGTTCCAAGGAAGATCAGCGAATCCCGTCGGTTCCATGACGAGCCACAATATCGCAGAGATCGCGCCTACGAAGCCTGAGATGAATGCAGATATCGAGATCGGATCATCCTCAGATGAATAGCGGTTAAGAATAACAATGAATACCGCTCTTACGATACAGCCGGAACCGATAAGCACCGCGCCCCAGAACTGACCTACATTAGCATTGTTTCCTACTGCAAGAAGAATGCCTGCAAAAACAAATCCCGCTGACACCCAGGTCTTCACACTTACTTCTTTCTTGAGCGTAAATAATATAACCGGCAGCACGACGGCCGTCATGGAAAGCGTGAACGCACCGGACGAAACGCTGAAGTACTTAAGACCATAAAGATATAAAACATTATATGTGCAGTTAAGAACGCCCAAGAGCAGGCACCGTCTTACGAGTTTGCTGCCGTCCCTTCTCATTTCTTTCATAATGCGCTTGAAGAAGCAAAGCGCGAGCAGTATCGCGCCTGCAAGCGAAGTCAGACACGTCGTCGCGAACGGCGGAACTGACTCAGGAATACATGCAAATATAATTACCTCTGTCGACCAACATAGGGTAACGCACATAAGACAGATGTTCGCCTGCAATGAATTCATGGGTTACTGATAAGATGCCTGCTGGAGTACCGCGTAAGAATAAAGATTGACGCCTTCAGGCGCGTTGGGATGATAATCGTTCCACATATAAACACTCGTGTCGACTTCGGAAAGAACTGACAGGATCGTCTCGCTCGGGTCGATGAAGTATCTATGCTCATCAAGGTCGCACCAATCCTTCATCGCATTAGCGAATATATCGCGCGTCTCATATGCTTCATCAGGGAAGTTAAGAAACGGCCATGGCGCGATGTAGTAAAGCGATGCATCAGGCGAAGTAGTCGTGAGTGCATCGTTTAAGATCTGGAAGTTATCGATGAATTCTTCCGATGATGCAGCGCCCAGAGGCTGATCGATATAAAGAACGTCATTGATACCAATCGCGATTACGTAATAATCCGCCTGCGGAACTTCTGCGGCTATCTCAGTAAGATGAATTGATGTCCAACCCGGAATGGAGACGTTCATTATCTCCCCTGTTATAAACGCGGTAAGAGGCTGATACCACGGAATGCCGTCAGTCGCAGTACCCGCAGTTATGCTGTCTCCGATAAAGCAGAATGATCCGCCGCTTTGCATATCTTCAAAGAGCTGATTGTTATTGATATCAGGAATCGCGACTGTTTCTTCAGTCGTTTCTGATGTTTCAATCACCGTCTCTTCAGTCTCAGCCACAGTAGTCTCAGCTGCATCAGACCCGCAGGCAGTAACTGCTGCGATCATGCTAAGAGTCAATATTGTCGCGATGAGCTTTTTCATAAAAAGATTATATCATCACTGTTCAGAAGTCTTCCCGATCTTCTCTATCGCATCGATTCTCTGCGACAATGTCGGATGCGAATAATTAAGCACAACCATCGCAGGGTGCGGATTGATGCCGGACAGAGCCTCCTTGTTAAGTCTCTTCAGCGCCGAGATAAGATCCTTACCGTAGCCCTCCTTCGCCGCGAAAGCATCCGCCTGATACTCGTGCTTTCTCGAAAGGTAGTTTCCTACGATATCAAGAAGCACACTTAAAGGCCATATGATAACTCCCGACAGCATCTGCGCGAAAAAGAAATTCATCCCCTCAAACCCGAATGCCGTGCACAGAGAAGGTATGTTCAGCACTATCGCAAGGGAAACGAAGAACACAAGTATCCTGAAGACAGAAAACGGAAAACTGCGTGCTACGTGTCTGTACCGCGCATGGGCGAACTCGTGTGCGAAGACAGCCGTGATCTCGTCCGGCGAGTACGCGTTTACAAGGTTGTCGTCAAGCGAAATGGTCTTGCGGTTTCCAAGTCCTGTGCAGAATGCGTTGGATGTCGTTGTCCTGCGGCTCGCGTCCTTAACTACGATCTTACGCACGGTGATGTTGTATTTCGCGCAGAGGGCAAGAAGCTTGTCTTTAAGCTCACCGTCTGCAAGAGGCGTGAACTTGTTGTAGATTCTCATCAGCGGGATGACGATGAGCATGATGACTACCATTATCGCAAGCATCGCAAGTGTGCCCAGAAGTATAGCCATGTTGCCGAACTTACTGAAGAGCACCATGATGAGCACAAGAAGCGCATAGGAAAGAACTATCTCGATAATGATCCCCTTCACTGCATCAAGCGCGAAAGTTTTCTTGGTGGCTTTATTGAGACCGTATTTCTCTTCGATAACGAACGTGTCGTAGTAGCCGAACGGGAGTCCCATGATAAGATCCAACACCGCGAATGCCGACACTACGATCAGATACTGAACGTAGACGTTAAGACTGCCTATCGCACTGAACAGCAGTGCGTGAACGTTAAACACAAGAAGCGCGAGCGTGACAACAATGCTGATTACGTTAGCAATCAGGCCGATGTGTCTGCTCTCCTCCCTGTATGAGAGAAACTTCCTGTACTCCTCTTCGTTATAGACATCCTTTACGTTGTCCGGAAGCTCCTTCTTGAGGTAGCTCTTGTTAAGGTAATCAATGTACGCATTGAATGCCTTATTGGACAGGTACATGAAGATGATGAATATCTTGATCATGGTGTTGCTCATAACAAACGCCTCCTAGAACAAAGAGATTATATCACTTGGTAGTTTTAAGGATTCCTTAAAGACTATCTTGTAATTTATGCAATAATGGAGAAGAGATAAGGAGAATACAGTATGAGGATAATCACGTCGGAGCAGAAGCCCATCGGGAATATAAGTTACTTCGTGCAGATGCAGGGCGATGCACCTATATCTGTCTACGTCATTCATGGCTCTAAGGGAGACATGATGGTAGACACCGGGTTCTCGTCGACCTTGAAGCCTCTTAAAGCGTGGCTATCGAAAAACAACTTCAACATCACTGACATCTTCCTTACTCATGCACATCCCGATCACGACTGGAATGCTGCGGTGCTTAAGGAACTTTATAATGCTAGAATCTGGCTGCACACGAATGACGTTTCATTGATCAGAAACTTCGCCGCACAGTCGCAGGTACCGACTTCGGATAAGTTTACAGGACGAGTGCGCTGGGTCTCGTTTTGGACGAAGACGCCTTTATTTAAGAGCAAGGCGTATGTGCCGGATGTTATCTTCACTGGAGAAGACAAGGATCTTCCGATCTCTTATGGATATGATGCCAAGATAGTTGAGCTGCCGGGGCACACACTGGGGTCGTCTGGTCTTCTAGTTGACGGCGTTCTTTATGCAGGCGATTCCTATACAGTTCTTAATGAGGTTCCTCAGATCCCTCCTCATGTAACGTCAATTGAACTCATGAATGCGTCTATCGAGAAAATCCGCGCCCTTAACCCTGACTTCATCGCCTGCGGTCACGGGCTGCCTTTTTCTTCTAACGAAGGTTTGTCCTGATTCCTGTTCTGAATCTACACATTGTTTCTATGTTGACATCAGCAATCCTTCCTCCTATAATACATATGAACACTTGCTCATACGTTCATATGTTAAGGAGGACACATCGTGAGTTCCATTGCTTTATATCAGGCCATCTCTAAGGTATACGATCTTCTCGACATAACTTACTTTAGGAATGAGGAACACAGCCCCCGCAAAGCCGTTCTCGAGAGAATCGGCGACGAAGATCATGTGCTTGATCTTTGCACAGGGACTGCAACTAATGCCATCAATATCGCCAAAGCAAAACCGTCCACAGAAATCACCGGCATCGACCTTTCAGACAAGATGCTCGAGGTCGGCAAGGCCAAGGTTAAGAAGGCCCTCCTCCCTAACGTCTCTTTAAAGCAGATGGATGCTACTGCACTTGAGTTCAAGGCTGCCTCCTTTGATACTGTCCTGATATCGCTCGTACTTCACGAGCTCGACGAGGACCTCGCAGGAAGACTCATACTGGAAGCGAAACGCGTGCTTAAGGATAACGGCAGAATAATAGTAACGGAGTGGGAAAAGCCGGAGAAGAGTTTAAGGCGTGCGCTTTTCGCGCCGGTCGCCCTGCTCGAACCTAAGCCTTACAGAAGCTTTATAAAGAAAGACATGTATAAGTTTTTCGCTGCGTTCGGGCTTCGTGTGGAGGAGTACGTGCACTGCGATTACTCACGTGTGATGGTGCTTAGCAAGGGCGAGGCTGAGCCTTACCTGGAGGCGACGCAGATGGTGGATTATGCCGACGCTTCCCTGCAGGAGCTGGTGCTTAACAAGGGCTGGAATCACTTACCTGAGTTCGAGCGTATCGGTGCCATCTACAACTTCGTAAGGGACGACATCCTGTTCGGCTACAATCTCGATGATTCGCTGCCCGCAAGTCTCGTGCTTAAGGACGGATACGGACAGTGCAACACGAAGGGAACGCTGTTCATGGCGCTTCTTCGTGCGTGCGGGATCCCGTGCCGAGTTCACGCCTTCACTATAGACAAGAAGATGCAGCACGGTGCCATGACAGGCTTCGTATATCGAAAAGCTCCCGACAACATCTTCCACAGCTGGGTTGAGGTTCTTTATGAGGGTAAGTGGTATAACCTCGAAGGGCTGATCCTGGATAACGTGTACCTTACTTCCCTGCAGAAAAAGTTTCCTGAGCGCACGGGTTCGTTCTGCGAGTATGGTGTAGGTGTTAAGGATTTCCGTGCGCCTGTTATTGACTGGAACGGCAATGATACGTACATTCAGATAGAAGGAATTAATAAGGACTTCGGTGTCTATAACAATCCTGACGAGATGCTTCTTGAGCATCACCAGGAGACGGGCGCTGTGAAGGGTTTTATTTACAGGCATTTGGGAAGGCATCTGATGAACCGTAATGTGAGGAAGATAAGAGGATGAGAACGAAGATTACTGTAGGTATAGATAACATCGCTGCCAATGGTTTGAAGGGCGAGTGGGGACTTTCGTTGATGATTGAATACGGTGATAAGAAGATCCTTCTTGATGCCGGTGCATCTGCGTTGTTTCTCAAGAATTATGAGAAGCTTGGGTTTGATATCGCTGATGTTGATTACGGTGTTTTGAGTCACGCGCACTGCGATCACGCGAACGGTATCCCTGCGTTCTTTGAGCATAACAAAAAGGCCAAGTTCTATGTCAGCGAGAATACCGCCCCCGACTGCTACGGTAAGATACTGTTCGTAAGATTCTACACGGGTATTCCAAAGACCATGATGACTGATTATGCGGATCGCATTGTTAAGGTGTCGGGTGTGTATGAGATTACTGATGGTGTGTATATAGTTCCGCACCGCGCGGGAGGTTACCCGGAGCCCGAGAATAAGGCTCATATGTTAAGGAAGACTGCTGGTGGATTTAAGTCTGACGGGTTCTGTCATGAGCAGAGTTTGGTGGTTGATTCTGACAAGGGACTTCTTATCTTTAATTCGTGTTCGCACAGCGGACCTGAGGCCATCATCTCTGAAGTGCAGGAGGCGTTCCCCGGTAAGAAGATCTACGGCTACCTCGGTGGTCTTCACCTGTGGGACAGACCTGAGAGTGAAGTACGCGAAGTCGCACATGTGTTTAAGGATTCAGGACTCGAATATATCGCGACGGGACACTGCACGAAGAACAAGGCTTTTGGTATCTTGAAAGAGGTTCTTGGGGATAAGGTAGAGCAGTTCCGGACCGGTATGGTGATTGAGGTTTGATTATCAGGGGATATAAATATGAATACTTATAAGCAGGGGATTATACTCGGAGTTTTGTCTATAATAAGCGGACTTTTGCTAAACGGAATTCCATACGGAACTAACGTAATTGAAATCATCAACGAGGCTGTCCTGATTCTTGGCGTAATCACACTATTGATTATTGGAATCAGCAAAAAGAGATACACTGCAGCCGTGATTGCAGCTGCCGTTTATTTGGTTGTACTGTTTGTGCTAACAATGATCATTGAACTTAATATGAGCGACTTCGTTATCGTCGGAGTCGGATTTGTTCCTGGTCTGTCGATGGCAATAACCGGCCTCATCACATCGATACAACAGAAGGGAAATATGAAGATCCTCGGCGGATTAATAATCAATTCAATTGGAATACTTATAAGTGTCATAAGTCTTGGCATGTCAGTGATGAATGGATTCATCATCAGATAACCATATTGAGCAGTGGACTAACTCATCGTTTTTAAGGAATTTGGTCCACCAGAGCCTTCAGAACCCTCCGCGTCCAGCCAATTAAAAACCTGCAAGTCACTTCAAACTTGCAGGTTTTCCATAAGGCAATAATCTGACTAATTTATACAGGCCTGATTCCGAAGCCTTCGCAGAGCGTTCTCCACTCCGCTGAGTTTACAAAGCCGCTGTAAACTTCGCTTCTCGGCAATCCTCCTCTCATTCGGTTCAGCCAGTACTCTCGGCCGACCGGATCAGATCCTCTGTCGAAGAATGTGTTATAGAGAATCTCAAGGTACTGTTCATCCGACAATGATCTTCCAAGGAACTCCTGTGAGAAGAAGAATCCTCTTGCGATATCTGCACCTGTAGAACCGTTAGCAAGCTGACCGATCCAGTACTCTTTTCCTGTAGGATCAGAGTCTCTCTGAAGTACGACATTATAAAGTCTGTCGATAAACTCACCTACGCGCTCTACATCAATCTGAACAGCACCGCCGTTTCCAGAACCAGAACCACCAGTACCATTAGCATTAACAGAAGCTGAATAAGAAGCCGCCTCACTTAAGTGGAAGACCTGATTGGATCCTGTATTAAGCTCATTACGCGTTACTCTTCCGTGAGGATAGCAGCGACTACCGATAGGACTTACAACACCAAACTGGATAGCCCATGTGAATGCACCCCAGCTGTAGTAATCGATGCTTGCGAAGTCATCGAACCAGTCAGTTCTTCCATAATCGAATGCTGTTCCGAAGCCCATGTATCCAGCGAATCTGTGAGCCATGAGAGCGAAGTCTTCGCGGCTGATCAACTCGTTAGGGCAGAATGTATCAGAACATACATTGGGATAACCGAAGCAGATATTGTTTGCCTGTCCCCATCTGATCGCATTTGCATAAGGAGAACCTGCAGCATCTGTAAATCTGCAAGAGCCGCCGACAGCAGGGGATCCTGCGAGTTCATACAATCTCTGGATAGCTTCGCCGCGAGTTACAAACTGCTCTGAAGCAGCATGTCCGTCGTTGGCATCGATATAGCTGTCGTTTCTGTGGTTATTACCCTGCGCGCCGTTAGTAATTACATTCACGCCGTTATCAACAACAAGGCAATGTGTAAGGTCATTAAAAAGCTCATCACTTCCGCCGTACTCGATAGTATAAGAGTGCACTGCACCAAGATGTGACTCGTCTGCATACGCGCCCTGTGTATATGTCTTTACAAGGTGGGGGCAGTTGCTGATATCAAGCGATGCAATATGAAGTCCAAATGCCTGCAGATAATAAAGCTGTGTGTTATTAGAGATATTAAGCGAAGGCAGATTCCAGTCGCAGTCCACGCGAAGATCCGCGAGTCTGGGGTTATTAGAGACATTAAGCGATGTAAGACCTGAGTTGTAGCTGCAGACGAGGTACATGAGGTTAGGGTTGCCGCTCATGTCGAGGCTCGTTGCACCTGTCTTAGCGCAGTTATAGTACTCAAGTGCACTGAGGCCGCTGATGTTAACGTTTCCAAGGTTAGGATTGTTCCAGATATCAAGTCTCTTAAGAAGAGGATTGTTGGAAAGATTAATCGAAGTAAGGTTGTTGTTGAACGCATCCAGTTCGCACAAGCGCGGGTTGTTTGCGAGGTTCAAAGAAGTAAGTCCGCAGTCGCTGCAGAACAGATGCTCGAGCTGCGGGTTGCCGGCTACGTTAAGAGAAGTAAGACCGGGATTGGAGTTGCACTCAAGATATGCAAGATTAGGGTTGTTGCTTACGTTAAGAGAAGTAAGATTACAGTCGTAGCAGTAAACCCACTCAAGCTTGGGACAACCCGTGAAATCCAGCGAAGTGAAAGCGTTCTCGGAACACCATACACCGACAAGCTCGGGGTTGCCCGTGAGGTTCATCGAGGAAATGTTATTGCCGAGGCACCACAGGCCCTGAATCTGCGGGAACTGCTCCACACCCTGCAAGGAAGAGATGTTCATTCTCTCGCAGTGGATGTTGCGCACCGCATTACGCTCGGTCGAGGACAGCACACCGTTGCCGTCAGAATCGTAACCTCTGACTACATTGCGAAAATTTGCGTCCGGGAAATAGCTGCTGTTGATAGGCACATCACCTGCAGCAAAGACGTTGATTCCGCTTAGCATAGGCATAACCATAGCTGCGGTCAGCACTACTGACATGATCTTGGATACACGCTTCATATCTTCTTCTCCCTTATGATTAATTATGAAGAATTTGTGAACATCTTAACATTTTATTCACATTTCTTCCATAGGGAAAAAGTATTATCTTAGTCCTGTCCATTGAGTCCGTTCATTGGGACTCATCAAGAACTAAGCCGTGTTAATATCCAATCAAGACAAGAATTGAAAGGAGACTCGGATGATGCATTCTTGATGTCCACAGTTCTTCTGGACGAGACAATCGACGATTATTGGTGGGACTGATTGAGCCTCTTGTCTTATCACCTTCAATGCGTGGATGATTCTTGTTATATCTTGAAATGAGTCCCGCGATCACAGCAATCACTATGATCAACGTGAATACTATGATTGGCAGAATTGTTATTCCTGTTTCACCTGTTGCAGCCATTATTAATTCTCCTTTTATCCTCAGTCAGTAACAAAGTCAAATGCAATACTGATCGCCAAGACACTGGCCTTCTTCGCAGGATCGAGGTCGCTTGCAAACAGCAAAAGATACTTATCAGCTGAAGTTAGAAGCGACTTAACAACGCCATTCCACTTATGGTCAATCGTTGCCATCTCTTCACCGTTCTCATCAATCACACTAATCTTGGTAAGACCTTTAGCCTTTGTAGATGCAAGGGTACGGCCATCTTCAGTAACAAGTTTACCGAATTTAAGACGGCCTACGCTGTTCCCCGAAGCGTCCTCAATACTTATAAACGACATACCTCTGCGTGAGATTCCGCCGACACGATTGCCCGATGCATCTGTGATCACAAACTCCATAGACTGCATCGCTCTCATCTTCCTGCCGAACATAACCTGAGCAGCCTTAGCGCCGCCACTGATATTTACCTGCTGGACAAATCCTACCGGGTCTTCACCATCGGCATAAATACCGTAGGCACTGCCGAACTTGAAGCCGCGTATCTTCTCATCAACAATGAGATAATCAGACTCAAACAGAGATGTCGAAGACGTATGTGATGTCTGCTCAGAAACGGTTGATACGGGTGCCGCAGCCGCAGCAACAGGTGCAGCCTCACTCGCTACTGCAACACTAACTTTCGCCTTTGTCAAAACATGTCTTGAGAAGCCAATTACGCACAGTATCATGGTAAAGACAGTTAAAACATCTGCTGCATAGGCGACACCGCTGAAAACTAAGGAGCGCAGGCCTGCCCTAGCATCTCTGAGCCAAATGTAAAGACCCGGCAAACAGCTTAATATTCCAAATATAACGGTCAGCGTTATTGCCATAGCATGGTTACGGATACTCGCTCTAATTGATAAGAAATAAACAATCAGGAAAACAAGCAATAATATTAGATCAATATCTTCGAACATCGTGTCGCGCAAAAACGCTCTCAGCGAATAATGCGTCTGCCACTGAGATATATTAATACCCATCCTTACCAAAAAAGAAATAGTGTCCGCTGCCAGCAGGCACTTAGGAATAACCGTTAATTCAGGTTTCTTGTCAACAAACATGCAGAAAACCAATAAAAAGATTGACGCAACAAAACGTACCAAACGAAGAGGCACTCCAAACTGATAGATTGCCCGATAGAAAGAACCACTTGGGAAAATACCGCTTAGAAGACTAAGAGCACATATGATAATAGCTAATATGATGATCGTTCTCTTCTTGATTTTCATAAACCCGTAGACCTCCTGTTAACCTCCAACGCCGGATACTGCTGTGGAGAAACCGAGTACATAGTACCTGCCGTTATACTCGAAGCAGTTAATGTACATTTCCAAATGCTCATTGCTTGTGTCATATGAACCAATGTAAATCTCATATACAGAATCACCAATGTATTCATTGGCATTAACTACGAGTAAATCTTCAGGAATTTCTTCCCAATAGGTTTGATCGGTGTTATACGGATTGTGCTCTCCAGCTTGAGACAAACTATTGCTAACTCCATACAGGCGTTCGATAAATTCTTCGGGATCTTCCAACTCCGCAATGTCACTTCCGAAAGCATCTATATCTATGAGGTCCATATCGAGCTCGTTATCTTCATCAAGCGGCATACCCTGCTCTTCAGCTATGCTTACAAGTCTGGTCATCCGTTCATAGGACTCTTCAAGACTCAATCCGTCAGCAAAGCCGTATTCGGACTTGGCAAAGAATGTAAATGTCAAAATAGGATCATGAACATTGGCCACGTCTTCAAAATGAAATCCGTTGTTTAAGTAGTTAAGAACGATGGTATATAACTCATATATCGATCCTGCACCTTCAGGAAACATGAATTCAACTGATCCTTCGATCTGCTGAGTCTCGGTAGTATCTTCATCATGCCAGTAGCCGTTATCGATTGGCTGATTAGGCTCATCGTCGGCATCACCTTCGTTTTCTTCAGTACTATACTCAGTTTCCTGCCGCCTGGAATCCTCCTGCTCAACTTTGCCGCAAGAAACAGCTGTCAAAGCCAACGATAAACAAAGAACTGATGATATAATTCTTCTCTTCATAAAACCTCCGATCCGACAAGGTCATTTTATCACTCACGAGAGTTGAAAAGATAAAAAATCTACCTACGCTCTACCTAAAAGTGAGTTAGGTAGAATGATAGGTAGATTTATAAGCTGTGTTATTAATACACTATAGCCGCATTCCTGCGTCCTTCGCGGGCCGAACTTAACCTAGACATATTAAATAACCAGCAAAAGCATTGTGCACCAGCATAAAACAGACACACGCCCAAAGACTGTGATAACATAAAGAGATAATCGACATTTAACAGGAGATTGCCGGTCATGATCAGTCAATCATCTTCTGACAGCGGGAAGATCACACTATCGATAATAATACCGACTTACAACTGCGATCAGTATGTTCGCGAATGTCTTGATTCTGTCCTGCACGGCATCCCGGACCGGACCGAACTGATAGTTGTAGATGACGGTTCCGATGACAGTACTAAGGTCATACTGTCGGAATATGACAATTCAGACAGGACGAAGATTATTTACTCATCTCATAAGGGTTCTTCCGGCGCACGCAACACCGGTATAGATAACGCAAGAGGCGAATTCATCACTTTTCTGGACTGCGACGACTGTATTAAGGAAGGGTTCCTTCACAAAGGTCTCGGCCTTATCCAAGACAAGACCGATCTTTATATCTTTGGCATCGAGAGATACTTCCTTTCCGGAGAGAAACAGTTGTGGTCTGTTCCCGACCGGACATTTCCTACCATATCCGACTTCGCCGACGAATATATTCGCACACGCAAACTTCTGATCTACTCCAACTGCAACAAATTCTACAGAAGAAGGATAATAGAAGAGCATCACATACGTTTTGATGAGTCTCTTTCATTCGGTGAAGACAGATTATTTAACTACCATTTCCTGCAAAATGCAGGAGAAGTAGTATCGTCCTCTTTAACGATGCTGAGCTACCTTCAGAGAAATGAAGTATCACAGTCAACTGCATATGTCCCCGACTATTTCAAGACAGTTATCGATTTACATAAGGAGAAGATCAATTGTTTCTGTTCATTATCAAAAGGTACGGACATTGACGAGAAGATAGACTTTATGGCTTATGACCTTTCACGCGAAGTGGAACAGGCCGTAGACAGATTCGTGACACACCCGGAAGAGAAGAAGGAGAACCTCCCTTACATTAACAGACTGGTATTCGGGAATACTCCGAATCTTGAAAAACCATTGGATTATCTTCTCGTACTGGGCAGCAACAACTGTGAATACAGAATCAAACGCGCACTTGAGATTAGAGAATCTCATCCCGATGTGCGTTTCATCGTGAGCGGCGGCAATCCCCACAAAAGCGGAATAGGTACTGAAGCGGAATTCATGGCTGATTATCTGAAGAAGAACGGTGTTCCGATAACGGATTTCATCCTGGAAAACAGAGCACTTAACACATATCAGAATCTGACATTCTCATCTAATATCCTGGAATCGATCGATAACGACCGTCCTGAAGGATCACCGCCCTTCAGGGTAGGCATTATTACCGGTGGATTCCACCTCCCAAGAACCCGATTGATCATGGAGACAGTCAAAGGCTTCTCGAATGCTCAGATTGAATACATCCCCGCATACGGGCCTAACACCACACCGGACAACTGGTTTCTGAACCCGGTCGGGCGTTCAGTGGTCTTTTCCGAGATCTATAAACTCGCATCCATGAAAAAGCATCTGGATTATAAAAGAAGTATCAGGCAGTAAATACAAACTTCGTATAATTCATATTCATAAGATACTGATACTCCACATCCTTAGCGAACTTGCTTATCAGCCTGTGATGACTTGTGATCAGTGATTGGATATCCGGATCATCTTCAAAAGAAAGGCATTGTCCTTCATCAAGAACTATGAAGATCGCTCTGTCCTTACCTGTGAATTTAATCTGTATCTCCGATTCCCTGACTCCTGAGGATCTGTCCGCATAAGCGACCATCTCCTCCATACAAAGAGCAACTCTGTATGACACCTTAAGCTCTATTCCCTTCTCTTCCGCAAATCTTCGGATATCTCTTGATGCCGGAACAGCCTGTTCAGGTCTTACTGTCATGTAAAGGACGTACTGATCTTCGATTTCTTCGATCTCCTTACGGTCTTTATTGACCCAGCCGTTATATCGTATCGCAGATAATACAAAGATGATTATCTGAGTCAGCGTATGAGAGAGGAACACCCAAGGTCCTGCAGAGAACATCATAATTATAAAGGCAAATACCGGCAGTGTAGCATTTCCGAACACGGTAAGCAATGTCGCATATCGGGAATCTTTACGATTCACAAGATACAGGCGGATTATACTGTTGAACCCCTTTAACACAAAACACAGGACAAAGATCCTGACGCACAGTATCCCGCCTGCAGGAATCTCTTTCACACCGTGAAGATCAAACATCAGCTTAGGGAACAACTCAATGGCAATCATCACGGCAGACACACTTACAAGATTAACGGTCGCACCCTGCTTCATCAGTATCCTTAATCCCTTCTTATCATCAGCACCTGCGTAAAGACCGATCAAAGGCCTAATTCCCCCCACGATGCCCCCGATAAAGATAAAGATGATGTTACCGCAGAAAGAACACACTCCGTTTATAACAGGTCCGCTCTCGCCGAAAACCATAAGCAGGATACGTATCATGATGTAGCTCTGTGCTGCAGAAACAACATGATATGAAGCATCCGGCAGCCCGACTCTTAATAATCCGGTTATCTCACGAAGATTGAATCTGTATCCCTCGCATTTATACATATCGGTATAGTGCGCCAGGTAGAAGACCGTAACGATACATCTTATTACACAAGCGGTTGCTGAACCGAATCCCGCACCCTTCACGCCAAGATGAAAGATCTGGATATAGATCAGATCAAACACAAGATTCGTAATACCCTCCAGCACCGTAAGGCGCATCAGTACTTTCATCCTTCCCGAGATCTGAAGCTGGTAAGTGCCGATAGTTGTAATGATCGATACAGGATAACTTATCATCATGCCAATTGCATACTGCCAGGTACTCCGGTACAGAGCATCACTCAAATGATAGGAATTGATCATTATCGTAATGATCGGAATCTGAAGCAGCCCCACCAGCAAAGCCATCAATACCATTATGCGAAGGGCACTGCCTTTGATGCTGTTTATCTCTTTAACATCACTTCTGCCCATCGCCGTCGCAAGCCCTGTTGATATACCGTTAGAAGCCAGAGTCGTCAAAGAGCCTATGACAAGCGTAATAGGACCGAATATATTTACAGAAGACAGCGCATCCGAGCCTACAAGGTTACCGACAACGATACTGTCAACAGACAGCATGAGCAAAGTCGAGAGATTGGTAAGCATCATGGTTGGAATATACTCACGAAGCTTGCGTCTTGTAATCCCGGAGCTTCTCCTATAATCGTTTAAGTATTCAATGCTCTCCATATTAGTTATAATAGCACATATCATATCCTTTATACGAAAGGCATGCGCTATGAATCTCGAACAAGTTTATTTATCATCTCTCGATAAAGCTTACGAAGACCGTAAGGCCTGGCTCTCCGATGCATTAAGAAGAGAGATCCGGGAAGCACTGAGTTCTATGGATTATCGCCATATCAGCGATAAGGAATATGAGGATATAATACTCCCGTATTGGAGCAGATACGGCAGAAGACCGGATAAGTTCTTTTTCGAGTATGACGGCGCAAAAGACGGCAGGATAGACCCCAGATTTATTCCCCACGATTTCTACTACACGGAGCTTGTTCCGTATCTTAATAACCTCCTGTTCAGCAATGCCATCAAGGATAAGAGCTACCAGGACATTATGTTTAAGGATGCCAAACAGGCAAAGACCGTCTGCCGCTCAATATCAGGGGAATTCTACGATATAGATATGAATAACATAAGCCGTGACGAAGCTGTGGATCTATGTCTTAATTCCAAAGCAATACTGTATGTAAAACCTGCTGTCTATACATCAAGAGGCCACGGGATCAGTGTGATCGATAACAGAAACAGAAACAAAGAGAGCATAATCAGCATCATGGAAAATACCGGCGCGAATTTCATGATACAGGAGAAGATCCTCCAGCATCCTGATCTGGCTTCGCTTTGTCCTGATACAGTTAATACCATAAGAGTAGTGACACTGTTTATCGAGAGCAAAATATACGTAACAAACATGGATATCAGGATCGGCAGCAAAGGACAGCAAAACATCTCCTACGAGAAGGGCGGTTACGATGCCTGCATCAACAAAGACGGCACCGTCGATACAAGAATAAGAAATCACGGAGCAAAGTGGTTTGATGCAGAAGAACTTGGGCTTTTTAAGAAAGGATTTACCATTCCTTCCTTCGACAGGATGATATCCCTCGCAGGAAAACTCCATAAGAAGCTTCCCCACTTTAAGCTTATCGGATGGGACTTCACTATAGACGAAGAATCAGATCCGGTTCTCGTAGAATGTAATTTTGCCCCGGGAATTACGACTCAGATTTCATGCGGTGAATCTATACTCGGCGAGATGACGGATTGGATACTTGACGATTATTTCATCAATAGGAAACTTGAGAAGAATCATATGCAAAGACAGATAATACAATGATCGATACCGGGACGGGAAAAGCCAGTCTGTTTATGGCCGGCGATGTTACAATTCACAAATCAGTCTATGACGATGCTTTGACCGCAGACGGAAGCTATGACTTTAAACCGATGCTTCAGCATATTAAGCCTCTTTCCGCTGCGTTTGATCTGGCGTACTACAACCAGGAAAGTCTTCTCGGCGGCACAGCATTAGGTTTAAGCGAATATCCGAGATTCAATTCTCCTCACGAGACCGGAGATGCATTTATTGATGCGGGCTTTAACCTCGTAAGTCTTGCCAACAATCACGTAATGGATATGGGCGAACAGGGAGTATTGAGTTCGATCGGTTACTGGAATCAACATAAAGACCACGTGGTATATGCCGGCCAATGGGCATCATCCGAAGAACGGAAGCTGTCTTCTTCTGCGGTTCATGAGATCAACGGATTAAGATACGCTTTCCTGTCCTACACAATGTGGACTAACGGAGTTGAGACGCCTCCCGGCAAAGAATACTACAACAATGTCTATTCAGACCGTAAAGCCTATGAGGATATAATTAATGTCCGGGACAAAACAGATCTCATAATAGTTGCCATGCACTGGGGAGAAGAATACTATCACGGAGTATTACCGGAGCAGGAAAGGATCGCTGATTATCTGTCCGGATTAGGCGTCGGATTAATAATAGGTGCCCATCCCCATGTTGTTGAACCTGTTGAATACAGAAACAACGGTAAGACATTCGTTATCTATTCCCTTGGAAATCTGCTCTCAGGACAAACCGGTATAGACAAGAATACGGGGCTTCTTATGAGTGTTGATCTTATCAAGACTTCGGACGGGAAGGGCGATGTATCAGTAAAGATTGAGAACCCCCGCGCGGAACTGGTCTTTAACCAAAGCTTCTTTAAGGACAAGCGCAGTTTCAGGCTCTATCCGTCTTCGATGCTTAACGATGCCATTCTCGACGGGTATAAGGCACTTAACTACCACAAGCAGATAGTCGCCTCAAGATGCCCGGAACTTAAGTGGGGTTTTTCCTTCTGAATCCTGTTCCCTTAGCTGCGGACATCAGTCCCGAACATTTAGCATTGATCCTCATACTTAAGTCATTCAATCAGAAACTTTGTAAAGAATTTCTTTTTGACCGGATTATCCATATAACGAACAGGCTTCATCTGATCCGGAGTAAGACGGCTTCTCATCGTGCAGATCTCTCTGTATGCAGCCTGAGTATCAGCTTCAATATAGAATAACTTACACTCTTCAAAAACCTTCCCGCGGATATTATCATAGCTGCTGCTTCTGCCTCTGAGGAGTCTGTCAAACATCCCGGCTGTCTCATTCCTGTCAAATGAATCAAGCTTGCAAGTCCCATGTCCCATCTGTTCCAGGTATAGTTCGAGGCAATTGCCGTCATCTGACAGAGCATAGCTGTAGTCGCCGACAGGAAGGTGCATTCCCGCCAAGAGATCCGTCAATGCATCGTAAATTGCATCGGGCATAATGACACCCATACCGTCGGGAAGCCTTATCTCATCATTACGTCTGTACAGAACATCAAATAAGAGTTCGCCATTCTCCAGACGGCCGGCCCTGATCACATCCCCCAAAGCATAACGGTAGAACCCGGATGCATTGGTGATTATCAGTTCATATTTACAGCCGTTCTTTACTTCCCTCATCGGCAGAACATTACCCTCAGATCCGTCAGAATAGATCTCCCGGAACTCGAAGAACGAACTGTCGTTCCGTATTCTGAACTTTCCTGATTCAATGTCATATGAAGCGAAGTTCCCTTCGGAGGACGCATAGCACCCTTCGTAAAAAACAACATCTCCCGTATAACGCTTCAATTGTTCCGTATATATGCGGAAATCACCGGAACCGCCGGCCACAATGTGCTTCAAGTCAGGCCATATCCTTTTGAGAAACGGCTTCTCGAAGTCCGCTTCCGCGAAGATCGAAGCAAGTTCGTCCGCACGTTCCGGGTGCGCCTCTCCATTGAGAGTAATGCCATTACGGATATCATCAATCAGGACGTCATAGTGATGCTGCATGTAGAGCAGGATGTCGAGTATATACCAGGTGAACGGCGCTACTATGTTCTCCACTTTCCTGTCGAGAAGAGCGTAGATAAGCTTTTTACGATAAGCACCGATACCTTCCTTAGTGAATATAAGCTCCCGCGGAGAAGTTACCGCTCCCCGTCCGTCATCAAGGCGGAAAGACTCGCATCTTATATCCTTTCCCAGAAACTGCAAAGTTGCACCTGTGATCGAATCAAGATAAGTTCCATCCGCGAATTTCTCTTCGGAACAGATGCTCTGCATAAGCAGGAAGGTGGTTCCTTTCCCTTCAAGAAGTTTCCACAGGTCACCGGCATTCTCTTCGATCCCTTCGGCTATGTAAGGAATTCTCTTCCTTCTGCCGCTGGTACCGGAACTTAAAGCGTAGCCCGTAATCTTCTCTGTGCAGAAAATATCAGATTCTCCGATCCTTGTAGTCAGTTCTATATAAGGCGAGTAGAAATCGTAATTGGTGACCGGTACACGTCTTTGATACTCTTCGGCTGTCTTTATGGTATCAAACTGCCATTCCTTACCGAGTTCAGTATCTCTGTTGTTCTTAAGTATGCGGCGCAATGCATCGGCACCGTCATCGATAACATCGTAGGCAAGAATAATGCTCTCGTTCTCATCTGAGATCCTCTTAAGTTCCGATGCCGTCAGAAATTTTTCGTTTGGATCCGGGAGAGGTATCTTCTGGTAGAACGGAAGCATACATTCCCTCACTTCTTTACGGACGCTGATATCCCATTCCCGCTTATTCATTTCTTCAGCGATCATCTTCATGTGTCCCATAAACAGGTATCTCATGTCAAATCCATAATCAAGTCCCAGCTCCAGCTGAGTTGAAATATCGTGACATATTCGAAGAAGCCTCTCGTCTGAAAGGGTTGTTTCCTGCATGGTGGAACCATGATGCATATAGTAGATATACCCTATCATCTGAGGGAATACAGCGATCAAAGAAGCATTATTCAGGCAATCGAGATTAAAGACCACATCTTCCTCGAATCTTATATCCTCATTAAACCTGATATGATGTTCGTTAAGGAAAACCGTCCTTATGACCTGACAGCTCATCATCATGTTTGCCATGGTAAGAAGCTTGCTTATCTCGGGACTGTCCTTCCTGAATGAGATGAGGCTTTTGGTTTGGCTGAATCTTACACGGTTATCAAGAAAGGATGCAATATTCTCGTCTTCCTGCCTTCTTTCGCCACGGTACTTCCCAAGATCAGCCTGTGTCTCATCCATACCTCTCACGATCGTGGATAGACATTCAGGTGTAAGCATGTCGTCTGAATCAAGGAAAGTAATGTACGTACTGTTTACATGTTCAAGAGCATAGTTTCTCGGGCTGGATGCTGTTCTCTTGTCATTATTCAGCTCATATATCGTGACATACTTCAGTTCTTGTGTCCTTTGCCTGACGTATTCAAGATATTCGTCCTCAGAATTATGAACGACAATAATCCATTCAATCCTATCCTTAGAAAGGATCTGTGTTTCCATGGAAGAAACAGCACTGTTGAATAATTCCTTATCCGTATTATGAAAAGGCGTTATTACAGCAATTGTCGATTCCGGCATATCAGCCCCACCCGTTCTCTGAGTTAGATGACCCCTCCGGCATACCGGGGAGCATCAGACCACCGTCTATTCTAAGCGTAACTCCGGTGATGTATGAAGCCTTATCAGATGAGAGGAATACGACCGCATTCGCGATATCCTCTGTCTCCGTCTCTCTTCATAATCCGCCGAATCTCCCGCGCCAACGTATTTTATGCAGTAATTTATGTACTTTGGTTATTATACCATATATGCAACACCCGTATACGGACGCAGTTTGAAATCCCGCCTGACGTTCAGGCAAATATCCGCACTGATTCTGGAACAAAAAACAAACCGCAAAAGCCCGTTGTCCGGGCATTTGCGGAAAACCGGCAAATCGCAGCGCCGGTATGTGATACAAGTACGGAATAGACCTATTTTTGCGACCTTCGGGATTCGAACTCGGTCGTATATGTTAATAGAGATTACATACCTATATGTACCGCTAATACTGATCGAATTCAAATTATTCTATTTACGGCATAGAAAAGACCCGCATTGCTGCGAGC
>JAEEGJ010006812.1_pt1 | contig 33741 bp, 29 predicted proteins | sample 8958761 | NCBI WGS metagenome assembly JAEEGJ01 (sample SAMN16246546, study PRJNA631951) | gut metagenome | biome: gut microbiome; feature: rumen; material: RS-attached | host: Bos | place: Iran: Karaj | collected 2018-10
AAGTTCATCAACGTTATCAGCATCTACCTGAGCTGTTGTAACAACAGTCTTTGTCTTGCCCTTCAATGCTTCTGCGAGTGCATCGCATTTTGATTTTGTACGGCTCGCAATACAAAGTTCCGTAAATACGTCATCAACCTGACAGCACTTTCTGATTGCAACATTTGCAACGCCGCCGCATCCGATTACCAATACTCTGCTCATTCTCTTAATCTCCTTTGTTATTTATTGATAGAAAGGATCAATTCCCTTAATACTTTGCATGCTACTGCTGTTGAAGCTCCGCTCGCATCAAGCATCGGAGCGAGTTCGTTTATGTCTGCTCCCACGATGTTTGTCTTGCTTACCTTAAGAATAGCAGACAGGAGCTCTGTGAAGTTCACGCCGCCTGCTTCAGGCGTTCCCGTTCCGCAGAATACGGAAGGATCCATGCAGTCTAAGTCAATCGTGAAATACACGGGTGTATTGTTCCTGGCAAGTTCATTGCAGACTTCCTCAAGTCCGTAGAAACTGAACTTGTGCATGTCTGTATGTTCCTTCGCGAAAGCAAATTCTTCGCGCTCACCGCTTCTGATGCAGAACTGGTGGATCTTGCCGTCACCTACGAGTTCGTAGCATCTTCTCAATACACATGCGTGACTGAGTTTTACGCCGAGGTAGTCGTCACGGAGATCTGCGTGCGCATCAAAATGGATTATCTGCAGATCAGGATACTTCTCAAATACTGCTCTTACAGTACCGAGTGTTACGAGGTGTTCGCCGCCGATCATGATGGGGAGCTTGCCGTCGTTTAAAATGGCTCTTGTCTGCTCCTCGATGTCTGCAAGAGCTGCCTCAGCAGAACCGAAACAAAGTTCGAGATCACCGCAGTCAAATACCTTGCGATCCAGAAGATCCTTATCCTGATAAGGACTGTATGTCTCAATTCCGAAGCTCTCGTGACGGATGGCGCTGCTGCCGAATCTCGCGCCGGGACGGAAGCTGGTTGTGGAATCAAACGGTGCACCGAACAGGACGATGCCTGACTCTTCGTACTCGCTGTCACAACCGATGAACGTCTCTACGTTTTTGTTCATGACTCTACCTCCATCAGCATTTTCTCAAGATATGCGGGCAGATAAAACGAGCCCTTGTGAAGCTTCGTTGTGTAGTACTTCGTGCTGAGGTGGAGGCTCTTCCATCTCTCTTCATCGAGGTCATCGACGGGATGATATTTCTTGCTCGCAAAACCGAACAGCCAGTAACCTGCTGCGTATGTCGGGATGTGTGCCTGATATACACGGCTGATCGGGAATGTGTTTACGATCCTCTTGTGGCTTCTCTGCATTGCTTCAGCATCGTGTTTGTAGAACGGGCTTCCCTGCTGGTTGACCATGATTCCGTCTTCGCGCAGAGCGTTGTAGCAGATGCCGTAGAACTCTCTTGTGAAGTAACCTTCGGAAGGTCCGAACGGATCAGTTGAGTCTACGATGATGAGATCGTACTCATCACATGAACGTCTTATAAAACGGAGTGCGTTGTCAAAGTAAATATGCACACGCGAGTCATCGAGCTTGCACGCGTTCTCTGGAAGATATGTGCGGCATGCCTCGATAACCTGGCCGTCCATCTCAACGAGATCGATACGCTTTACGCTCTCATATCTCGTGAGTTCCTTAACAACACCGCCGTCTCCGGCACCGATAACGAGGACATCCTGAACATTGGGATGAACTGACATCGGAATGTGCGTGATCATCTCGTCGTAGATGAATTCATCACGCTCTGTAAGCATGACGTTTCCGTCGAGCGCAAGAACCTTACCGAACTCAGGAGTATCGAAAATGTCGATCTGCTGATAGTCGCTCTTGCTCGAATAAAGATGTCTTGTGACACGCATGCTGTGCCTTACGTCAGGCGCATGATATTCACTGAACCACAGATTCATTTGCAGTCCTCCTTAATCCAGAACGTTAATGTAATTGATATCAGGATCCTCAGGACCCGTCATGGAGCAGCCCTTTGCCTTTGCGTACTCGATGTACTCGAGAATGCCCTCAGTGATTCGCTCACCAGGAGCGAGGATCGGGATTCCCGGCGGATAGCACATAACGAATTCGCTGCAGACGTAACCCGCGCTCTCCTTGATCGGAATACTCTTCTTGTTTGAATAGAACGCACTCTGGGGACTGCATACGACCTCAGGGTCGATGTATTCCTGACTTAGGAGTCCTGCAGGGTCTTTTTTATATCTTCTGCGGATCTCAGCCAGTGCGCTTACGAGTCTCTCGAGCTCCTGCATTCTGTCGCCGATCGAGAGGTAAGCCAGGATATTTCCGATGTCACCAAACTCGATCTGGATGTCGTATTCGTCTCTTAAGATGTCGTAAACCTCGATTCCTGCGAGGCCGATATCTCTTGTATGTACGCTTAACTTCGTAGGGTCGAAATCGAAGATGGAATCGCCGTTGATCATCTCGCGTCCGTAAGCGTAGTAGCCTCCGATAGCGTTGATCTCTTCTCTGGCATATTCAGCCATCTCGATAACCTTGCGGAAAACCTCTTTACCTCTTAAAGCAAGATTTCTTCTGCTGATATCAAGGCTCGACATCAGGAGATAGCTGCCTGATGTTGTCTGTGTGAGGTTTATGATCTGTCTTACGTGTCTCTCACTTACGTTCTCACCGATGAGCAAAAGGCTTGACTGTGTGAGGCTTCCGCCGCTCTTATGCATTGATACGGCTGCCATGTCAGCGCCTGCACGCATTGCGGAAAGAGGCATGCTCTCACCGAAATAGAAATGTGTTCCGTGAGCTTCATCAGCCAGGCAGAGCATGCCTGCATCGTGAGCCATCTTAACGATCGCGCGGATGTCACTGCAGATTCCGTAATAAGTCGGGTTGTTAACGAGAACGGCTACTGCATCAGGGTTCTCCTCTATCGCCTTCTTTACCTGGTCACGGCTCATGCCGAGAGAGATACCAAGGCGCACGTCCACTTCCGGATTAACATATACCGGAATGGCACCGCAGAGGACGAGTGAGTTGATGACGCTTCTGTGCACGTTACGGGGCAGGATGATCTTGTCTCCATGCTTGCAGCATGAGAGGACCATGCTCTGAACGGAGCTTGTCGTTCCGCCGACCATGAGGAATGCATGGCTTGCGCCGAAAGCATCTGCAGCAAGGAGCTCTGCGTCACGGATAACCGAAATCGGATGACAAAGGTTATCCAAAGGCTTCATGCTGTTTACATCGACACCGACACACTTCTCGCCCAGGAATGCCGTGAGCTCGGGATTACCCTTGCCGTGCTTGTGTCCCGGTACATCAAACGGGACTACTCGCATCTCACGGAATCGTTCAAGCGCCTCGTAAATCGGAGCCCGTGTCTGATCCAAATCAATCTTTTCCATCTTCCACCTCTAACAAAAAACGCAAGCTGTAATCAATACAACTTGCGTCAGGTAATACATTGGTTTTAATTCTCATACAGGTATGCTGCCGATACCGATATGACTAATACCTAAGTATATAGAGTCTATATAGCAATACTACTTTTACTACTCTTATTGACCATTTCACAAGTTTGCGCAAGATTACGCATTTCGGTTATAAAGTAACCAACTTATAAAACTGAGCTTTTAACTCAATCAATAGATCGGAAATCCGATCATCGGCAGTGGACCCGGCTGTCCGTCTGGCCTTTGGCTCCCGAAGGAGTGGTCCCGTAAAATCACCTAAGACTCTGATAAAACATCGTCTATACTTGATATATCTTGTTTTTTAATAAAAACAACGGAATTATACATAAATCGTATATGTCCGTCAATGAATAAAGGGAATTCTCGCGTTAATTTGAGACACTTCACTGCGCCAGATATTTAAGCGCTTCCAAAGACTTCAGCATCTCGGGGATGGAAGCATATTCATATCTGCTGTGATAGTTATAGCCTCCCGTGGACAGATTCGGGCAAGGAAGGCCTCTGGAACTTAACAGTGCACCGTCCGTTCCGCCTCTGACGGGTTCGGATACGGGTTCGCCTCCTACACTTTTAACGGCCTCACCCGCACGCTCCACAAGATCCATGTGATCTGCAAGGAACATGATCATGTTAGGGTACTGGTCTTCGATAGTAATATCACAGAGCTCCATGCCGTAACGATCATTGATCGTGAAGGCAGCGTCCTTCATGAATTCCTTTCGGGCTTCGAACTTCTCTATGTCGTGGTCTCTTATCAGGAACTGCATGCGCGCTTGCTCGCAGTCGGAACGGATATTATCCAGATAGTAAAAGCCCTCGCGGCCCTCCGTAGTCTCCGGAGTCTCGTCCTCAGGCATGAGATTGATGAATTCATTTGCAAGCAGTGATGCGTTGATCATGAGACCCTTTGCGCTGCCTGTGTGAACGCTCCTGCCCTTTATCTCAACAGTTGCCATCGCAGCGTTGAAACACTCGTATTCGAGCACCCCAAACTTACCGCCGTCAACGGTATAGGCCTGCTTTGCGTGGAATCTGTCAAGGTCGAAGAACAGCGTTCCGTTGCCGATCTCCTCATCGGGAGTAAAGGCTACCGCAATGCCCCTGTGGCTGATATCGGGATTAGCCTTGAAATAAGACAGCATCTCCATTATCTCCGCAACGCCGGCCTTGTCATCAGCGCCGAGAAGCGTTGTTCCGTCAGTTCTGATCAGGTCTTCACCTATGTGGTTCTTAAGTTCAGGAAACTCATCAGGATCGAGGATATCGTCATGCCCGTCGAAAGAACGGATGATGTACGGCTTTACGTCCTTGCCTGATACTGCCGGAGAAGTATCCAGATGTGCGATAAATCCTATGTCTTCGGAAACCTTGTCACCGTTGGGTTCAAGATACGCATATACATAACAATGCTTATCGTCGTAGTCGACGCTGAGGCCAAGTCCCTTTAACTCTTCAACAAGAAGTTCAGCAAGCTTATGCTGCTTTGCCGTCGAAGGGTGCGAGGCAGAATCCTCGTCAGACTGTGTGTCGATCTTTACATATCTTAAGAAACGTTCAACAAGTGATGATTCCATATTACATATTCATTCCCATCTATATTTGCGGAACACACCATTTCAAGTGTGATGTCTGCGGTTTGTACAGTTTAGTTTTCCACTTTTCTTAAGCTGTGTAAATAGCGGGTATGTATGGCTTTAGTCGTTGTCTCTGATAAATCTCATTTGAGGGCTGTCTTCACTGATCTGCATCAGTTCGATCTTGTTTCCATCAGGATCATGTGTCCAGCACTGCCAGTTGAAATCAGCGCCCTGCTTCGGAGCATCATCCTGAGGAGCGCCCGTATCAAGGATCTTCTGCCATGCTTCATGAATATCATCTACGGAAACACAGATATGGAAAAAACCGATATTTTCATCCTTATAAGGATGTTCAACGGTTGCACCATAAAACAGTTCGATGAACTGTCCTCCGCCGCCATAAATGTATACGATCCACGGCTCGCCATTCTCGGGTCTTGCAATATCAAACGCCTTCTTAAAACCTAAGGTGTTCTCATAGAAAGCGATGGTCTTATCCATATCCTTAACATTAAATGCGACATGTGCGATTCCGTTAACCATATTTATTCCTCCTGATGAAACTGAAAAACCTGTCTGAGATCATTCTCAGACAGGTCATTATAGCATCACGAAAACACCTGATTTCCTATATGATTCTTGGATTAATTGTCACTTATTGTCATGAATTTTCATCATCTCTTGTTGCAGACAAGTCTGAGGACATTGTTGGCAGATAAAGTACCTGTCCAGACTCCGTCATAGATATCGATGTCATAAGAACCGTCACCGTTTGCCGTTCTTACAACAGGGCCTCTCTTGCCTTCGTTTACTCTGTTGAGATATGCATCTACTGATTCATAATCAGGGAACTTCATAACGAAATCCAAAGTTAAGATGTTGTCATCTTCGGTTCCTGCTGCAAAACCTTCGACCATGTCGCTGTGAGGTCCGAAAAAGCCCTCGTCACCGATCTCTCTGATCTTGTAGCCCTCATCAAGATAATATTTTGCCCACTTTCTGACTTCGGGATCTTCAAACTGGTCGATCTCAGGATCACCTGTTGCAACATCTGACTCTTCAGAAGTCTCAGTTGTGGTTTCCTCTGTCGTTGTCTCAACGGTTGTATCTTCTGCAGTATCCTCGGAAGATTCTTCTGTAACTGTTTCTGCCTCTGTAGTCTCTGCTGCTGTTGTCTCATCAGACTTACCGCTCTTGCCGGAAGAACACGAAGCAACACCCATTACGAGTGCTGATGCAAGGATAACTGCGGTTATCTTCTGAGAAATTAAACTCTTTTTCATTCTTCTGCTCCTATCAATAAAATCTGAAAGAGTATCACGCAAAAGAATGAAATAGGCAATAAAAAATATCTTGTAAAAAATGACAGTATTATTGAAATTCAGCACCGCATTCGGAGCAGAATCTGTTACCGTTACGGGGCGTACCGCAGTACATGCAGAAATTGCCGTGGTTTGGCTGAGGCGCGGCAGGCGCAGGTGCAGGAGTCTGGTTGGCAGCTGCCGTAAACATATTGAGTCCCATGAACCCCGTCATGCCAAACGGATTGCCGGAAATAGGATCAGCGCCGTCAGATTTCTTCTCTTCCGTCTCTTTGAGAACGGATTTAGACGCGATCTCTTTGAGCAGGTCGTATGTTGCATCAGGCTTGGTATATAATTTCTCTTCTCCGTCCTCTCCGAATTTAACAAAAGATTCCCAGGAGCCGTTCTCCACATATGCTTCGGCCGGATCTGCACAAAGCTGTCGTACTTTGGTCTTGATCTCGGGTATAAGTTCCGCCGGAACATCATATTTTTTCACAACGTTCTCTTCACGGAGATCAAGGTGTGCCCCATTCTTGTTTATCCAGAAATTACTGGACCTGGCATCCGGAATGTACGACCGCCTTACTGACGGCGGAGTGTCATCGTAGATAAAGATCTTATGCCAGATACTAACCAGTTCGAAGTCGCCATCGGGCAGGACAGGATTGGGATAGCAGTGGTTGATCAAGCCCCTCCTGTCGAGAGGTTCACCGCATTCATCCTTCAGTTCAGTAAGCATCTGCAGCAGGACTTCAGCGTCCATGTCGTAATAAGAGTAATCGCGGCCTTCATGCACCTCAACGACGGCGGCATACTGGTCGTTTATATATTCATTAGGATGGTTCACGGGGAAAAAGCCCCTGTGCTTTCCCGTACATTTAGAGAGGACATCTGCCGTAAACTTCTCGGCACGTTCAACGGATACTGCATAATCGAGGCCGCCATATGTCAGCAGATAAGCACCTCTCTCAGAAACGCAAAGCCTGAGGTCAAGATTTTGAGGTTTACCTCCTGCCTGTTCCTGTTCAAGTGAATATGCCAGAAGATTCCTGTATCCGATATAGACGTACTTATTTCTTTTCATTTTGCTGCCCTCATAAATAATCTTTGCAAAAGAAATACTTGCTTAACTTCGGGTCGGGATCTTCCCTTACGAATTCCAACGAATAGCCGAGTTTTTTATAAAAGTCCGGCGCCTGGAATCCGAAAGTGGTAAGAGTGATCTTCGTGTAACCCTTGCCTCTGTATGCGTCTTCAACAGCTCTGACGAGCTTTGTTCCGATATCATTTCCGCGGTAATTCTCATCGATGATGAGATCTCCGATATGGACTTCGTTATAGTATGCCCTGCCCGTGATCGCACCGATTACCTGACCGTCATCATTCTCTGCAACGATACAGTATTCGTCAAAATTCAGTTCAACTGCGCGGCTGATCGCATAATCCGTAAATGCCTTGTTTATGAACTCTCCGGTTCTGTCATCGATCTCATCTATTCTTCTGATATTCATCTTATTTCTCCCCAAGTATATTCTTTGCGATCCAATCTGCGACACCGTCTTCATCGTTGGACAAAGTAACTTCGTCCGCAATATCCAGAACCTCTTTTATAGCATTGGATACGGCAACGCCGGTTCCGCAGATCTTAAGCATATCGATATCGTTTTTATCATCACCGAAAGCAACGATTTCATCAAGTCCTATTCCGGTTACGTCTGACATGGCCCTGATCGCTTCGATCTTGCCTGAACCACTGGGAAGAAAAGCATACCAGTTCTCGCCTCTGTAGCACTGGATCTTACATCCCATTTTATCTGCTATCTCAATGGCGATCTTATCGTCAGGGAGCTCTGCTACGATCTTGTTTGCCCTGCTCATGATCGGTTTATCGTATTTGCAGTAAACTGCTTTGTGGAGTCTTTCTGATTCTGAGATATGCTTGCTGTTCCAGTAGACCGTCTTGCCGTCAGCAACCGTTATCTCTGCTTCTGGCTTTGCAGCAAGGAGCAATCTTACTATCTCATTTGTATCTTCGCATGTGAATTCAGAACGGTAGATACACCTGTCTTTCGAATGGATGATGGTGCCGTCAGTAGTTATCTCGAAATCAGGCTTCAGAAGATTTATGTAACGCTCTGCACCGATCCAGTATCTGGCCGTCGCTATAGCGAACAGCATTCCCTGATCCCTGCAGCGCTTAAGCACATCAAGAGTATGGTCTGATATGGTTCCGTCAGTCCTAAGCAATGTGTGATCTAAGTCTGTAAGAATCAGTTTGCTCATATTTCCACGTCAGCAGTGAGATCATTTACGAATTTAATGATCGCCGGCTCATTGTTCAGAATATAATCCTTCAGAAGTGTCTGGTCGTAATGTTCAACCGCAGCGGTCTCAGCAGGATCTCCTCCGTTTATTCTGGTTTCCCAGGTGTTCGGACTGCCGAGCACTGCGTGAATTATCACATTACCATCCAGATAGCACATCCAAACATGGGAAGCATCCATAACATCAGGCTGCTTGGATATAAACCAGCTGTCGCCTTCCTCCCAGAATTTACCGCCATCATAGCTTTGGGATCTATCATATAAATAGTCATATCTGTTCCTGGCATCTGCTTCGTTCTCAAACACAAAGAATTCCAGATAATCCATCTCATCTATTCTCTGATAAAAACCGCTGTTATATACCTGAAGCCATTTTACACCGTCTTTATCATGAGTTTTCCATATGGTCCAACGGCCTTTATAAACATAATCAGGATTCTCTGTCGTACCGTTGACCATTTCATCCGTGGTCTCTTCAGATCCTGCAGTCGTATCATCTGTTGTCTCAACCGTATTTCCGGATGCACTTGGCTTCATTTCTTCCGTTTCATCAGTAACGTTTGAAGGTCTTGACGGTTTCTTATCGTCTGTACATGCAGTAAACGCGCTTAACATAAACACAAGAACGAGCGCTGCTGACAATGCCTTAACGGTGGAATGTGATTTAAAAGATTTCATAGTCTTATCTCCATTCATCTTTCGGGCTGCATCATAATGAACCCTTTATACCATATACATTCGCGAAAACAAAAAAGTTGCAAAAAAGAACAATCAATAAGTAGTTAGACATAATAAAGGCCAAAAGCACAAAATCATATTTTTTTGTCAATTTGTTAATACTGTTTTCAAATTAGGATGCTACTATAATCCTGTAAAGTGTGATTAATATGAACAGGGTTAGTTTTAAAACATTAGTTTCTTTTATATGTGTGATTCTCGTTATGGTCTTTATCGGGCCTTCCGTTTCGCATGCTGATCAGACTGCAAAAAAGGTCCGTGTCGGCTGGTATGAGTCACCGTTCAACATAATCGACGAATCCGGCAGACGCTCAGGATATGCTTACGAATACCAGCGAAAGATCGCGGCCTATACAGGTTGGGAATACGAATACGTTGAGGGCACCTGGTCAGATCTTTTGGAAATGCTCATCACGGGTGAGATCGACCTCTTAAGCGACGTTTCTTATACAAAAGAGCGTTCAGAGAAGATCCTTTTTTCATCAGTTCCGATGGGTCGGGAAACTTATTTTATTTACAAGGACGCAAAAAACAATGATATCGGCGCTGATAACCTGTCCACATTAAACGGCAAGCGCATCGGCGTTACCAAGAACAGTATCCAGACCGGCATTTTCCGCCAATGGGCAGACCAGCACGGAATCACTGCTGAACTGGTAGAAATGGATATCTCTGATAATGATTCCATCCTCATGTTATTGAATGGTGAGCTGGATGCTTTCGTAAGTCTTGACAGTTATGGCGATGTCAATCTCCTCACACCTGTTGCAACGATCGGCTCATCTGAATTCTATTTTGCCGTAAGCCCCACAAGACAGGACCTTTTATACGAGCTTGAGCCTGCTCTGCTTGCGATCCAGGCAGAAGACCATTACTATTCTGAACATCTCTATGACAAATATCTGGACAGATCCGGAGCCGAGAGATACTTAAATCCTGCTGAGATCAGCTGGCTCGCTGACCATGGTTCCATCCGTGTTGGTTATCAGGATAACTACCTCGCATTCTGTGCCAGTGATCCTTCTACAGGTGAATTAACAGGTGCCTTAAGCAATTATCTCAGTTATGCTTCGAAGAACATAAATAATGCCGAACTGGTATTTGAGCCGGTAGCATATCCTACCGCGGATGCCGCAATGACAGCTCTCAAGAACGGCGAGATCGACTGTATGTTCCCTGCAAATCTTACCGCCTATGACGGTGAGACAATGGGTGTTGTCATGAGCCAGTCCATGATGAGCACGGAAATGGTTGCTGTTGTACGTTTGGATGATCAGCATTCTTTCTTCGAAAAAGATAAGATCACAGTAGCTGTTAATGCCGGTAACCCGAACTACGACCTCTTCCTGAAGGAGAATTTCCCGGATTGGAATTCAGTTCATTATGTCGATACTCCAACATGCCTTAAGGCCGTTTCCGAAGGCAATGCAGACTGCGTTATCGTCAGCAACTACCGTTATAACAACATTGCCGATATTTGTGAGGAACTCAAACTGGGAACTGTATCCACAGGCGTTGTTATGGACTACAGCTTTGCAATAAAGGACGGCAACACGACCCTGTATTCAATAATGGCAAAGGTTACGGGTGTTGTTCCTGAATCCATTACGCATTCAGCTCTTAACTACTTCGCAACAGAAGATACAAAGGTTACTTTCGGTGAGTTTGTACGCGATAATCTCGGAATAATAATGTCCATAGTATCCGCTGTTTTGCTGCTGTTCCTTATCCTGTCTATCCGTAATGTAAGACTTGTCCGCAAGACACTTAAGGGTAAAGAGAAGATCAAGGCTCTTGATCACAGAGCCAATTACGATGCCCTCACTTCCGTTCGTAACAAGGGTGCATTCACGGAATACATCGATAATGTCCAAACACGCATAAACAACGGTGAGACAGAAAGCGTTGCAGTATGTATCTTCGACTGTAATGATCTCAAAAAGATCAATGACGTATACGGTCATGACAAGGGAGATGAATACATCAAGGACGCATGTCACTTTATCTGTACAACTTTCCGCAGAAGCGCCGTCTTCCGTATCGGCGGTGATGAATTTGCAGCAGTTCTATTGAACGAGGATTTCTTGCACAGAGATAATCTTAAAGATATATTCTCAAACGAACAGGTCGCTATCAGTGAAGCGGCGACCGATCCCTGGAACAAGCTCCACATCGCAATGGGAATGGCAATTTATACTCCGGGCCAGGATTCTTCCCTCAATGACACGATAAGCAGAGCTGATGATCTCATGTATGAGAACAAGAGGATCTTAAAAGAAGCTGCAAAAGCAAAGCAGTAATATCACTTCCTGGATTTAAGCTCCATTTTGCGTGCGTACATCAATTCATCAGCACGATTGAATACGTCGTTATAACCCTCATCTATTTCAGATTCATAGATGGCAAGACCGCTGGAGACCACTACTGCTCCCTGACGCTGGTTCTCATCAACGATAGCTCTGAATGCATTCTCCAACTCTTCCCTGTTCTCATAATCCGCACCTCTGAGTATCGCGACGAATTCGTCTCCTCCGATACGGAAAACAGGGCTGTGTACGAACTGCTGGCAGATGAGGTTTGCCGCACTCTTGATGTATTCATCACCGGCCTCATGACCGAGATTATCGTTGATTGTCTTAAGTCCGTTCAGGTCGAAAACAACGACACCGTACTGCTTGAGCGTACCGTTCTCAAGACTGATCTCAATGTCTGCCAGAGTCTCAAGATAAGCAAGCTTGTTTCTGACACCTGTAAGTCCGTCCTTATATGCTTTCTGGCTGACAGCCTCCATCTGGCGGTTGTGCTCAATATCCTTGTCCTTATATACGAATGTATGGTTGATGCATGTTCCGAACAGGCAGCCCAGAGAATAGAGCGGCATGAGCGGGAATACTGTCTGCAGCGCGATGAACACGGCCATGATGATGCTCGAGAATCCGACTGTCCTGTAATGTGATCTCTTCTCACCCTCTGATTGCAGAGCGGTGACGATGGCAAAGAAACCGACCGCAAAGAACAATATCATCTGCATGAACAGAACGACATATCTCGTGGGAAGTGCTATGTATTCTTTACCGGCATCAAATGAAAAAGCAACCGGAACAAAAAGATTAACGACCAGTACGATCATCTGAAAAGCAAATATCAGCCAGCCGGCACCGACCAGGATCTTGCCGGATTTGCCTTTGTTACCGGTAAACACAACGACCGTTCTGGTCCAGAACAAAACAGACAGAGCCATCGCAAAGAAAAATAGACATGTATCTATATATGTTGCGATGACCCATCTTGGCTCATAGAGAAGACCCCACATGGCATCTGTGAAATAGTACAGGACCAGTGAAAAAAGATACTGGCGGTATTTGAGGCGCACACAGTTCGCGCTCGTGTTCTCAACCTTTTTGAGCGCTTCATTATTTATTATTACGTGTACTATCAACGCTATTATTCCGATGCTCGCATAATACATTGATCCACCTCCGCCGTTATCCTCTCAAATCAGATCCTTATCGTAAGTACATTCATACCGAGAAGATTCTGGTATTCGACTTTCTCGGCGATCTTGTAAACCAGCTGGATTCCTATGTTCTTGCCGGTCTGGTCTACACCCATTACCTTGGCTCTCTCAGAAGGATCGAAAGCCTTGCAGTTATCCCTGATACGAAGGATCAGATTATCGTCTTTCTTTATTACTCTGATATCAACAGAATGCGGTTTGTTGTCAGTATTGAAACCGTGCTCAACAACGTTTCCGGTCATCTCTTCGAGGCACAGGCCTGCGAAATAAGAACGTCTGGAATCGAATCCCTTGCTCTCGCAGAAATCGATTACCTGCTGTGAGACTGTAACTACATCATCAATACTTCTTACAGTGATGTCGATACGGTCATCCTCGCTTACACCGATGCCTGCAGGAATTGCCATGAGGCCTTCAAGGTTCGTCGGGAACTTCTTTCGAGCGATGATGGAAGCGATAAGGACGATGATGAAGCAGATGACACCATTGCAGATATTGGATACATAGAGGCCGTTGAGCTTAAGTATCGGGATGAGGATAAAGCTGCAGACCGTAACGCCAACTGCACCGTCGACGATAGGAAGAACCAGCGCGAGTTTCTTTCGCTCTGCGGTCTGGGCGAAGCAGGAGAAGTGCATGCTGATAAGAGACCACGGCATGCACAGAGGAAGGATCCTGAATCCCATTACGGTCATCTGATAAACTTCGCTCGATCTGTTCTGATAGAAGATCATTGTCAGCGGCTCTGCGAAGATCACGAGGAGCGCTACGATGCCGATCATGATGAGCATGCATTTCGTGAGGATTATCTTCATGATGTCTACGAGAGACCTTCTGTCCTGCTCACCGATACTGATACTGAACAGCATTCTGGCAACTGCCATCATGCCGAACGGGATGGCCCAGATTACTGCGAGAAGTGAGTTGGAAGCTGCGAAAGCAGAGATGCCGACTGCGCCGACATATTCAAGAACGAGGAAGTTGATGATGAGGCAGCGGAACATCTCGACAAATCTGGAGATCGCTCCGGGATAACCGAGTTTCGCGATGTCGAGAGCTTCCTTCCACTTGAATTCCTTGATGTTGAACTGCCATTCACTCTTACCCTGGATGTAGTACAGACCGAGGATTGCGAGGAATACCCAGGAAGCGATGGAAGAGCTTAAACCGATACCGAAGATTCCCATCGGGATCCATACAACGAAGAGGTGGTTTAATGTAGCGTTTACGATAAAGCATGTGATGCTCGCAACCATCGTCCTCTTTGTCTGGTTCTCGAGTGACAGGAACGCGAACAGCTGCTGTCCAACGACCAGTGCAGGGATACCGATCGCCTGTCCCAGAATGTACTGGTTCAGCATCTGCAGGTCAGGTTCGGTGGATACCAAGATACGTGTACCGCCCGTGAGAGCTCCGACGACCAGAACGAGGGATGTAAGAAGTGACAGGCCAAGCGCGATCATGAGATTTACAGTGAATATTGTGTTGATGTGCTTGCGGTCACGCGCGAGATACTGACCATAGAGTATCTGGGAACCGCTGACGAACATCATACTGGCAGCATACAGGAGGTGGTTGATAGGTCCGTAAAGACCAATGGCGCTCATTGCAGTCTCGCCGATCATGTTACTGGCATAGATACTGTCGATTATTCCGTTGAGCGCGCTGATTACGATCAGCAAGATCTGATATGGAAGGAGTCTGAAAAACAGACCTGTTAATAATTTGGAATCAGATGATCTCTCCTTCATGTCATCACCCCCGTTTACTTATTAATTCGATGTTGCCTCTTTTCCGTGATCACCGGGATAATTCCGGTGAGATCTTAATATCAATTATTTTTATAAAATAAGTTTACAACAGAGCTGATTGATAACGCATTAAGTCTATATAACAATTCTGTAAACGATCTTTAGTTATACACGCATAAAAACAGGGTCATCTCGTAGGAGATAACCCTGTGGAAATAAGACTTTTCAGTTTTTGATCACGTTCTGTATGTAGGTTGGGGACCCAGATAGGATTCAGGGATCCCGGCGCCCTCCTCGCAGATCACGATCTTCTGCAGAACGAGATTAGGATTGATCGCGTGAATGTTGATCTCATTCACACCTTCCTTCAGTTCAACAGTAACAGTTGTCTTTCTGACATTATCAAGAACGCCCTGTGACCAGTAAGGATTACCGTCGCCTACCGCGAATCCTTCAGGTATCATGTTGACCTTTTTGACCTTGCCGCCGTTAACGCTTACTCCCACCAGAATAGAAGGCTCACGGCCGAAAGGATTGCTCGGATTCGTATAGAGAGTCACATCGTATTTTCCGGACTTCGGAACAGATACTTTGTACTCGAGATAAGGTGCTTTCTTTACGCCGAGAACCACGTCCTGCGGATAAGCCTTGACCGCATCCATTCCCCTGCTGTAATCAGGAATCTTTCTGAAGGATGCTGACGCAGGTGATGCAAAACATCTGCTGTAACCGTTTGCCGGAATCGAGATGTAATTCATTCCGAACGCGTTCTCATTTACTGACCTGTCAAAGATATTGGCCTTGATAACGTCATCGCCAAACTCCTTGCGTCCTGTCCAGTGATATACATTCTCTCCCTTGAATGCGGATGCCCTGTTGAACGGAACCTTAACGACCGCGAATCCGTCAGGACTGTGAACACAGAACTCGGCTGCGTCGCCGCGCTTTATCACAGAACGGTCGATCTTAATCTTAAGTTCAGTCAGTGTATACGGCTTAACAGTGCCCTCTTCAGCGGAGAATTTCAATCCCTTGCATGTGTTCTCAACACTGAACTTAACCTTCTTATCACATGCCGTACTTAAGAACAGTGAAGCCTCATCACATGACGGGTCAAGGAACGCATCCATGAGCAGAACGCGTCCTGTCCAGAACTTGCCTTCAGTGCACTGCGCTGAACCCTTAACGCCAACAACAAGTCTTTCCTTGTTGCCCGGTTTGAACTTGCCTACAACTGGATATTTGCACTCTTCTTCGCACCAGTAATTAAATCCTACATGTTCGGACAATCCCATGCCATACCACTTGCCGCCGTGAATCGAATGAAGCTCTTCAACGATCTTCACGTCGAACTCAACGCATTCATCTATCTGCTTAGCGAGTGTCATTGCATAGGTGCTGCCCATCTCACAGAAAGCGTGATTTAAGGTTGTCAAAAGCCACATTTTCTGCACGTTGAGATTGGCTGTCAGAGGGAGCCAAACGAGCTCGTAGAAACTGAATTCCGTGTTGCCGTCAAACCTTTCGCGCAGCTTGTTGCACTTCTTCATGAGACCGTCGATCTCATCAAGAAGATCGAATGTCTCGTTGTAATTAAATGCGTTATAAACACGGTCATTCATTGCCTCTGTGCGGCGTGCTGAAGTGATCCTCGTGTAACCTCTCAGGAGGTCACAGATAACGCGCTTGTCAGATGCTGATACATCGCCGAATACCCTGTCCACAATGAGCTTTGTGTATTCAACGGGAGCATCGGGATTTGTCGTGCCCCAGCGGTCGAAATCGTAAGCGAGATCAAGGAAGAATGAGAGCGGATATTCGTTGCTGAAAATATCGCCGACATTGACGATCCAGAGATTCTGAATTCCGAAGTCGTATGCCGTTGTCATCTGCTCCCATGTCTTAGCCAGGTGTGATGTATTGAACCACTCGAAAGATACGGGCAGTCCGTGATAGTCAAAGTGATAGTACATACCGTAACCGCCCTTATGCTTACGCATTTCAGGTGTCGGAACGGTACGGAGATTGCCGAAATTATCGTCACAGAGCATCAGTGTTACGCCGTCAAGTTCAGGATCTCCCATGAGTCCCGGAGTTTTGTCATCGCCGTAAAAATAGGGCTCTACTTCCTTGTACAGAGCAAGCATTCTCGGCACGGAATCAAGGTCTTTATTTACATATTTACGGATGAGTTTATTCTGTGTTTTTAATACTTTTCTGAGCAGGTCGATATTGTCCTTGAGAGTTGCTTCCTTGCCCATAATGGCTGTGTCAGCTTCGCCTCTCATGCCGACCGTAATGACGTTCTCAAACTTGCCGCTTCGCTTAAGTCCGTCCTCCCAGAATCTCGTTATTCCCTTCTCGTTTGAGAGGAAATTCCACGCGTCACCGTAGATTGATTTGGGACCTCTCAGATACTTATATTCTTCACCCTGTCTGAGGCACGGCTCGTGATGGCTCATTCCCATGACAACGCCGAGTTCGTCAGCAAGTTCTGCATTTGCAAGTCCCGGGCCGTCTTCGGGGAAGATCTCAGCCCACATTGCAGGCCAAAGATAGTTGCCCTTAAGTCTCAACAGAAGTTCGAATACATGCTCGTACATCTTCGAATTGAAGCCGCCGAAATTATGCATGCAGAAGTTGCCGAATGCAGGCCACTCATCGTTGATGAAAAAGCCTCTGTACTTAACTGAAGGTTCTTTGGAAACCATGCAGTAATCTGAGGGGATCTTGAATTCTTTCATCTTCGGAGGCTTAACGTCGAGCCAGTCGATAAAGGGTGAAACGCCAAGCATCTCTGACAGTTTGAAAAGGCCGTAGATGGCGCCTCTCTTATCGCTTCCGGTGATGACCAGAGCAGAATCTTTTACCTCTATCTTATATACTTCACGCTTGCCTGCGATGTCATCAGTATCGATGCCGAGATTTGCGATCAGCTTGTCACCCGCAAGTCCGACATATATTGGAAATTTGCACTTGGAGGAATCTGTAACTGCAGGTTCAGCACCGAATACAGCCTTGATGTCGCCTGCTACTTTCGAAGCGATCTTACGGACGCCGCTCGGAGTGTCTTTGCCGCAGATAATCTCTATATCTTTACTCTTAAGTTTCGCAGTTGAGATTATAAAATCCATATGTAATTCCCCTTTAAGTTTAACTTACATACAAGCATACAACACTTTGCCTGGAATGAGAATAATTACATTTCATCAGACGGAACGTATATATCTCTTGAATATATGCTTCTGCCGTCAGATCTTGCTTTGTTGATCTTTTCTTCCTCATCATAAATTATAACCAGACATTTTGAACCCTGCCTGACACCATGCAGGTATTTGGGCAGATCCGTCTCCCAGGCAAGATCGATCTGGTCTCTGATAACAGCATGACAGATCTTTACGGGAACGCCTTTGTAATTGGTACGCCAATACGCATGAAGATGCGCAAAATAGCAGTCACAGACAGTATAAAGTCTGTTCTTCACGCTCCTGATACGGGTTAAGGCAGGCAATATTATTCCTATATACATAGCAAAAAATGCAAGAGCGACAAAACCCATGACGACGGAAACCATAAGGCCTTCAGTTTCGTAAATGCTGATGGCGACACAGGCAATTATTCCGACAATCGGAAGAAAGATAAGGCTGATAACGGCCGCCGCTTTGATGTGCTTTGGAAGCAGCATTGCCTTGATGCTTTCTGCCTCTGTCTCAGTGGGATAACGTCTGCCGTAAAGCATCGGTGGAGTGTTGTCCGTGGTATATTTTTTCTCTTTACCAAGCTTTACGAATACATAAACAGCTGTCGTAACGATTACGATAATAGGAAAGCTGCACCAGATCAGCTTTGTCAGAAGATCTACTGATATCATTTTCCAATTCCCTCAATCCAAAAATCCATTCCCTTAAACGCCACGGAAATCCGGAGCAGATTGATTATATCACTTGTAATAAATCTTTGACATTACTTTCGAAAGGTGCGAAACAAATAAAAAAGCCGGGACATTGTGAAGTGAACCCCTGAAGTTGAACAAACTTCAGGGGTTCACTTCAACACCGGCGATATATTTTGTCCTGATTCATTTCTGAAAGTAGACACTTAAGACATTTTCTCTGTATTATAATTTATAAAAAAACAGAGGTGCTCATCATGGCAGTCAGAACAAAACAATATATTTGTGATGCTTTCATGACTTTATTGGAGAACGAACCGGTCAGCAAGATCACCGTTCAGAACATAGTTGATCAATGTAATATCAACCGTAATACTTTTTACTACCATTTTGAAGATATTCCGGCTCTTATAGAATACATCGTGGAACAGAAAGCGGATGAACTGATCGCCAGGTACCCTTCCGTTGATTCAATCAATTCAGCCATGCTCGCTATCATGGAATTCGCTGAACAGAACAGAAAGATAATATGGCATGTCTGCAGTTCGGCAGACAGAGCACTCTTTGAGCTGCATCTCTGGCGCATATGCGAATATGTTATCTCAGAATACGGAAAAGCACTCTTCAAAGCTGACGATATATCGGAAGAAGACCGCATGATAATCCTTCACTCTTATGAAGATGAATGCTTCGGCAAAGTTATGGGATGGATCAACCGCGGCATGAAGACCGATGAACGTGACAGACTCATCAGATTTCTGGAACTCCGTTCGGGTGTTGCCGAGATGATGCTCGACAGAGCCAAAAACACCTGACCGGTTTTTTAACAAAAAACGCAAAATGTCTGATTTTTGTATACTCACGGTCTAATGACCATTCATTCCGTATGAAATAAATACGATACTTCCAATCGATAAAGGGCTAATGCCCGCAAGAAAGGAAGTAACGTGAATGAAAATGGGAAAGATTATCGTTAAGTACCGTGTCCCGGTACTGATCCTGACATTACTGTTAATGATTCCCGCCTTACTCGGTATGGTAAACACGCGTATCAACTATGATATGCTCAACTACCTTCCGGAAGACATGGAAACAGTTAAGGGCCAGAACGAACTCTTATCCAATTTTGGTAAAGGCGCATTCTCTATGATCATATTGGAGGACATGGCTCCTGAAGATGTCAGCCGGTTAAAGGCTGAGATCGAACAGGTCGATCATGTTGATTCTGTTGTCTGGTACGATTCTTTTGCAGACATGTCAGTTCCTATGGAAATGCTGCCGGACAGACTCTATAACGCTTTTAACACAGACAATTCAACTATGATGGCTGTCTTCTTTGACACATCGACGTCTGATGATCTTACCATGGATGCCATACGTGAGATCCGCGGCATCTGCGGAAAACAGTGTTTTGTGGCAGGCATGTCAGCCCTTGTCACAGACCTTAAGGATCTGTGCGAGAAAGAAGAGCCGATATATGTCGGCATTGCAGTAGCTCTTGCTCTTGCAGCAATGATCTTATTGCTGGATAACTGGCTGATACCTCTCATATTCCTGGCATCCATAGGAATGATGATACTTTTAAACCTCGGAAGCAATTACTTTTTCGGTGAGATAAGTTACATCACAAAAGCGCTGTCTGCCGTACTGCAGCTTGCAGTAACAATGGATTACTCGGTATTCCTCTGGCACAGCTACAATGAACAGTTAACCCTGAACCAAGATCACAAAGCCGCAATGGCTCAGGCAATCAATGAGACATTGACTTCCGTATTGGGAAGTTCGGTTACGACCGTTGCGGGATTTATGGCGCTGTGCTTCATGACTTTCACGATGGGGCGCGATCTCGGCATCGTCATGGCCAAGGGTGTCATATTAGGAGTCATCGGATGCGTTACGGTCCTCCCTGCTCTGATACTGATGCTGGATAAACCGTTAAGCAAAGTATCACACCGTTCCCTTATTCCCGACACACGAGAGTTTGCCGGTCACCTGATCAAGGTGTTCCCTGTATTTCTCATTGTTTTCGCGCTTCTTATTCCGCCTGCATTCTACGGTTACAAAAAGACGGAGAATGAAGTTTACTATGACATGGGAGAATGCCTTCCCAAAGACATGGAATATGTTATCGCGAATTCCAAACTCCGTGACGAGTATGATATCGCATCAACACACATGATCCTTGTCGACTCTTCTCTGGATGAAGGAACAAAGAGAGCGATGATCCGTGAGATGGAAAAAGTTAACGGTGTCAAAACAATACTCGGATTCGAGAGCCTGTTAGGTTCTGACGTTCCTTCAGACATTATTCCGGACTCCTTAAAGAGTGTTCTCGAGAACGATAAATGGGAACTGTTCCTTATCAACTCCGAATATAAAGTAGCCGGAGATCAGGTAAACAATCAGATAGATAATCTGAACATGATATTAAAGCATTACGATCCCACCGGAATGCTTATAGGTGAAGCACCCTGCATGAAGGATATGATCGAGACTACCGATAAGGACTTCAGAGTCGTCAACATAATATCCATCGTCGCCATATTCATCATCATCGCATTCGCAGAAAAGAGCATAAGCCTTCCGATGATACTTATATCCGTCATCGAATTCGCGATATTCATCAACTTAGGTCTTCCCCACTATCTTGGTCAGAGCCTGCCGTTCATCGCGCCGATATGCATAAGCACCATCCAGTTGGGAGCGACCGTTGACTATGCGATCCTCATGACGACACGTTATAAGAACGAGAGGATCAGAGGGCAGGATAAAAAGACAGCAGTACACACCGCGCTCTATACTTCGATCCCGTCGATTCTGGTATCCGGTTCAGGACTTTTCGCAGCGACATTCGGAGTAGCAGTTTACTCTGAAATAGACATAATCAGCAGCATGTGCATGCTGATGGCAAGAGGTGCCGTTATCTCCGTCCTCGCGGTAATACTGATACTCCCTCCGCTGCTCTATGTCTTTGACAAAGTCATATGCGCGACAACGTTGGGAATGAATAAAAAAGTAAAAGTTAAACATAAGGAGGCATATTAATATGAAAAACAATATTGATAAGAAAAAAGCATTGTCATTATTACTTGTAATGACCATGTCGGCAAACATCGCCGGATGCGCATTCACCACGGATGATGTCAAAGATGCTGATCCGATAGCCAAATACGGCACAAGTACGATCGCATATTCAGGCGACTTCGGAAAACCCGTTAATACCAGCGAGACATTCTATGTGATCTCCGATGCTGAAGGAAACATTAAAAAGCTCAGCGGATGCGAAGAATCCGATATCCCCGTCAGCGTAAAGATCAGTTATTATCTTAACGGCAACCGGATAAAGCCTGAAGATCTTGCAGGCAAGAGCGGAAAGGTTACCATCCGTTTTGATTATGACAACCATGTCAAAACAAATATCAGCATCAACGGTAAGACCGAAGAGATCACAGTTCCCGTCACCATGATGTCTGGAATGGTTCTCGATAAGGAAAAATTCTCCAATGTCACCGTAAACTCAGGCAAGGTTACTGATGACGGCAGCAGATTCTTTGTAGTAGGCCTTGCCGTCCCGGGATTTAAGGATGCGATAGATCCTGACAGTTCAAACGATAACATCAAAGATATAGAAGACAAACTCACGGATTATGTGGAGATCACAGCTGATGTGGAAGATTTTGCACTCGATATGACAATGTCTGTCGCATTGCCGGATCTTCTCTCGGAATTCGACATTACAGATGATATTAATATAGATACGGAAAAACTGAGCGGATCAGCAGATAAGCTCTCAGATGGAATGAAGCAGATCCTCGACGGCTCCGATGCTCTCTGCGGCGGCCTTGACACACTTTACGACGGATGCGGCAAACTGTCAGACGGAACTGATAAACTCGCGGACGGTGCATTGGAATTAAAGAACGGCGCCGCTGAACTTGATAAAGGTGCAAACGATCTAAGCGACGGCGCTGACTCACTAAGTTCAGGTCTTAATGAATTATCTTCACACAGTGATGATATCGTCGGCGGCGCAGTACAGGTTTTCAATGCACTGCTCGACACAGCAACCAAGCAGATCCGTGATGCGGGTCTTGATTGTCCTGACCTCACCATCGATAACTATCAGGAAGTATTAAACTCATTGATATCTTCCCTTGATGACAACGCCGTATATACACAGGCTTTATCCGAAGTCACGGCTGCAGTCGAAGCAAAAAGAGCCGAGATTCATGCGTTGGTAGAAAGTGCCGTTAAAGATAATATCACCTCAAGAGTAACCGAAGCAGTTAGAGCCGAAGTTGAATCACAGGTCGAAAATGCTGTCTGGGAGCAGGCAGAGCCGGCAGTAACAGCTCAGGTTACATCAGCTGTCAGATCACAGGTCACACTGCAGGTAACATCTGCAGTAAAAGATCAGGTCAGATCTCAGGTATTGGCTGCAAAAGGTCTGGACGAAGATACTTTCGATGCTCTGGATGACAGCACGAAAACTGCGATAAACAATGCAATAGAGCAGCAGATGGCCACAGAGGAGATACGTTCACTTATTGATGCCAAAGTAAATGAACAGATGGAATCAGCCGAGAACAAAGCAATGATCAGCGAACAGGTGGAACTGCAGAAAGACAGTGAACAGATACGTCAGGCAGTATCAGAACAGACTGATATCCAGATGTCCGGCGATGCCGTTCAGGCATTGATCGCGGAAAAAGTTGATGAGCAGATGTCCGGTGACGAGATCAAGGCCCTAATAGATAAGAACACCGATGAGCAGATCGACAAAGCCATCAGCGAGGCCATGGCAAGTGATACCGTACAGTCCAAGTTAACAGCAGCATCTGAAGGCGCCCGGAGTCTTATCTCTCTTAAGGCATCTTTGGACAGTTACAATGCTTTCTATATCGGTCTTAAGAGCTATACCGACGGAGTTGACCAGTGTGCTCAGGGTGCTTCTGCCCTTAAGAGCGGTGCCGAACAGTTGGCAGACGGTGCGGACAGATTGAGCAGCGGAGCAACAGAACTCTACAATGGTATCGTTACTCTTCAGGACAGCATTCCTGAATTCACTGAAGGGATCCTCCTTCTCCGCGATGGTGCAGGAAAACTTGATTCAGGCCTTAACCGTTTCAATAACGAGGGCATATCAGAGATCTGCAGTATCCTTGATGAGGATAACATCGAACAGTTAAACAGGGCCAAAGCAGTATTTGAATCTGCAAAGGCTTACTCCGATGCCCATTCAGGAGAGAAATTTATCTACAAGAGCGGTTCGGTCGGCGAAGTCTGATATAACCGTTAACATAAACCAATAAGGGCTGTCTCAATATGAGGCAGCCCTGTTCTTTTCAGGATTATATTAAAATCAGCTCAAGCTTTCCAAGTCTCGGTAATAAGCGTTACATTATCACGGGTAACATTGAGCATACCTGCTCCGATCTCCGCTTCAGTATCATCTGATGCATCATCGTAGACTATGGTGCACTTGCCTTCACGGACAGCTGTTACAAAAGGTATGTGTCCTGCAAATATGGCAAGATCACCTTCACTGCCGCGCAGATAAAGACCTGATACCTGTTTGTCGATAACAGCGCCCTTCGGCGTTATGACTTTGAGTTCAAATGTTTTCATCACTTCTTACCGCTTCTTGCAGCTTTTTCCACAGCCTCATCGATCGTTCCGACGAAGAGGAATGCCGATTCGGGAAGATCGTCGTGCTTACCCTCTATGATCTCGCGGAAACCGCGGATGGTCTCAGACAGCGGCACATATGTGCCTTCGATACCGGTAAACTTCTCGGATACATGGAAAGGCTGTGATAAGAATCTCTGGATCTTACGCGCACGTTCTACCAGCACCTTATCTTCATCTGACAGCTCATCAAGACCCATGATCGCGATGATATCCATGAGTTCCGTATAACGCTGGATAATACGCTGAACTTCCTTTGCAGTCTCATAGTGATCCCTGCCAAGGATCTCAGGTGACAGGATGCGGCTCGTGGATTCCAAAGGATCAACGGCAGGATAGATACCCTGTGAAGCGATGCTTCTGGACAATACCGTAGTGGCATCAAGGTGTGCGAATGTCGTGGCCGGCGCAGGGTCGGTCAGGTCATCCGCAGGAACATATACAGCCTGGACAGATGTGATGGATCCGTTTACGGTCGAGGTGATCCTCTCCTGCAGAGCACCCATCTCATTAGCGAGTGTTGGCTGATATCCTACAGCTGAAGGCATTCTTCCGAGAAGTGCTGACACCTCCGAACCTGCCTGCGTGAATCTGAAGATATTGTCGATAAACAGGAGCACATCCTGGCCCTCGTTATCTCTGAAGTATTCAGCCATTGTAAGGCCTGACAGAGCAACACGCATTCGTGCTCCCGGCGGTTCATTCATCTGACCGTATACCAGGGCGGTCTTATCAAGAACTCCTGACTGCTTCATCTCATTGAACAGATCATTTCCTTCACGTGTACGCTCGCCTACACCGGTGAAAACGGAAAGGCCGCCGTGCTCTTTGGCGATATTGTTGATAAGTTCCATGATAAGCACGGTCTTACCTACTCCCGCACCTCCGAACAGACCGATCTTACCGCCTTTGGAATAAGGGCACAAAAGGTCGATGACCTTGATTCCGGTCTCGAGGATCTCTTTATTTGATGAGAGATTAGCATATTCAGGCGCAGGTCTGTGAATGTCCCAACGGGGAGCATTTGCCGGTGCCGGCTTTAAGTCAGTAGGCTCACCCAGGACATTGAATATTCTTCCCAGTGTCTCACGTCCAACAGGAACGCTTATAGGCTTACCCGTATCGATTGCTTCGGAGTCTCTCTTAAGACCGTCAGTAGAAGACATTGCGATGCATCTTGCCGTACTGTCTCCTATATGTTGAGCGACCTCGACCACGAGACGTCTCTCGCCTATCATGATCTCGAGAGCATTGTTGATCGGAGGCAGACACCCTTCAGCGAACCTTACGTCCACGACAGGGCCCATTACCTGCGCGACCATTCCTTTATTATTGTCCATTACGAACCTCCTACTTTCCCGCACCGGCTACGATCTCAGTGATCTCCTGAGTGATCGTACCCTGACGGGCTCTGTTATATTCAAGCGTCAGATCATCGATCATCTGCTGTGCATTCTTCTTAGCGCTGTCCATCGCCATTCTTCTCGCAGCGACCTCACACGCAAAACTCTCTTTTACGAGTGCATATAATTTGGCTGCAAAATACTTCAAAACGATATTCCCGAACAGTTCCTCAGGTGACGGCTCGAAAACACCCGTATCAACACATCTTTCCGTCCCTCTCTCCATCGGGAGGATCCAGAAAACGTCCGGTTCCTGGCTGATTATCGACACATATCTGTTATATACGATACCGACACGGTCGATCTTTCCCGCAAGGAAATCCTCGCAGCAGAGCTTTGCTTCAGCCTCGGCTTCCTCATATGTATAGTATTCAGAAGACTGATATAAAGGCTCCTCATCATCGTTCAGTTCCTCTTCAGTCTCAGGACGGTATCTCGCAAAGGCCCTCTTTCCGACAGGATGGATGTCAACATATTCCATATCCCTTACAGTCCTGAAAATATTGGCGTTATATCCGCCGCAAAGTCCTCTGTCACCGGCTATTACGATAAGTCTTGTAACACTCTTTGCAGAGACAGAACCATCTTCAGTATCTTCTTCCGGCTTGGGACAGTTAATGCCGAAATAAGGACTCTTACTGCATTCAGGACATGAAGCAAGTCTCTTCGTAACATCAGATATGGCAGCTGAATATTCACGGCCGGCAGCCATGGCATCATATGCGCGTTTTATCTTTGATGAAGCAACGAGACCCATTGCACCCGTAAGATGCAATGTGGAATCAAAACTCTTGATCCTGGTCCTTAAAGACTTTATATCCTTGCCCATGTCTTATTTCCTGTTCATCCTGTTAAGGACGCCCTTAAGCTCCTCTTCATCTTCTTCAGTCCAGGATCCCTGGCTGATCCTTACCATCCAGTCTTTATGCTCGTGATCGAGTTTCTCATACAGACGTTCCTGATAATCCTTGATGTCACCAAGTGCAACATCGTTGAGATAACCGTTGATTACCGCATAGATGATTCCAACCTGTCCTCCGACAGGAACCGGTGCATTACGGTCCTGCTTTAACACTTCCACGATACGTTCTCCCAGATGGAGTCTTGCGCGTGTATCCGCATCAAGATCCGAACCGAACTGCGCGAAAGCCTGAAGTTCACGGTACTGCGAGTACAAGAGCTTTAACTCGCCGGAAACCTTCTTCATAGCCTTGACCTGCGCAGATCCTCCGACTCTGGATACTGAGATACCCGGATTTATCGCAGGAATAATGCCGCTGTGGAACATCTCTGTCTCAAGGAAGATCTGTCCGTCAGTGATGGAGATAACATTTGTCGGGATATAGGCGGATACGTCACCTGCCTGTGTCTCGACAATAGGGAGCGCGGTAATGGAACCGCCGCCGAATTCCGGTGAAACACATGCCGCACGCTCAAGAAGTCTTGAATGCAGATAGAATACATCGCCCGGATAAGCTTCTCTTCCCGGAGGTCTCCTGATAAGAAGTGACAGAGCTCTGTATGCGACAGCGTGCTTTGACAGGTCATCGTAAATGATGAGAACGTCTTTGCCCTGCTCTCTGAAATACTCAGCCATGGCACAACCCGAATAAGGAGCTATGTACTGGACCGGTGCACTCTCAGCGGCAGTTGCAGACACAACGATCGTATATGCCATTGCACCTTCTCTTACGAGATCAGCGACCAGGGATACGACTGATGTAGCTTTCTGGCCTATGGCAACGTATATACAGATGACATTCTTGTCTTTCTGATTGATTATCGTATCGATTGCGATCTCGGTCTTACCTGTCTGACGGTCACCGATGATGAGCTCACGCTGGCCGCGTCCGATCGGGATCATGGAGTCAATGGCTTTGATACCGGTCTGCAGAGGTGTTGATACGCTCTGTCTCTCGATAATGCCGGGAGCCTCAGCCTCAACAGGTCTTCTGGCTTCACCGAAGATAGGACCTTTGCCGTCAATAGGCTCACCCAGAGGATTTACTACTCTTCCTAAGAAACTCTCGCCTACAGGGATCGAGAGAACCGTTCCTGTACGCTTAACCTTTGTTCCTTCCCTGATATCGTTCTTATCGGAAAGTATCGCAACCGAGACAGTGTCATTCTCAAGATTCTGGGCTAGTCCGACTGAACCGTCTTCGAATTCCAAAAGCTCTGTTGACATGCAGTTGCGGAGTCCGTATACGGAGGCAATGCCGTCACCGACCAATACAACAGTTCCGACTTCACCCATATCCACACGGGTCTTGTAATTGCGGATCTGCTCTTTAATGATATTGCTTATTTCTTCAGGTTTTCCTGCCATTTACGATATCACTTCCTTTATGTTCTTAAGGTTCCTGACAACGCTTCCGTCAAAGAACTTTCCGTCACAGGTTACGGTAATTCCGCCGATGATCGATTCATCGACCTTATATATGGGCGAGATGGCTTTGCCGGTAACCTTTCTTAAGCGTGTCACGATCTTTCTCTTTTCCTCATCAGTCAGTTTGACCGCACTGGTAATAACGGCAAAACTGATCTTCTTATAGTCTTCATACATCTTCTCGAATTCTTTCGCAGCAGTGAAGAATTCGTTCATATGGTTATTTGTGGCCATTACCGCAAGGAATGAATACAGAAGGTCTTCGACATTATCCTCGAAAGCTTCGGATAATGAATCGAGCCTCTCTTCCTTGGGGATTCCCGGATTCATCAGGAAAGAGATGTAATCCGGCTCCTTTTTAAGGAGCTTTCTGATCTCTGTAAGATCTTCTCTTACAGCATCCAGTGAACCGTCATCATAGGCGGCTTCGAATAATGCGATCGCATATTCTCTTCCTACATTAGTCACTGCTCTTCACCTATCTTATCAATGGCTTTATCTATCAGGTCACGATGGTCATCCATGTTGATCTCGCGTCCGATGATCTGCTCGGAAAGGGTCTGAGATACGTCAACGATCTCTTTCTTGATCGTTTCTCTTGCATCTTTCCTCTCACGTTCGATATCGGCCTTTGCCTTACGGATGATCTGATCAGCTTTCTCACGGGACTCATAGAGCATGACCTCGTTACGGCTGTCCGCACGTTCGACTGCATCACTTATGATCTTATCGGCCTCAGCTTCCGCTGTTGCCATCTTACCTTCCCATTCAGCCTTTATCGCGTCAGCCTCAGCCTGCGTCTTCTCAGCCTTTTTATACTCAGACTCGATTTCTTTCTGCCTCTGATCAACGATCTTCTTTACAGGCTTGAAAAGAAGCTTTTTGAGTATAATGAAGAGTATTACGAGATTGGCGAGCGAGATGACTATATGCCAGATATTTACTGAAATAATATCCAGATTCTGCATGTGTCAGACTCCGTTTCAGCCGCCGATCGTAGTCATGAGAAGATCCACGAATCTTCCCGGTGCAACAAAGATCAAGAGAATGGCGATAACGAGCGCATAAAGACCCGTTGTCTCTGCAACAGCGCATCCCATGAGCATTGTTGAAGTAACATCACCTTTGCACTCAGGCTGTCTGCCGATAGCTTCGCAGGCCTTAGCAACTGCATGTCCCTCTCCGATACCAGGACCGATACCGGCGATCATGGCGCAGCCGGCACCAAGAGCGCATCCGCCTAAGATGATTCCGATTGCAAGTTCCAACATATTTAAATACCTCCGTATGTTGTTTATATATTAATTATCCGCATGCTTTCCAGCGGTCTGCGAACGTGCGGCTTTGGCAGCGGCACGTTCCTGTCTTCTCTTTTTTCTTGCGGCATATTCCTCAGCAGGGAAACCGCCTGCCACATACAGCATGGTAAGAATGGCAAAGATAAACGCCTGGAGACATCCTGAGAACAGATCAAAATAAATCGACAGTACAGCCGGAATACCGATCCTCAGATAAGGGAAGTCGGCAAGTGCTCCCGGCAGGAATGAGAACAGGCTGTTAGACAATTTGGTGAGTCCCACTGCTATGAGCACCGAAATTATCGAACCGGATAAGACATTTCCGTAATGTCTGAATGCCATGGATATCGGAGTGGCAACCTCACTGATGATATTAAGAGGAGCCAGAAGAGGCTGTGGCTGACCGAAACTCTTAAGATAGATCCAGGGGCCGGCCTTCATCTTATAGTATGTGATCAGGAAGAATACCAGAATTGCCCAGCCGGCGATGATATTGATGTCGGATGTCGGCGGGAAGAGTCCCAAAAGCGATGAGAGGCTCGAAAAACCTGATAATACTAAGATTGCGGCTATAAAAGGAGCAAAACCTTCAAAGTATTCTCCCATGTTTGTCCTTACAAGACCTGTCACCTTCTCCACGATCCATTCCGCGACCATCTGCCTTGTGGATATGTTACGTGTCTTTAGACCTGTCGTAAGAAAAAGGCACAGGAACAGAACTGCAAGGATCACACACCAGGAATTGACCTGTGCTTCAGTTATCGGGAGATCCTGTATCGGCATTTTGATGGTAAAAAATACATGTGCACCCGATATGTCGATACCGTCAGATGCAGGGACAAACATAACCTTAACGGCTATGGCGGCCGCCATCGAGAGGATGCTGAGAATAAGGAATACTATGCTCATTCTTCCCCGTCCCCTCCGTTATCAGCATTATCTGCAGCAGCCTGCCCAGAAGCTGTACCGGTTTTCTTATCTTTATTGAATATTGCTCTCGTATAGACAGCGATGGTCGCAAAAAGCAGGGATATCAGTGTAGCCCACATATTAAATACGGACGGGATAAGTATGGCTATCAGTACAAGAATAACCATTAGCGCGTATCTCAGGGCATGGGATGCGCGAAGGATCTCTTTTGCCCTCGTTTCCTCGTTTTTGACTGCTTTTTGAACAGACAGGCCCAGAAGGAAGAAATTAAGGATGCCTGTGCCTGCTCCTACAAGATTTCCGAACAGAACAGTAAGATGCCACTGCCTTAAGATCAGGAATACCGATTCCATCAGCATGCTGAGTATCAGAGTGACAACACATACATATATTGTCTCTTTTTTTACTGTCGGATCGATCTTCAAAAACAGCCCTCCCTTCCGCTGCCATCAAACATTTTCTATCGTGGAGTATAGCATAAACCGCTTCGGGTTAGACGTAACAGATTGCACATTTAGGACAAATGGAAGAAATTGTCTAAATATGGTTTTCGGCCACACAAAATAAAACCGGCAAGAGAGCCGGTTCATCAAAGTTACTGATGATATACCTAATGGATTAATTGAAATAGAAATATGCCCGAAGCAACTCGCTCCGGGCATATCTTATAACTTAATGTTAATTATTTAATTAAGCCTTGTGCTTGATTGCAGCCTGTGCTGAGGCCCGCTATTTAGGGGAGTATCCGGTAAAAACACTACTTCATGGTTCCTTTTTTGTCCTGTGCAGGACAGTCTCATTTGTGTTGTCTCATCAAAGATCAGGTGCCACTCCAAGTAATCTTCATATACGACTATTTTATCAACAAACGCCCTAATTATATCCTCCGGTATTCGTGTAAAGTCGTATTCTTTTTGTCCTTCAATGACTTCTTTCATTGCATTAACACGAGCTTCTATACTATCTTCCATCGCCTGATACTTTGATATTTGTGCTATCTTCTCCTGCGCATGAGCAATGAGTTTATCCAATTCTTCTCTTTTTCTGGCATAATCATCGCGGTCGATTTCTTCTGACAATCGAAGATCAAGCAGCTTATCAATCTTACTTTGTGCTTTATCTATTTGCTGATTGAGTCTTTTAAGTTCTTTTTCTTCGCTGTTCTTCTTTCCTTCAACTATTCCATTCGACTCAAACATAGCATTTGCTACACGCAGAATCGCTTTTTTATTGTTGAAGAATTGAGCAAATATTACTGATGCTTGAGCCTCCAGTTTCCATGCCTGAACAAATTGAGAACGGCAAACCCCATCCAAAGGCAGTCCTTTATTTATTCTTGTTTTTATAGATCCTGTATCTTTTTGAGAGGCACACTGATATGCATACTTTATATCTCCGGCTTTCGTCGTATGATACTTCACGCGATTCAGCTTTCTTCCGCAACAACAAACAAGCTTTTCGCCCCAAACATCTGCATGTTCCTTCCGTCCTGTGACTTTGGATTTGTTGTTCGCTGGTTGAACATTTTTCTCGATTCTTGCCTGCACCATAGCAAATTCGACTTCGGAAACTATAGGTTCATGGGTTCCTTTAACCCGTATCCGTTCTACTGCACCATGATTATTTATCTTCTTTTGTTCAAGATAATCCGGTACATATTGCTTGCGATACTCAAGAATTCCGCAATAAAACGGATTCTTCAATATTCTTCCGATGTTAGAACAATCCCAATGACTTAATCCTTTCGCCGTCTTTCTGCCTCTTTGTTCGAGCTCAAACTGTATTGCGCGCAAGCCTTTTCCGGAAAGATACAGATCATAAATCAATCTAACCGTCTCTGCTTGTTCTTTATTAATCACATATCCGCCATGATTGGGCAGCTTATCGTATCCAAGAATATTACCATTTCCATACGGAACGCCATTCTTAAAAGAGATCATCTGACCGGCTTTAACACGTGTGGAGATTTTCTTACTCTCATTCTGTGCAAGTGTTGCCATGAGCGTAAGTTTTATCTCTCCATCGGTATCATCAAATGTCCAGATATTATCTTCTGTAAACCATACCTCTACACCAATAGCTTTGAGCTTACGTGTTTCGAGGAGCGTATCAACGGTATTACGTGCGAATCGTGAGACCTCACGCGTAATAATCAAATCGAAACACCCCTTCTTTGCATCTTCCATCATTCTGAGAAAGCTTGGTCTCTTGTTTACAGATGTTCCTGTAATGCCCTCATCGATGTATCGATCATAGAGTTCGAACTCGGGATGACGCTCCAAAAGCTCTGAATAGTACTGAACCTGATTCTCCAAGGCCGATATCTGTTCTTCGTGTTCGGTCGAAACACGGGCATAAATTGCGACTTTTCTTCTCATATATACCCCCGTTTTAAACTACTTTATTAGTAGTCATACTATCACCGTATAAGAGATTTCGCCAGCGTTTTTCATTGTCGGACACAATCTCAAGGTATTCATCTTCTGTAAGCAAACCCTGTTCTTTGAACGATTTGAATAATGAAACAGCCATGATAATGTTTGCTGCCTCTACAAACCTGTCCGGAAAAACTATTCTTATCTCATTGATGAGCAATACATCTGTAGTTTGGTTGTTTATATTTTTTAACCGCATCATCTCTGCAATGAGCTCTGAAATATAGTCTAAATCTTCCATCTTTTCTCGTTCGAAGACGCGGTCAGAAACATATATACCCCCGCCAGTTTCTTCAATAAGAATATTTTTAATATTATTTGCCTTAATTCTATCCATATAAAATTCCTCCTATGATTTACATTGTCATTACCGGACCATGTCCGTCATGCCGTTGTTTCTTCTTTTTGTCATCGTGGGATGCCTTTTCACGTGCAATTTCATTCTCGTCACGGTCTTTATCTTGCGGTGATTCGGTCAAAGTTGAAGCACCAGCCATAAGGTAAGCACCGCTGAGAGCAATGTCGTAAGAAGGCATGGAAGAAGCAGACGGTGATACAGTCTGTCCGAATAAACTTGCATTTCCATCTTGATCTTGGCCAGATCCGTAGCAGACTGCTCGCTCATTTTCCCAGCCTGTGAGGTCAGATCTGTCATCATTTTTTTCGATTGTTCTTCCAATTCCGTCTTCAGAGTCTTTGCTTCGCCCGTCAGTTCTTCCATCCAATACTGTTCGTGTTTGATATGAATATCCGTCATTTGATTTATAAAACTGCACGTCTGCTCCGCCGTGAGTGTTCTGTTCACTAACGTTCCAAGCCTGTCCATCGCCTTTAACTGCGCTTCCAACGTCTTGACGATGCTCTTCCAGTTCTCTTCCGAGATCATCACGCACTTCGTCGGCTCTGCTGCCTGTATAAGATTCTTCTCTGCGTTGCCTATGAAGCTCGTTAATTCTTCGTCGTATTTCGAATTCATAATCCATCATCTCCTTTGTATATTTCTTGAGATGTAGTTTGTTATCTCTGCAT
>JAEEGJ010006814.1_pt1 | contig 33737 bp, 26 predicted proteins | sample 8958761 | NCBI WGS metagenome assembly JAEEGJ01 (sample SAMN16246546, study PRJNA631951) | gut metagenome | biome: gut microbiome; feature: rumen; material: RS-attached | host: Bos | place: Iran: Karaj | collected 2018-10
CAACACGATGGGTACCGAAGGCTGGACGCAGTACAGCGAAGAAAGCACCAAGTTCGTGGGCTACGAACTGTCCGCTTGCGAAACGAAGGTTGTCCGCTGGCGTGAAGACAAGGGCGTGCTCAGTATCGTGCTCGAGACTTCTCCGTTCTATGCCGAAATGGGTGGCCAGGTCGGCGACAAGGGAACGCTCGTTTCTGCAGACCTCGAAATTGACGTGTTCGACACCGTGAAGGTGAACGATACCGCCCTCTGCCGCGGTAAGGTGAAGAAGGGTACGGCTAACGAAGAAACGATGGGTGCCGTGTTCATGGCAACTGTCGACAACGACCGCCGTAACGACATCCGCAAGAACCACTCCGCCACCCACTTGCTGCAGGCCGCGCTGCGTCAGGTGCTCGGCACTCACGTGCAGCAGCAGGGTAGCTTCGTTTCGAACGAACTCCTCCGCTTCGACTTCAGCCACTTCAACGCGATGACCGCCGAAGAAATCCAGAAGGTAGAAGACATCGTGAACGCAAAGGTCATGGAATGCCTGCCGGTCAACACCCAGGTGATGGGCGTGGACGAAGCTAAGGCAAGCGGTGCCATGGCTCTGTTCGGCGAAAAGTACGGCGACGAAGTCCGCGTCGTGAAGATGGGTGCTTGCAACGAAGAATTCTCCAAGGAACTCTGCGGTGGCTTGCATGTGCAGAACACCGGTAACATCGGCCTCGTGAAGATTATCTCTGAATCCAGCGTGTCCGCTGGCGTGCGCCGTATCGAAGCGGTCTCTGGCCGTGGCGCCTTGAGTCTCCTTCGCGCTGGTACGCAGATTCTTACGGCTCTCCGTGAACAGCTTCGCTGCAAGGACGCCGAAGTTCTCGACCGCATTCAGCAGTCTTTCGCCAAGACGCAGAACCTCGAAAAGAGCCTGCAGTCCGTGAAGCTCGAACTCGCAACGCTCGCCGCTGCCGAACTCTTGAATGGTGGCATCAACGTGATGGGCGTGAACCTCTACGTTCGCGAACTCTCGATTCCGGATGAAAAGTACAAGAACCTGCTCGACGGCGTTCAGAACAAGCTTGCAACCGATTCTGTGGCTGTGATTGCGAACAAGGTAAACGGCAACGGAAGCATCGCCGTGATGGTTGGCAAGGACGTGCAGGCCAAGGGCATCAAGGCCGGCGACATGGTCAAGGACCTCGCCGCTGCTTGCGGTGGCCGTGGTGGTGGACGCCCCGACCGCGCTCAGGCCGGTACCAAGGAAGTCGACAAGATTGCCGGTGCCATCGCCAACGCGAACAACTGGATCCGCGCAAAACTGGGTGCGTAAATAACGCGCAGCATCACCATTTCAAAAGGCGTTCCTCGCGTTAGTGCGGGGAGCCTTTTTTGATAAACTCCTTTCGCAGTTAATGCACTGGAGGGTTTAGTTTTTTTTCTAGATTGTCTCCTTAGCATTCATTTTGTTGGGAGATGCGATGATTGTTGATTTTTTGAACACGGTTGATAGTGTTCTTTATTACCCGATTCTGATTATTGTTCTTGCTGCGGCGGGAATCTATTTTAGCATTCGCACGCGGTTCGTGCAGATTAGGCTATTCGTGGAGGCGGTTCGCACGCTGGTCGAAAAGCCGCACGAAGCGGGTGGCGTGTCTTCGCTGCAGGCACTTTTGGTGTCGACGGCATCGCGCGTAGGCACGGGCAACATTATCGGTGTTTCGACGGCAATTTGCCTCGGTGGTGCCGGTGCCGCTTTCTGGATGTGGGTGCTTGCTATTATCGGAGCATCGTCGGCGTTTGTCGAAAGCACGCTTGCGCAGGTGTACAAGCATCGCGACCGTCGTACGAATGGCTGCTACGGTGGCCCTGCGTATTATATTGAAAGTGCGCTGCATAGCCGCTGGCTGGGCATCGTGTTTGCTGTGTTCCTGATTTCTACTTACGCGTTCGGCTTCAATCTGCTTTGCTCTTACAACCTGCAGTCGACTTTCGAAACATACAGTTTCTACAACCCGTCGGTCACGCCATGGATTATCGGCATAATCCTTGCGGTGTTGGTGGGTTTCTGCCTGTTCGGCGGTGGCAAGCGCATCGTAAAGACGACGGGAATCCTTGTCCCGGTCATGGGACTTTTCTATGTGATTCTTGCGGCCATCATGCTGATTGCACATTTTAACTTGATTCCCTCTGTGATTGTTGCGATTATGCAAGATGCGTTTGATTTTCAGGCGATTGGCGGTGGCATCGCAGGCTCTTGCCTGATGTATGGAATCAAGCGTGGCCTTTATTCTAACGAGGCGGGCGTCGGTTCTGCCCCGAATGCGGCTGCCGCGGCTCACGTTTCGCACCCGGTAAAGCAAGGCCTTGCGCAGATGTTTTCTGTTTACATCGATACCCTTTTCCTTTGCACGGCCACAGCCCTGATGTGCCTTATTTCTGGCGTTCCGGGAACAGCCGAGAATGCGGGCGCTATGTATGTGCAACAAGCTGTCTCGACGACTTTCGGTACGGTGGGCCCGGTGTTCATTACGGTGTCGATGACGCTGTTTGCCTTCACGACCCTTTTAGGTAACCTCTACTACGTGCATAACGCGATTGCCTACATCAACAAGAAAAAGATGCCCGGTAAGGCCACGATGGCGGTGATTCATGTATTGTGCAGCCTGGTGGTGCTCTTTGGTGCGGTCACTCCGATGGATGCCTGTTGGGCTCTCGCCGACATTACCATGGGCGGCATGGCGCTCATCAACTTGCCCGCGTGCGTTATTCTGGGCGGGGTTGCCATCAAGGCGCTTCGCGATTACGAATTCCAACGCAAACAAGGTCGCAATCCGGCTTTTATTGCAAGGCGTATCGGCTTAGATGCCGAAAAACTCGATTACTGGCACCACAAGGAAAGGGACGAAAGGGAATAACCGAATTCCAAATCATGAAATTAAAAGGGCTGCGATTCGTTTCGTAGCCTTTTGATATTCGTTGTAATTGTGGAGTGCCGTGCGTTTTACTTTATCGCAATTTTCTGAGTGAGACTCTTGGAGCCGTCGCGCACGCGGACTACGAATAAACCTTCGGAAAGTCCGCTGAGTTCAACGGCCTTTTTCACGTTCTTTGCGCTAAATACCGGGCGGCCTTGCACGTCGAATATGTCGACCTTGGCGACGGTGGCGCCAGCAATAGAGAGCGTGCGGCCTGCGATTTGCATCGAAAGATGGGTTGCAATCGCGGCGGGCTTGATGGCGATGGTGGAGTCGCCGCAGTTCCCCGTTTGACAATCCTTGGGCTGTTTGAATACGGATTCCGGATACGGCGACTTCACTTCAGATGCCGGGTGTGCCTTGAGGCTAACCATGATGCTGTCGTAGGCGGGCTTCGGCTTGTATTGCTTGTCGTACAGGAGACCCTGAGTCTTGCCCTGCTGACCATCGAGCCAGCTGTGCGCATCGGTCAATCCCCAAATCACGAATTCGCCCATGTTCGGTTCTTCGAGGAACACGTCCATGAATTGACGGTACAAATGGCCTTGCTTGGCGTAATCGGCGGCACCGAGCTGGTCGGCGGAACCTTTCGGGAATCCAATATCCAGTTCCGTGATGTTCAAGGTGACGTCCAATTCGGCGAGAGCCTTTGCCAAGGCTCGTACGTTCTGCGGGGTTGTCTCGTGCGAGATTTCGATATGGGTCTGCGTGCCTACGCAAGTGATAGGAATGCCGTTTTCTTTCCAGCGTTTGACTTGCTCCACGACAAAGCTTGCCTTGGATTTTTCGCGCAGGCCCCATTCGAGGGAGTAGTCGTTGTAGCAGAGTTCAGCATCCGGGTCGGCGGCGTGCGCCCAGACGAAGGCGGAGTCCAGAAATTCAGGGCCGATGCCTTCGTACCAGACGGAGTTTGAAGAACGCCAACCGGCATCGTATTCGTCATTCACGGCTTCGTTCACCACGTCCCATTCGGCGACCTTTCCCTTCCAGTGGCCGACCACGCTGTCGATGTGGTTCTTGAGCACGCTCAGGAGCTTTTCCTTTTGTCCGCTGTAGTTGTTTACCCAGCCGGGAACTTGGCTGTGCCAGGCGAGAGCATGTCCGCGAACGCGGAGCCCGTTGGCCTGGGCGTATTCGACCATCTTGTCGCCCTTGGTGTAGTTGAACTTGTTTTCGCTGGGTTCGGTGGCGTCGAACTTCATTTCGTTTTCGGCTACCACTACGTTGAACTGGGTCTTGTGAATTTCTTCGAATTCCGGTTCGATGTCGTCGTTGAACCATTCGCTGTTCAGAATGGTGCCGATAAAGCGCCCGCGTTCTTTGGCGAGGTCTCGAATGGTTTCGTCGGCGAAGGAGCTAGAAAGGCCTGCCCCTAAAAGAGCTGCGCTAAAAGCAATGCGCGAAAATGACAGAGTGTGCTTCATATATGCCTCTATCATCCCAGTACACCGTCGCTAAAGATAATAAAAAGGGCTAGGATATCAATCCTAGTCCTTGTGATTAGAGAGGTGTTGCAAACTTACTTGATGGTGACTCTCTGCATTAGGCTCTTGGAACCATCGCGCACGCGAACCACGTACATGCCTTCGGCAACCTTCAAGTCAACAGAACCCTTCACGTTCTTGGCGCTGAATACCGGGCGGCCCTGCATGTCGAATACGTCGACCTTGGCGGCGGTGGCGCCTGCAATAAAGAGCGTGCGGTCAGAGAGGTGCATCGAAAGACTGCTCAAACCGGCGATAGTCTTGATCGCGATGGTAGAGTCGTTCGATGTCGTGTCCTTCTTGGTGGAATCGGTAACAGTCGAGTCTTGCTTGGTGCTGTCTGTTGCGACAGAGTCCTGCTTGGCAGTATCCTTAGGCGGTTCATACGTCTGGAGTCTCACCATAATGCTGTCGAAAGCCGGTTTAGGCTGCAGGTTGTCGTCGTAGATTAAGCCCTTTTGCCTGTTCAGGCCGCCAAGCCAACTCCACTTATCGGACACGCCCCAAATCAGGTAGGTGTCTGCATTCGGTTCTTCGAGTACAATGTCCAGGTACTGACGGAAGGTCTGTCCCTGACGTTCAAGATCGCTCTTGCTGACATTGATGCCGCTCTTGAATCCGATATCAAGCTCGGTGATTTTCAGCTTGATGTTGAGCTTTGCAAGTTCCTTGGCAAGCGAGCGGAGACTGTCCGGCGAACCGATAAAGTGCTTGTCGGTGGTGGTGTCTTCCACGTGAGTTTGCGAGCCCACGCAATGGATAGGAATGCCGTTTGCGACCCAGCGCTTCACCTGTTCCAGCAAGAAGCCTGCTTTGGCCTTCGGGTTTACGCCCTGTTCTAGGTTGTAGTCGTTGTAGCAGAGTTCTGCATCCGGGTCCACGGCGTGTGCCCACACGAAGGCGGAGTCAATGAATTCAGGACCGATACCCTGGTACCACACGGAGCCGGTACGCCACTGGGGTTCGTTATTGCTGATGGCTTCGTTCACCACATCCCATTCGGCGACTTTGCCTTTCCAGTGCCCGACCACGTTCTCGATGTGGTTCTTGAGCACCTTGAGCAGTTTCTGCTTGTCGTTCTTGTAGTTGTTCACCCAGTTCGGGACCTGGCTGTGCCAGGCGAGGGCGTGGCCGCGGACGCGCATGCCGTTTTGCTGGGCATACTTGACCATCTTGTCACCGTTGCCGTAGTTGAATCGGCCTTCGCTCGGTTCGGTGGCGTCGAACTTCATCTCGTTTTCGGCAACGACGATGTTGAATTGCGTCTTGTGAATTTGTTCGTAGTTTCCGGGGAGGCCGCCGCCGAACCACTGCGAGTTCAGAATGGCACCGATGTAGATATTGTTTTTATCTGCGAGTGACTTGAGGGTTTCATCTGCGGCAAAGGCGCTTGTGAGTCCCGTGCCGAGAAGGGTCGCGCACAATGCGAAACCCGCAATGGAATGATTGCTCATCATTACTACTCCTTTTTCTTTACCTCCCACACGATCACTCATTTATAAAATAAATAAAAATGGCCGCAAAAGATGTAAATATACCGAAACCAAAAGTTCCGATTTTTAGACCAAATTGAGCCCTGGAATCTTTTTTTCGAGTTCCGAGGCTTGCGCTTGTATTTTTCGCTTGAGCTCCTGCGTGGCGGGGGAGCTTTCGTCCTGGATTCGGTGGTTGGCCATTTTCAAGAACTTTTCCACTTTCGCCATGTTCTCGCGGGTGGTGCCGTCGCAGTAAGTTTCAACCATACGTTCGAAAATGTATTCTTCGGCGGTGTTAGACAAATGAATCATGTCGTCAGCGTAAAAGCGGTAGTCGCGCAGCTCGTCCATCACGATTTCGTAGCTCGGGAAATATGTAACTGCGTCATTGCGAGGAGCCGAAGGCGACGCGGCAATCTCTTCGATAGCTCTTTCTATGCCGAGTAATACCGTCGCCTTGGAAAGGTTGTTGCCGTGCGCTCCGTCGCCTAGGTGCCTGATCGGCGATACGGTAAAGACGATGTGTACATTTTGATTCAGTTGACGAATGCTTGTGGCGATTCCGCGGATGGCTTCGGTTGCTTCGTCGACCGAAATCATTCGGCGTGTAAACAAGTTCGGATCTTGCCGGTGACAATTCGATACGGGTTTACCGCTGTCCTTTAAATAGTAGACGAATGCCGTGCCGAGCGTGATAAAGACGGTGTCCGCCTTTTGCAAGAATTCCCGGGCCTGCTTCGCGGCGGCGTTCAGCTTCGCGATGCATTCTTCGCGGGTGCTTGCCGAAAGCGAACTGTGCGCGTCCCAGCAATGCCAAAGGCCGTCGCATCGCGTGTCCTGAAAGACATCTTCTTCTCCGAAAACTTTCCCATCGGCAATCGCCTTGACTTGACTCTCCAAAGAAATCGGGTTGTACACCGTCCCGAACGGGTTCGCGAGAACGCCAAACTTGCGTGCAGCAAACTGTGCCGATATGTTGTCTGCAAAGCACGACCCGAAAAACGCGATGCGGCTCGCGTAATCTATGCGGATATTCGATGCGGGAATGTCGATTTTGGTGAAAAGTTCCATGCCGTAAATATAGGTAAAGGCGAACTCCTTGAAAATAAGTGCGGCTTTGCATTATAGAAAAATACAAATTTTTTATGATTTTTTGAATTACTGCCGAAATTTGAGTGAAAACGCGATTTTTGTATTGCAAAACAAGTTGATTTTTGCGAAATAAGAGGTATATTTGGTAACGTGAAGCCCTCGGAAGTGGGGCTTTGTCAGGAGGAAAAATGAAAGATGTCTTTGAATATACGGGCTACCGCCAGTACATCGCGGACTTTTACGCCGAAAGGAAGGTGAAGTCTGCATTTACCTGGCGGGAGTTTGCAAGGATGGCGGGGTTCTCCTCGTCAGTCCACTTGAAATACGTGAGCGAGGGGCGTTTCAACCTAGGCGAAGATGCCGTCGAGCGTGTGGCAAAGGCCATGGGGTTAAGCGGGAACCGGTTGGAATATTTCCGCGCGATGGTAGAATTCGACCATGCTGTTACGGACAACATAAAGAAGGGAATCTTTGACAGGATGCTCTCCATTGCAAAGCAGAGCAATGCCAAGGTTATCGAGGGCGACGCTTTCCGCTATTTCGACAGCTGGAAAAATCCGGTGCTTCGCGAACTTGCTCCCGCCATGCCGGGCGCAAAGCCCTTGGCGCTGGCAAAAGCGTGCCGCCCGAAGGTCACTGCCGCTGAAGTCAGTGAATCGCTGAACTTTCTTGTCAAGGCGAATCTGCTCTTGAAAGATGCAAATGGCAACTACGTGCAGACCGACAAGTTCGTGACGACCGGCCCGATGGAGGCTGCACCCGTCGCCATTCGCGGGCTTCACCGCCAGATGGGTGAAATCGCGCTCGATACAATCGAGGGCGTGCCACAAAATGAACGCCACTTTTCGGGCGTGACGCTGGGTATCACGCGCGACGCCTACGACAAGATTGTCGCGGAACTGGATGCGTGCCGCAGGAAGATTATCGAAATTGCCACCGCGGAAGACGAAACGGACGAAGTATATCGCTTGAATCTCCAGTTTTTCCCGATGACGAACAAACAGAGCTTGAATAAAAAGCGTTAGGAGGATACCATGAATAACGTTAAAATGAGCAGTAAAATTTTCTGCACACTGGCGATGCCGTTCGCCATGATGTTCGCGGCATTCCTCACAAATGCGCTTGTCGCGTGTTCCGATGACAAGTCTGTTGCGGGTGGCGCATCCGAAGAGGAAAGGGGCATTGTTGCCAATTCCCAGTACTATTCCGTTAAGGGGCGTGCTCAGCGGTTGAACCAACTTGTCGGTCAGGTGGTGGAACAGGCGAACGAGTATTCGAATTTGGACTTTGATTATCATAACCTGGCCGTGAGGGTGTCTGAACTTGATTCTGTCACTCTTGATTCAACAGGGAGAGTCTTTTATGGGACTTTCAATGACACCACGGGAACGTTCGCCTTTGACAGCGTCTCGTTGAAGAGTCCGTATGCTGTGCTGGAGGTTTCCCCGTACTTTGTTGATGAATACGAATATATTTGGGAAGACTGGGATTACATAGATGTCGTGATGCCCAGTGTCATCGTTGACTTGCGAAAAACCGGCAGTGTCAATATCAATAAGATGACAACCCTGGAAAGGTTCCGCCTTGTCCATTTGTTCAAGACTGGCTTGACATTCGAGGAGGCCAAGAATCAGGCTGACAGGGAAATTCTCGATGCATTCGGAATGTACGATATGACGTTCACCTTTGAAAAGATTGAAAATGCCGAAGACCGGGACAATGTCATTCTGCTGGATGTTGTAGACGCATATTTGCGTGACCGGACCGAAATGCGGGCGGCGATAAGAATGCTGGAGGAATACGGTGCGTTCGTGAACGACTCCGCGGTAATTGACCTGTGGAAGAACTGGTCGCTTATTTACTTGGACGATTACATGCGGGTCAAGGAAGAATCCTGGTCCGATGATTATAAACGTATGAAATTTATGGAAGAAAAGTTCTCGGCAGTTTTGTTGCACTTGGATGAATGCTCTGCGCAAAATGAGAGCGAAGTGTTTGATGTGGGGAATCACCTGTTCAATTTTGTCTGCTTGTCGGGGCACTGGACTGCCGTGCTCAGGACGATTGAGCACGGTGAAGGTGAAATGACCGATGAGCGCGACGGAAAAACATACAGGACGGTCTCTTACAGCATCGATGGGGACTCGGTGACTTGGCTGGCCGAAAACCTGATGTACAATTCCAATGACGGCCTGTACTCCCTGCCTGCCTATATGGCTCTGGATTCGGCATCCATTATGGATTCTTATGAAAAATGCTTTGTGAAATGGACTCCTGTATTTAGCGATGATTCAGTGCTATTTACCCTTACGGCAAAAGATTCTGCCAGAATAGATTCCATTTGCGTGTACCAGCAGTACTATCCCGACTACGAAGCGCTGTATTCTGTAATGGATTCCCTCGGCATCTCGGACAGCAATCATCAGGGAATTTGCCCCGATGGCTGGCGGCTACCTACTGCAAACGACTGGTGGGCATTGATGGAACATCTTGAAAAAGAGTTTAGTACAAGGTCTTCGGACCTCTCGGATTTCTTGTACGGAGCGGGTTTTGACTTGGTGACGGATGATGATCGAACTTATTTTGCTGTTAAGCCCGATTCCACCTTCGAAGACAAGAACGCGTCTGTCATTTCTTTTGACCGCGGAGGAAAATGGCTTGTCCGCCAGCAAGCCTCGTCGAGCACATACATGCTTCCGGAAGGCCGTTTTAGTTATGTACGCTGTTTGAAAATCTAGGCTATCTCTCTTGTTAGGAGGAGAAAGGGGAAGGAGGATCGGTTAGGAGGCCAGGAAGGCGGGCATTGACCCGCCTTCTTTTATATTCTGAATTTATTGTGTAAATACGGCGATTTTTAAAATAAATAGCAAAAATCGCAAAATTTAAGCAAAAATTTTAAATTTTTATTGTAAAACTATTGACTTTTTGGAATTCTTTGGTTATATTTAGAATGTACTTAGCTTGGGCCGAGTTTTCGGGGGGTTAAGAGGAGGACAAATGAAAGATATACTTGAATATACGAGCTATCGTCAGTATATCGCGGATTATTACGCCGACAAAAAGGCGAAATCTGCGTTTACCTGGCCGGAGTTCGCTTCTGCGGCGGGGTTCACTTCGCCGGTCTACCTGAAGTACGTAAGCGAGGGGCGTTACAACCTGAGTGAAGCGGCTGTCGAGCGCGTTGGTGCTGCGATGCACTTGTCCGGTGGCGACTTGGACTTTTTCCGCGAACTGGTTCGCTTCGATCATGCGAAATCGGACAAGGCGAAAAAGGAATCGTTCCAGAAGCTGGTGGCGATGGCGGAAAGCCGCAAGGTGAAAATTATTGAGGCTGATGCCTTCCGCTACTTTGAAAGTTGGAAAAATCCGGTGCTTCGCGAACTGGCGCCTGCCATGCCGGGGGCAAAGCCGCTGGCACTTGCAAAAGCGTGCCGCCCTAAAATTACCGCTGCCGAAGTAAGCGATTCGCTGAATTTTCTGATTAAGGCGAACATGCTCCAGAAGGATGAAGGCGGCAATTATGTGCAGACGGACAGGTCGATCACGGCCGGGCCCATGGAAGTGACGCCTGCGGTGATTCGCGGCCTGCACCGCCAAATGGGCGAACTCGCGCTCGACACAATCGAGGGTGTGCCGCAAAACGAAAGGCATTTTTCAGGTGTAACGCTTGGCATTACGCAAGGCGCCTACGACGAAATCGTCGCTGAAATCAATGCGTTCCGCAAGCGCATTATTGAAATTGCCACGAGGGAAACTGAAACGGATGAGGTGTACCGCTTGAACATCCAGTTTTTCCCGATGACAAGCAAGAGTGTTCATAAAAAGGGTTCGGAGGATACCAGGAACTACAAAACCATGAGCAGAAGCTTTATCTGCAAAATGGCGATGCCGCTCGCCTTGGTGTTCGCGGCCTGTTCCACTGACGAAGGGAATACCATTTCAAAGGTGGAAACGACTCCGGGAACGCAGATGGGAGGCTCTTCGGAAGAGCCGAATGTTATCGCGTACGAAAATATCTCTTTGAGAGGTCGCGCTTATTATGCTCCTGCAAAAAGTGAAACCAAGCCTTCTCTGGAAAACTTGGATGCCTCTTTCCCGCAGGATGTCTTTTGGGCGGGCGGTTCGGTAACGCTTAAAGAACTGGATTCTACGACGTTAGAATGGATTGACGGAGAGTCTTATACGGCGAAGATTGGCGGTGCTGTAGAAGATTCTGTGACCGGAGAGATGCGTCCGAGTAATAATGGCTCAATCCAGTTTGACAGTGTTTCTCTAAACAGCCCGGTTGTCATGCTGATTGCGACTTCTGACGATATTTCTTTGCATGCGATTCTTGATTTGCGCGATTCGAACTCGTTTGTTGTTGATGTATTAACCCATTTGACTGCATATCGCGTTAAAAAGTTGGTGGCTTCTGGAAAATCGTTTACGGAGGCGAAAAATCAGGCTGAAACTGAAATGGCCGCTGTATTCGGGCTAGATGAATTGGATCCATCGGAAGCTGCCTTGGTTCGCGACGAATTGAATGAACTTCCGTATACTCTGTTGCAGCAAATAAAAGAAGAACTTGGTGAAACAGGGATGGTTGAAGGACTTTCAGAAAGTTCTAAAGAAAGTATGAAGTTTTTTATCTTGCATTCTAATGTTACGGGAATCTTGTTGCTTCCCGAGGCAGCATTTGAGAGACTCGGCGAAGATGCGGTTCAGTTCTATCAAGAATGCTTGCAAAAGAAAAAATATTTGCTTTACGTGCTTGCTAAAATATATGGGGCTGCAAAATGCTCTGCTGTAAACGAAGGTGCGCTTGTTGAAGTTTATAAGAATGAGTCTCTCTTGAAATGCCATGAAGGAGACTGGGAACTTGTTGATAATCGCGTCGCTCAGTGGAATGTTTCTTCGACCATGGGGACTATGATTGATTCAAGAGATGGTCAAACCTACAAGACGGTCAAGCTTGAATATGATGGTATTTCGCAGACGTGGATGGCGGAAAATCTGAACTATGCAACAGAAAAGTCCAGTTGCTTTAGGGATGATTCGTCGAATTGCTCTGTGTATGGGCGCTTGTATTCAATTTTCCCGCTGGATTCGATTTACAATAAATATGCGTCAGAAGAGGACTGCGTTGCGGATCGCATGAATGCTTGGCTGACAGAATATCGTGCAGTTGCTGACTCGTTGGATGAGGTTGGTCCGTTGAGTGAAAGTGATTCCTTGCGTTTTATAGATGACGCTCATAGACTTTGTAAGGAACTTCATGAAAATCCGGAAAACCCTGACAATGTGAATTGGAGTAAGGTGATTGACTCGCTGGACGTGCTGAACTATGATGTGTGTCCTGAGGGCTGGCGAATGCCTTCGTATGAGGATTGGAATACTTTGCTGGCGCATGTCGATTATGATTTGCTGCATTCCGCTAATGGGGATCCGGTGGGCTTTGGGTTCGAAACTTTGGGTTGGGTTCGCGGAAATAATGGCCGTTATAGAATGCAGATAAATGGAGGTGCTAGCTACCTGTTTACGCCGAGGCCCACGCCTGAAGAATTCCTGCAACCTGGGATGCCGTATGTAGGGGATGCGATAGGAATGATTTATACGTTGACGTATGATTTAAATGACGGCTTTATGAAGACTGCGTATACGAATGCGATGTGGAGTGCCGGCTTTGTCCGCTGCATCAAGGACGAATAGTGAATTTGGGGGTTAAGGAGGAACGAGAAGGCGGACGATTGTCCGTCTTCTTTTTTGCGTTTTGACGTGTCGTAAAAATGGCTAATTTTTATAAAAAATGAAAAAAAACGCTTAAATTCTACTAAAAATCACAAATTTTATGTCATAAAACTATTGACTTTTGAAAAATCTTTGTTTATATTTAGAATGTGCTTAGCCGGGGTGCTAAGAGGAGGACTAATGAAAGATATACTTGAATATACGAGCTACCGCCAGTATATTGCGGATTATTACGCCGAAAGAAAGGCGAAGTCTGCGTTTAGCTGGCAGGAATTCGCCTCGTTGGCTGGTTTTTCTTCGTCCATTTTCCTTAAGTATGTGAGTGAAGGCCGTTATAATCTGGGCGAAGCTACTGCCGTGCGCGTTGCCGCCGCTATGAATCTTGCTGACTACGAGTGCGATTTCTTTGTGGAATTGGTCAAGTTCGATCATGCGAAAACGGATGCCGAAAAGAAGGCCGCTTTCAGCAAGATGATTTCTATTGCCGAGGCGCACAAGGCGACTATTCTGGAAGGGGATTCGTTCCGGTTTTTTGGGGACTGGAAAAATCCGGTGATTCGCGAATTGGCCCCGGCCATGCCGGGGGCAAAACCCCTCGCGCTTGCCCATGCCTGCCGTGAAAAGATTAGCGCCGCCGAGGTCAGCGAGACTTTGAATTTCTTGGTCAAGGCGGGGCTGCTGCAAAAAGACGAATCGGGCAATTACCGTCAAACGGAAAAATCCGTAACCACGGGCCCCATGGAAGTCACTCCGGTGGCGGTTCGCAATTTGCACCGCCAAATGGGGGAGCTGGCGCTTTCGGCAATCGAGGGCGTGTCGCAGGATGAACGTCATTTTTCGGGCGTGACCCTTGGCGTTACGCACGATGCCTACAATGAAATTGTGCAAGAAATTGCTGAATGCCGCAAGCGCGTCATTGCCATTGCGACTAGGGATTCTGCAGTTGATGAAGTGTACCGCTTGAACATGCAGTTTTTCCCGATGACAAACATCAAAGGTTTAAAAAAGTAAAACGAGGAGGACTCCATGAACTACTTAAAAAGACAGATGGTCTGCAAAATGGCGGTGTTATTTGCCTTGACTCTTGCAGCATGTTCTACAGATGACGGTAAGCCCGAAACCGTGATGGGCGGCTCTGCCGAAGAGACCGGCTTGACTCCAGTGCTAGCCGATATTTCGATCGGTGGCCAGACGGCAAGTTTGCCGACCCTTGTCTCGCAGGACGGCAATGAATACTCTGAGAGTTCGTCGCTTCGATATAAAGTTTCGCTGATGAAGGTGTTCGAATTGGATTCGGTGACTTTGGATACGACGGGGGTTGTATTTGAAGGCGCCTTTGCCAACGAAACCGGAAAATTCTCCATCGATAGCGTTACCTTGAACAGCCCTTATGCGCAATTCGAGATCCACCCCAATCAAAATAGTGATGATTGGTACGATGGCATCTGGTACAAGGATTACGTTCCGTATCAGGCCGTAGTGGATTTGCGTGAAACCAAGAACGTGAACGTGAATATCATGACCTACCTGGAAGCCTTCCGCTTGCGCTATCTGGTGAATTCGGGTAAAACCTTTGCCGAAGCGAAAACGCAGGCCGACAGGGAAGTTCTCGCGGCATTTGGAATCGAGGGTGTTCCCTTCAATTTCGAAAAGAATGAACATGCCGCTGATTCGGATGTCGTCGCTGTTTTGGACTTTATGCACTTGTACTTTGGTTCTTTGAGCAAATCGAGTGTTGAATCTCTGGCGCAAAAGTTTGGCGAAGACGGATTGCTTGACAATATTGACGAAGAGACGAAAAAACTCTTTACCGCATGGTCGTTTAGCAAGCTGAACACTATCGTGAAAGAAGAAGGCCAAGGCATTTTGAAAATGTCCGAGTTGTCGAAAGAAATCAATACCAACTTCGCCATTCTGATGCAGGGCTTGGAAGAATGTACTGCGGAAAAAGAAGGTGCCGTTATTGAAAATTCGGGTGTCTTGTTCAACTTTGTGTGTACATCGAATAAGTGGACCACTTCGGTCAAGCAGGCGCCTTATGTTGCGGGCTCAATGACAGACGAACGCGACGGAAAGACATACAAGACGGTGACGTACACCTTGGAAAACGGAACGCAGACATGGTTTGGTGAAAACCTGATGTTCAACAGCCCCAATGGTTATTACTCGTTGTCCGAAGTGCTTGCGCTGGATACCTCGATTGTGATGGTGTCTATGGAAGAATGTTTGGCCGAAAGCGAAGCGCCGTCGCTCTGCGATACGTTGCATGCCATGGGAAATAACATCAACTATGAAAGGATGATGGCTGCAATTGATTCTGTGGAGACGGCTACTGGAACTTATCAGGGTGTTTGTCCCGATGGTTGGCGCCTTCCCAATGGTAATGATTGGAAAAAAATGTTCAGCTTTGTCGAAGAATCGCTTGATCTCGAAATCTATGACCTTGCGGACTACCTGTTTGCGGCTGGATTTGGAAACGTGACCGAAAAAGATGGCGGCAAGGAACTTTGGACCTATTATGCGGTAAAGCCGGATAGCGCGTATTCGGATCCTCGAGCATCGATGATTATGTTTGGAAGCTATGGAAAATGGCTTATTCAGCAGAGGGCGCAGTGGTCGAGAGAATATATTCAGTTAAATGTGCGCTGTGTTAAGGACGAATAACGGATTTGGGGGCTAGGAGAACGGGAGGTGAACGAGAAGGCGGGCCTAAGTCCGCCTTCTTTCTTTTTTTTGTGGCATGGAGGAAACAAATAATGTATCTTTATGGTATCTTGCGGAATAGACGCAAGAAAAGGAATTGTATGAAACCTGGGAAGACTGAACTTCGTTTGAATGCCGAAATCGAAAAACGCGGTGCGCTTTTTGCCGTGCTGTTGGACCCCGATACGTCTGACGAAGCCGCCTTTGTGAAAGCGGGCGCTATGGCCGCCGAAAACGGTGCCGACCTTTTGTTGGTGGGCGGTTCTTACCTGGGTAACTTTACGCTGCCCAAGCAGGTGGCTGCCCTTAAGGCCAACGTGGACTTGCCCGTGGTGCTGTTCCCGGGTGGCGCTTCTCAGGTGGTGCCCGGCTTTGACGCGATGCTTTTTATGACGCTTGTGAGTGGCCGTAATCCGAATTACCTGATTGACGAACAGGTTCGCGGTGGCGCCTTGGTGCGTGCCTTGAACATGGAAGCGATTCCGACGGCTTACCAGCTGATCAATAGCGGCAAGCGTACCACGGTTGAATACATTAGCGGTACCATGCCGGTGCCCGCCAACAAGCCCAAGCTCAGCATGGTGAATTCCATTGCCGCCGAACTCATGGGCATGCGCTATGTGTATCTGGAAGCCGGTAGCGGTGCCGAAGAACCCGTGCCGGTGGAACACATCGCCTACACCCGCAAGGCGACCGAAATGACCATCATTACCGGTGGCGGAATCAAGGATCCGCAGACTGCCGCCATGCGTGTGGCAGCCGGCGCGAACATCATCGTGACGGGGACTCTCTGGGAAAAGGTGGAAGACCCGGCGCTGCTCAAAGAATTCGCTTCGGCAATTCACGTTAAGGGCTAAAAAACTTCGTCAGTGAGTAACAAGCGCCTCGTCTTAACGAGGCGTGGTTGCGAGAGTGAGGCGAAACCATCTTTTTTATTCGCAATAGCGCCGAACGGTCTGTAAGTTCGTTGCCCCCGGCCTCATTTGTCATGCCCGCGCAAGCGGGCATCTCCTTTTTTATAGGCTTTTTGAGGAAGCGGCTTTTCCTTTACTCAAATATTTGTGTATTTTTCTGTTAGAAGGAATGTACCGTTTTGGTGCAGTTTTGAGGTATCTATGAAAAAACTCGTGATTGTGACTTATGTGCTCCGTGCGCTTGGCTTTGTGTTGGTGCTTTTGATGCTTTTCGGACACAGCATCGTCCTGAATATCTTCCCTGGGCTCGAAGGGCGTTCGATCAATCCGATTTTCTATACGGGCGTGGCATGCTACGCCGTGGGTGCGATTATCCATTTCTTTATCAAGAAACAGGAAATGGCGGAACGGCGCAAGAGAGAAATCGAAGATGCCGAGGAACGTGCCTTTGGTAAAAAGTCCGACGATTCGGACAAGTGATTGGGTTGTTTATGATTAAGATTGAACATTTGCATAAGACGTACCGCAGCGGCTTTCTGATGAAACCGAAGCTTGCGCTTAAGGATGTGAGTTTTAGTGTAGAACCGGGACAGGTGTATGGCTTTATCGGGCCGAACGGCGCGGGCAAGTCTACGACTATCAAGGTGCTTACGGGCCTTCTGAATTTTGATTCGGGCAGCGTGCTGGTGAACGGGATTTCTCCGCGTAACGTGAAGAGCCGTCAGTTTATCGGTTATTCGCCGGAACAGCCGTACTTTTACGACTACCTCACGGGCCGTGAACTGTTGAAATTTTACGGCAAGTTGGTGGGTCTTTCTGGGACCGAACTGGACAAGCGCATCGACTGGTCGCTGGACTTGCTGCATGCGAACAAGGACTGGATCGACCGCCGCCTGCGTTCGTACTCCAAGGGTATGATGCAGCGCGTGGGTATTGCCCAGGCAATTCTCGGCAAGCCGAAGCTTTTGATTCTCGACGAACCCATGAGCGGTCTTGACCCGATGGGTCGCCGCGATGTGCGCGAAGCCATTATGGAACTGAACCGCACGGGGGTTACGATTTTCTATTCGAGCCACTTGCTCTCCGATGTGGAATCGATCAGCCACAAGGTGGCGATGATTGTCGATGGCAAGATCGTGCGCGAAGGAACTGTAGACGAGATTACGGAATCTTGCGGCGTGGAATACCACGTGCGTACCCGCGAAGCGATTCCGCAGGCGGAACTGCCCGAGGGCGTAAGCCCCGCTGGCCATCCGCAGGAATGCGTGTGCGCCGACGATGCTGCCCGCGACCGCCTGTTGCGTTACTGTTTAGATAAAGGCGTTGCCGTGGAACGTATGGACCACAAGCGCCCGAGTCTCGAAGACATTTTGACAGAGGAGATTGCCCGTGCAGACGCTTAAGCATATCGGCATCATTGCCCTCAATACGTTCCGCGAATCCATTCGCGACAAGATTCTTTATAACATCGGCTTTTTGGCGATTGCGCTCACCTTGTTCAGCATTGTGCTTGGCGAATGGTCCGTGTTCGACCGCGCCTACGTGATCAAGTCAACCACGCTTTCGGTGATGAGCCTTTCCGGTTTGCTGATTTCGATTTTCGTGGGCATTAGCCTAGTGCAAAAAGAAATCCAGCGCCGTACGGTGCTTACGCTTTTGTCGAAGCCCATTAGCCGCGCCTCGTTCATTGTGGGCAAGTACTTTGGCTTGCTTGCGGTGGTGGCGGTTCACCTGACGCTGCTGACTGCCATTTACTACGTGATGCTGTTCCTGACGGGCTCTGCCCCGACGCTCAGCTTGCTTACGGCCATCTACCTGATTTTCTGCGAGATGGCGGTGGTGATTGCGGTGGCGCTCCTGTTCAGCAGCTTTAGCAGCACGGTGCTTAGCGCTCTCTTTACGCTGGGCGTTTACTTTGCGGGCCACTTGAGCGACCAGCTTTTGGAACAGGTTCGCTTTGCGACCCGCATGGGCGAACTGAATGGAACGTCGAGCATGCTGTTCCAGAAGGCCGCCGAAGTGATTCATGCGATTTTCCCGGGACTTTACCGCTACAATGTGACGACCTATGTGGTGCATGGCGTGGCGCTCCCCGATATGTATGTGTTCTGGAATAGCATTTATGCGCTAGGCTACATCGGCGTGTTCCTTGCAATTGCAAGCTGGTGGTTTAGCCGGAGGGACTTCTTATGAGAAACCAATACATGGCGAAAGTCCTTGTGCATAACAAGGTCGTTTCCGAGGCGCAGGTTAAGGCGCATTGGGGCGAAATTACCGACAAGAAGGATATTGGCCAGGTGCTCGTGGATGCGGGAATTTTGCCGCCCCCGATGTATATCAAGGTGCTTGCCTTTGTGAAGAATTTAGAGGCGAAGGCTGCCGCCGAAGGCGGCGCGGCTGCTCCTGCCGCAGCACCTGCAAGTGCTGCTTCCGCGGCTCCGCAAAAGCAGTCGACCGCACGCTTCGAGGCTCCTCCGGCCTCGGCCCCGTCGGTAGCCCCTGCACAGCCCGCTCCCTCCGAAGGCTTGCAGATTGAAGGCAACAGCAGCCTGTATGGCGAAGTTTCGACCTCCAATGTGGAAGTCGAAGCGGTCGCGGGCCTGGAATCGACCAGCATCAGCACGGTGCAGGTGCAGGCCGAAGCCGAAGAAGATGCTTCGGGCGAGGATTCTGAAAAACTGCCGAGCCGCTTTGCAATTCTGACCGGTGAAGGAACTCCCGTCGAAGCGCCCGAAAAGATTCGTCCGATGACGAACTTGTCGCAGATCATTGCATTTGCCCGCAAGTTCGGTGCGACTGATATTTACCTGTACGCAGACCGTCCGGTGGTCATGCGTCAGTCGGGAGCACTCTTTGTGGCTTCGGACGACGCTCTGGATTTGTCCCGCATTAACGAACGCCTGGACGAGGCTTCCAAGGGATTCTCGGACGGCTACAAGATTGTTGTCGGCAAGAATTTCAGCAAGACGATCGGTCTTGCCGGCGTTGGCCGTGCCCGTATCACGGTCACGTGGAATGGCACGAATCCGAGCGTCTCGATTCGCGTGATTCCGCAGGAATCGACCACGCTTGAAAACCTGTATTTGCCTGCGTTCTGCAACCAGTTCGTGGAACTCAACAGTGGGCTTGTGCTTGTCGCAGGCCCTGCCGCAAGCGGTCGCTCTACGACGATTTCGACTTTCGCCGAGACGATTGCCGCTAACCGCGACGTGTACATTCAGACGGTTGAAAAACCGATCGAACGCGTTCTCCAGAATCCGCGCGGTGCAATAGCCCAGCGTGAAGTCGGCTTGCATGTGCGTTCGGGTATCGAAGGCGTCGAGTTTGCCATGCAGAGCGGTGCCGACGTGATTCTGTTCGACTACCTTGAAAATATGGATGAACTTTCGATGTTGCTGCGTGCATCGAACGCGGGCGCCTTGGTGTTCGCGGTGACCACGGGCAACAACATTCATGCTTTGCTTTCCCGCTTGCTTTCGTCGGTGCCGGCAGGAGACCGCACGGCGTTTGCAAACTCGCTGGCTGAACAGCTCAAGGGAATCATTGTGCAACACCTGATTCCGATTGTGCAGAATCAGGGCCAGGTTCTTGCGGTCGAAGCCGCCAAGATGAATTCGACGATGGCGAACATGCTTCGCCGCGGAGAAATTTCTCAGCTGTCCGCTTCGATCAGCAGTCAGAAAGATCAGGGCATTTCGCTCGACGATTCCTTGCAGAAGTGCGTGGAATCGGGCTACATTGAAGGCGCCGAGGCGTGGAAGCGCGCCTGCGACAGCCGCCGCTTTGCCGCTTACAGGGTTCAGAAATAAGGGGATGCTATGGCTACAGAAATTGAATCTTTGCTAGAATACACGCTGAATGTGGGCGCCTCTGAACTTGTGATTACCGAAGGCGCTGCCTCTGCAGTGCGCTTGGCGGGTAAGGTCTGCGCCATTCCCGATGCCCCTGCTGTCGAAACGGGTTCGCTTCGCAACTTCCTGAATTCCATGGAAGGCGAATCGGGCACGATTATGGGTGGCCCGTGGTGCGGTTCCAAGTGGCGCGTGCGTTACAACCGTACGGCTCTGGGTAGCTCTGCGATTTTCCGCCCGGTGCTCGATGAATGCCCGGACTTTACGGCACTGGGCGTGCCGGATTCTTTGATGAACCTGCTCGGAATCCGTTCGGGCCTGGTCGTGTTCAGTGGTCCCGCTTGTAGCGGAAAGACGACAACGGGTACCGCTTACGTGTCTGCGCTGTGCCAGTCGGGCATTTTGCGCGTGAGCTTGCTGGACCAGGAAGCTGAAATGCCTGTGAAACAGGGTGACAGCTTGATCCTTGAAAATTCGACGGGTACGATTCCTGAAAAACTGGAGCAGGCGCTTCGCAGTGGAATCGACCTGATTTGGCTGGGCAATTTCGAAGGCCAGTCCTTGATTCCGGTTTTGCGTGCTGCCGAAGCGGGCGCCCTGGTGGTGCTTACCGTGACGGCGGGTAACGCCGTGGGCGCGCTGGATGCGCTGCTTTCGTCGGAATCGCTAGAAAATCGTGATATGGCTTGCAATATGCTGGCTTCTGTTTTGAAGGCGGTGGTGGTGCAGCGCTTGCTGCCGGGTGCCCAGGGCGTTGTGCCTGCTTGGGAAATCCTTTACGGCACGCAGAACGTGGCCTCCAAGATTCGTAGCGGTGAATATTACGCTTTGCCCTCGATTATTGCGGCCTCTGCTTCTGAAGGCATGATGCTCATGGACGATTGCCTTGCCGAATTGGTGAAGGCGGGGTATGTTTCTCCGGACGACGCCGTTCGCGTCGTTTCGAATCCGGCTCGCTTAGGGTAATTTGTGCAGAAAGGGTTAGGCAAATTTATAGCGGTAGTTGCGCTATGCGTAACGGGGGCTTTCTCTGCCGAGAAAGGCTCTGTTGAGAAGGTGCCGTCGCTTGATTTGCTGAAAGCCTCGGTGGATTCGATTGCGGCGGCAGATACGGCGGCTGGTGAGACGGCGGTCAAGCCCGATTCTTCGCTGAAAACGGTTCTGTACTTGGGCGGAGGCGAGCGTTCGCCATGGTTCCAGTTGGGTGTTTTCTATGCGATTGAAGAATATGGTATCCCTGTAGATTCCGTGGTGGCGACTTCTTGGGGAGCCTGGATGGCAGCCCTCTGGACTCGCGGCGTTCCGCTCGATGATATCCAGAAGATTATGCTGGACTCGGCAATTGCGCCTTTCGTGGGGCATGACCTTGCTGCGCCTACAAACAAGGCGGGGTATCGTGAGGTGGATTCCTACGAGCTGCCGATTTCTGTTTCGGGAATCCCTTCGATGCGCAAGCGCTTTGCGTTGACTATGGATACGGCTTTCTCGGTGAGCGCTGATTCTAAATCGCTGACACCCGATTCGATGCAAGTGACGCGCGCGCTTGCGAAGCTCCGCTTTCAAGAAAGCCTTTACCGCCAGCGCTCCAAGATAAAGATCCCGTTTGCGGTGCAGTCTTGTGAATCGGGCAAGGCTGTGGTTATCGGGAATTCTACGCAAGAGGTAATCGCCTCGCTTCCGCTGTGGAAGAATCCGAAAGATTCTTCGGTGAATCCGTCGGGTGAACTTTGCCCGTATTACGCGATGCCGATCGAAGACAATGCGCAGGAACTTTCGATTATTGTTGTGGCCGACCCGTTGCGCGCCCCGATTGTGGGCGACGAGCGTACCCGCTTGATCAAACAGCATGCCTCCGAGATTTTGGCAAGCCAGCCGGGAATCATTGTGCGTGCGCACACGATTCTCGATACCGCACGCTCGGTGTGGATCCAGTCCGGATTCACTTCGTTCGAAAAACAACTTGGTAGCTTCAAGGTGCTTAATGGACGTCGTCACGCCTATTCTGCGGACCAAAAAGGAGCGATGCCTTGGTTCAAATTTGAGCCCTCGTATGACAGCCTTTCGTCTGAAGTACAGAATGCGGTAAAGTCGTACTGGCTGGAGTCGGATACGGGCATGGTGGCGCCCGAAAATTTTGCGTTGAGCCTGTTGCAGAATCCGGCATACGATTCGCTGGATTTGAACATGCGCCCGAGCGGGCATGTTACGGTGGAATCTTCGGTGAAGCCGATTGTGGATTTTGCCGTGGGCGGCTTTGGCTCGAATGCGTTTGGCCCGAATGTATACGGCGAGGCATCGGTTCATTATGTGGACCATGTCGAAATTGAACTGGTGATGGCCGGGTTCTGGGGCGAACATTCATACGGGTTCCGCCCGCGTTTGAATATTTCGAAATTGTGGAACCGCCATTGGGATTTGCAGTTCGGCTACGATTACTTGAAACTGGTCCCTTTGAAAGGCTTTAACGGCAATATCCATCGCGGGCTTCGCATCATGTCTGAAGAGCGCAGCGACTTGATGATGGACCTTTTGTATACGGTCGATAGCCGCCAGCGTGTTTCTGCGGAATTCAGGTTCGGTTCCAGGTACTACGATTTGGATTCGGCATACTATGGCACTCGCGAAATGAAGGCGTATCCGGTTTCCCCGATGTTGCATTACCGCTATTTGAATGGCGAAGACGACAACTGGTTTGCAAATAACGGCTATGCCTTGAACGTTTGGGGCGGCTTTGAATCGATTGGCTATGACGACGGCATTATCGATGTGGTTCCCATTTACTGGAAACTGTTGGCTGATGCCCGCTATACGATTTCGCCGGTGCGCTTTGTGACATTGACGGCCGCGGCGGCGGGTGCAATCGAGCGTTACCACGACGAAGGTCATGGCTATGTTTCGCCGAAATCTTTTGAAAAACCCCCGCTGGATGTGGCTTACCGCCAGCATGCGGCTGCAACGCCTTGGTCGACTGAATGGTACGATCCGGAACTTTCTTCGCATGAATATGCCATGGCACGCTTGAATGCTGGGTTCCATGGCGACTATCTGGGTGCCTGGATTTTTGGCGCTTACTACCACGACTTTGAAGATAGCCCGTATGCGGATTTGGACGTAGACAAGTTCGTGTTCGAACCGGCGCTACGCTTTGCCTACAAGTCGGTGACACTGTATGCGGGCTTGAGCCGCGTAGTGGGCTACGGCACATTTGGTGACTTGACTCACCTGAGCGGATACAATTACTTTGTCCGCGTCGGAAATTACGAATTCTAAATGATTGGCGCTTGCTACAGGGCGAGCGGCATCCATGGCTTGACTTCGTTGACCGAGGTCAGCTTGCCTTGCAGTTTGCGACGGATCGCAGCTGCGGCAATCATGGCGCCGTTGTCGGTGCTCAGGCTGCGTTCCGGAATGCAGAACATAATCCCGTGCTTGTCGCAGTAATCTTGCAGGCGAGTGCGTAGCCAGGCGTTGGCGCTCACGCCGCCACCGACCACGAGGGTCTTCATCTTCGTCTTTTTGAGGGCGGTGATTGTCTTCGTGACAAGACTATCGACAATGGCGTCTTCCAGGGAGGCGCAAATGTCGCCGATGTTCTTCTGGATGAATTCCGGGTCGTGTGTTTCGGTGTAGCGGAGCACGGCTGTCTTTAGGCCGCTAAAAGAAAATTCGCAGTTGTCGTGCACATGGAGGGCACGCGGAAAATCCACAAACTTGCGGTTGCCATCTTTGCCGAGGCGGCTGATGGTGGCGCCTGCCGGGTACTTGAGGCCGAGCAGTTTTCCGCACTTGTCGAATGCTTCGCCGGCGGCATCGTCGCGGGTGCGGCCGATACTGGTGTACTTGAATCCGGGTTCTTCGAGCACGAGTTCCGTGTGACCGCCCGAAACGGTAAGCGTCAGGAACGGCGGCTCGATTTCGGGGTGTGTGAGCCAGGCGGCGGCCAGGTGGCCTTCCAGGTGGTTCATGCCGTAAGCCGGAATCTGCAAGTCGCGGGCGAGACCCTTGGCAAAGCTTGCACCTACAAGGAGCGGTCCCATAAGGCCCGGGCCCGTGGTGTAGGCGATGGCGTCGATATCCTTGAGCTCGATGCCGGCTTCCTTGACGGCGGCTTCGGCAATCGGGGAAATCTTTTGCAAGTGCGCGCGTGCGGCAATTTCGGGAACCACGCCGCCATAGAGGGCGTGTTCGTCGATCTGGCTATAAAGCGGGTTAGAAAGGACTTTTACAGGATTGTCTTGCAGTACGGCACAGGCGGTTTCGTCGCAGCTGGATTCAATTCCAAGCCAGATCATGGAGCTACCTCTTCAAGCGAGTCTGCGGGAGCGGCAGGCTTAATTTCTTTTTTGCGGAGCGTTACCTTTTCGGGTTTCAACTGGATTGCCTTGATAGACATTTCGCGGTTGATGTGGGCCGGGAGCGAAAGCTTGACGGTCGGTGAAAGGCTGTCGGCGTCTTCGATTGCGAATCGGTTGAATTCCATCGCCAGTTCAATGTTGTGCGAGGTAATCGAATCAAGAACGGTTTCGCCACCGGTAATTTCGACCGAAAGGCTCTTGGGCTCCAGAGAGTAAGTGCTCCTGTCGAAAAATCCGATCAGGTTTACGGGAATGCTGTCGTAAGTGCGGGTGGCCATCTTCTGGATGTTCACCGAAATCTTGACCGAGGAATCGCTGGGCGAAACGAATGCCGGGAGCATGCTGAAATCCAGCGGAATCGTGAATTCCTGGCTTGCGTGCAGCGTGTCGTAGAAAGACGAATCGGTCGGAATGTCGATAATGCGGGTGAGCGCGTTACGGGCGCCGGAAACCATCAGCTCTTCGGGCGTAATCGTGGGCTCGTCTGCAATCAGGTAGCCCTGGGCTGCAGTGAACGTCGCTGCCGACTTGATGGGAACGTTTCTAGTAATGCGGGTGTCGATGTCGAGGTCTACAAACAAAAGCTGGTTTTCAGGCTCGACAAAACGGATGTCGGGGAAACCGGCGGCCACAAAGTTCTTGCTGTCCAGGTGAATGCGCTTTGCGCCCAGTTCGGCTTGCTGCAGGTCTACGACCATGGCGATGGAGTTCTGCTTGGGGTCGCTTACTAGGTTGTTCAAACGGATCAAGTCCCATGACTTGCCTTCGACCGTAATGTGCAAACTATGCGGTGGTTTCGAGGCAATTGCCATGGTTTCGGGGAGTTTCACAAAGTTCAGAGGCACGTTCACCGAAAGCTGGAAATCCTTTTGCGAGATCACCAGGAACCAGAGGGCTATGCCAAATATCAGTGCGGTTATTTTTAGAACGATGTTTCCCATAGAACTCTCGAATGACTGCCTAAAATTTAGTTATAATTCACTCCGTGCTCGGACAACTTGGCTATTTAATATCGGAATCTTTTCGCGGAATGCGGCAACACCGCACGGTGATTTTACCGTCGTTTGCCACCATATTCCTGTGTTCGCTGCTTTTGGCGGCTTCGTTTACCGCTTTCGGGGCGGTCATGCGCGTTCTTTCGATGGAAAAGAACCTGTATGCCATCGAGGCCTTTTTGCCGGAATCGGTCAGCGAGGATTCCCTGCAGGTGATCCAGAATCGCCTGGAACACACCAAGTTCGTGGATTCCGTGACCTTCGTGAGCGCCGATTCGGCCCTAGCCGATTTCCGCAGGCATTTCTCGGGTGAAATGCTCGACCTGGTTGAAGGAAACCCGATTCCGCCGTTTTTCAGGGTGACTCTTGACGAAGAGAACAAGAACCCTTCTACCCTTGTCGAGGTCAAGAACGCCCTTGCCCGTGAAGACATTTTCGAAGAAATCCAGGCTCCGGTCGAATGGGTCGAAAAGATTGCTGCCTGGAAGTTCCGTATGATCTTCTGGCCTATTTGCATTAGCGTCTTGCTTCTGTTTACGCTGTCGCTCATTATATGCAACTCCGTCAGGCTTTCGCTTTTGTCTCGCAGGCTTCTTGTCGAAAACATGAAGTACGCTGGCGGCAGCCACTTCTTTATCGAGTTCCCGTTTGTGTTGCAGGGAGCCTTCCAGGGGTTGGTCGGCAGTGGCATTGCCGTGATTCTTTTGGCCATCGTGTTGAACTCGGTGGCAGATGCTTTCCCGATTGTGGCTGCAAATTTGGCTGGACTTGGAACGGGGTTGTTCCTGGTGGTTGTCTTGGTCACAGCCCTTTCGGGTTATTTTAGTTTCCGTACGGTGCGCGAATTCCTTTCGATTAAGCGCAATGAACAGGAATGATGATGCGTCTTGTCGTCTTGCTGTTTTGCTTGCTGCTTGGGCTTGGTGCTGAAAACGCCTATGCAAAGCCTGCTGCAAAAAACGCCAAGAGCACGCCTGCGAAAACGACAAGTAAAAAGCCGACCAAGGCTTCTGTAAAGGCTTCGTCGAAGAACGCCTCCAAGTCGGTGACCAAGAAGACGGACGCCCAGATTAGCGAACAGAAAAACGCCCTTAAGAAGTTGGAGTCGGACCTTGCGAAAAAGCGCCAGGAACTGGCCCTCCTCGAAACCGAAGAAAAGGGCGTGCTCAATACGATTTCGATTCTCGACCAGAACTTGAACCAGACCCGCACCTACCTCTCGGAACTGACCAAGAGCGAGGTCATGCTGGAACGGGCGCTTGTGCAGCTGACGGCGGATATCGATTCCTTGGACCGTAAAATCGAGACTAGGCGCGAGGCCATGAAAAAGCGAATCCGCACGCTCTACGTGAGCGGACGCAACAGCGAAGCCCGTGTGCTTTACAGCCTGCTCACCCAACAAGGCAACCCCGACCGCCAAGTGTATTGGGTGCATCACATTCTGAACCAGGACCAGCAAGAAGTCGAAGCCTTGCAACAGCTGGTGCAAGAACGCGACGAGAAAAAGCAGATGGAAAGCGATCACCTTTCCGACTTGAAGCAGATGCGTTCCAAGAAGGCGGCCGAAGAAAAGGGCCTTGTTTCGCAGATGAGCGGACAAGAAAAAATGTTGCAAACCTTGAAGCATGACCAGAACATGCAACGCCGCGCCCTCAAGGAATTCGAACAGAACCAGAAGACCATGCTAGCGCTTATCAAGAAACTCGAGGAAAAGCGCAAGAAAGAAATCGAACAGGCCAAGAAAGATGAGGCTGCCCGCAAGGCAAAGGAAAAGGCCGACAAGGGCAAAAAGAAAGATACGAAGGCGCCTGCCAAGAAGGTGGAAAAACCGAAGGTCACGGTGGCCGAATCGGTAAAGGGCCCCAAGTGCACTCCGCTCAAGGGAAACATCATCAGCCAATACGGCTTGCAGGAACACCCAGTGCTTCACATTATGACTCGTAACCTGGGTGTCGAAATTCGCGGAAAACGGGGCGATGCCGTCCGTGCCGCAGCGGCAGGTTCAGTCGTCATGGTGGGCGAAATCGACGGCCGCGGACCCTCGGTGATTATCGAACACGAGGGCGGAACTTACTCCGTTTATGGCCACCTCAAGTCAATTCGCGTGCAAGAAGGCAAAGAAGTGCGAAATTGCGAAGAAATTGGCGAAGTGGGCGATGTTGCATCGCTAAATGGAATTAAATTGTACTTCCAGGTGAGCGAGGGTACACAGACCGTGGACCCCTTGCAGTGGTTAAAGCAGAAATGATCGAATATACGTTAAATGGTCCCGCCTCTCAAGAACGCGCCCGCATCCGCTTGATGTCGGCGCTCCGCGAGAACCGCTTTCCGCAGGCGATTTTGATTGATGGCCCTGCCGGAATCGGCAAGAAAAGGCTCGCGATGGAAATCGCGAAGGCGCTCCAGTGTACCGATCCGAACATGCGCCCCTGCGGTCATTGTTTTGGTTGCCGTATGGCAGACGACAGTGGAGCCACTGACGGCTGGGTCGTTCCGATGGAATCGGCCGAGGCCCACGCCCGCAGTTCCGACGACGTGTCTGCCGGCAGCAAGGCGAAAACGGTGGAAGACTTCAAGAAGGCCTACATCGAAGAAATCCAGAAGAACCCGTACCGCGTAGACGTATTTTCGACAGGCGCCTTTATTTCTGTGGACTTGATGCGCATGATGACATCGAGCTTTGCCATGAAGGGCGACCGCGTGCGCACGGTGATTATTGCCGAGGCGGATCGCATGAATGAATCGGCGGCGAACGCCTTCCTCAAGACGCTTGAAGAAGTCCCGCCGGACACGTATTTTATTCTGACGACCAATTCCCGCGAAAAGATGCTCCAGACGATTCGTTCCCGCTGTCTGGCTCTCCACTTGTTGCCGCTCTCCGACGAAGAAGTGAAGTCGGAAGTCTTGCGGGTCGCGGGCGAAGATTTTGATGAATCCTCTTTGACCGACGATGTCATCGGGCTTGCGGTGGGGTCTCCGGGCAAGGCGCTTTACTACGCCGAACATGCCAAGGTCTGGTGCAAACTGGCCGCTGATTTTGTGGTGCATTCCCTGCGCGGGAATTACACCGACTTGTTTATGGAATTGAGCGAAACCTCGCTGAGCGATGCCTACGAAGCGAACCGATTCCTGGAAGTGCTTTCGTTCTTGCTGGCCGACTTGTTGCGTGAACAGGCGGGCGCGCGCTTGCGTATGCCCGAAACGACCACGTCGGTTGGACTTGCGAATTTCCCGCGGGTCGATGCGACTGCGCTGGAACTGGCGCTTGTTGCCGTGCAAGAAACGATGTCTAGAATTGAGTCACGCCGCGTGACGGCGACCATGAGCTTGCAGAGCTTGTCGCTTAAACTGTTCGAGGGCTATAAGTAAATGGCTCTAGAAACGACAGACGTAGAACTGAACGAACGCCTGGCTTCGGCAATGTCGAAGAGCCTGCGCATACCCCATGTGGTGGCGCGCTTTCTGGTGTCTCGTGGCGTCTGTTCTGTGTCCGAGGCGCACCGCATGCTGTGCGGAAACGCGGGCGATGTGCTGGACCCGTTCTTGATGAAGGGAATGGAAGATGCGGTTGCCTGGCTCTTGGACATTCGCGAAAAGCACGAAAAGGTTTTTGTTTTTGGCGACTACGATTTGGACGGCATGTCGGCCGTAACGCTCATGACGCGTGCCTTGGCCGAGCTTGGCCTGGAATCGGATTGGCGCCTGCCGAACCGCTTTGGCGATGGCTACGGGCTTTCGTCTTCGGCGGTAGAAGAAATGCGCGAGGCGGGCGCCCGCTATGTGATTACGGTCGATACCGGCATTACCGCGAACGCCGAGATTGCACTTGCCAAGAGCTATGGCATGTCGGTGCTGGTTATTGACCACCACCAGCCTTCGGGCGATGGACTCCCGGAATGCGATGTGCTTTTGGACCCGCACCAGGAAGGCGATACTTACCCGAATCCGGAACTTTGCGGCGTGGGTGTTTCGTACAAATTTGTCTGCGCCTTGTATTCCAAGCTTTCGATGCCGGAACCGACCAAGTTCTTGGACTTGGTGGCGCTCGGAACGCTTGCCGACCTCGTTTCGATGACTCCTGAAAATCGCGCCTTTACCAAGACGGGGCTCAGGTCTATTGAAAGCAGCCATTGGCCGGGCCTGCAAGAAATGTACAGCAACTTGATGAAGGGCCACGGTAGCGTAGGCGGCATCGATGTCATGTACAAGTTTGCTCCGCTCCTGAATGCGCCCGGCCGTATGGAACGCCCGGATCCGGCGCTCAAGCTTTTGCTCAGCCCGAATATGGCGACTGCCAACGCCCTGATGGCGGAACTGCGCGAATGGAACAGCAAGCGCAAGCAGAAAGAAGCCGAAATAACGGAAATGGCTCAGGCCCAGATGACGGCCATGTACGGCGACAATTTGCCGACGGTGATTGTGGTTGCCGGAAACGACTGGCATGTGGGCGTCATCGGAATTGTGGCCGCCAAGCTCGCGCAAGAATACCACCGCCCGACTGCAGTGCTTTCGATTCAGGGCGGCATGGCGCATGCGAGTGCGCGTGCGGTGCCGGGCTTCAACTGGCATAAGGCCTTGTTTGAATCGCGCGAATTGTTTGACCGCTGGGGCGGTCACGCCAACGCGGCGGGCTTCTCGCTTCCGGCCGAAAAAATTGACGAACTCCGCAAGCGCCTGGAAGTTTCTGCCGCAAACCAGAATTACACCGGCACCGAAGAATGCGAAGGCGAGACGGCACCCTGCTCGTATGACATTTGCATCTCGCTCAATGAATTGATTGTCGAGGCTTCGCAGTACATGGCGCCGAGTGATTACGGTTCTGGCAATAGCGCAAACAAGGGCCAACTGATTTCGATTCTCGACTTTATTGACCTGCTCGAACCTTTCAGCGGAAATTTCCCGTATCCGACCTTCCGTGCCGACAACGTGAAAATCCACCGACTTCGCGAACTCAAGGGCGGACACTTGCAGATGGATATTTCGCAGGCGGGCAGCCGCGTGTATCCGGCCATCGGCTTTGGGCTGCGTAAGTTCAAAAGCCTGCTCAGCAAGCCCGTGTCGGTGATTTTTGAACCCACCTGGAATTATTTTAACGACCGCAAGTCCTTGCAACTTTGCGTCAAGGCCATTGAGCCTTATATTGAACCCAACACCGTAAACGACTAGGATAACTACAAATGCGCAACTTGCCGATATATTTCATGATTCTGGTTTTTGCGGGAATGCTGTTTGCGCTCTCGAAGGTGCATATCTATACGCCGGTGGTTCTTCCGGCAGAACCGGAGCCCGCCCCTGTGGAACAGGAGGGCTTTACGGGGCGCGTGATCATGCCTTCGCTAGACGATATCTACGTGTTGGAGAATACGGCCGGTCGAGACATCATGCAGTTTGCAAGGTTCTTGAAGGGCCGTGCCGCGGGTCTCCATTTTGCATCGGCCGCCTACTTCAAGGCGAACCAGAAGAACTTGAAAAAGAATTCTCCCCAGGCGATTATGGGAATCAAAATGGCCCTTGATTCCTTGGGTACTTTCTCGCCCGAAATCCTTTTCACCAACGTACACGACGACAATTTTAAAGGCCTGGTGCTTTCGCAAATCCAGACCTATTGGCGCTATCCGCGCAGTGAAAGCGGACGCTTTGTCGTTTGGTTCCCAATCGCTTGGAAAACCGAATACTGATTACTTGCTCTTCAGAATAGCGAGCAGTTCGGCAGTGCGCTTCTCAATCAAGATGAAGGCTTCGAACATGCGGGCTTCGCGCCACTTCACCAAGTACTTGGCCTTCCATTCTTCGGCCACTTCTTCGGGATCTTCATGGTGCGATTCGTTGCGGTACCATTCTTCTTTCTTGATTTCGCGAATCATGTCGCCCATTTCGGCGGCCGGCTGCAAAGAACCCTTGCAGAGCAGGAGTGCGCGCAGGTTATCAAGCAGAATTTCGTCGGACGGATTGTCGGAATCGTCGCGGGCGCAATCCCAAATTTCGCCGCGGTGGCGTTCCGTCCAGCCCATCAGGTGCTTTTCGGTTCTCTGGAGTTCACCCTTGGCGAGCTTTTCTTCGACGGCTTCGCGCGGGTAATAGATGCTGTTCGGGTAGAATTCGATCATAAGGAGCTCCCTGATTTAGCCTTTAATGCCCGGGGCGGGACTTGAACCCGCACGAGGTTGCCCTCAAGGGATTTTAAGTCCCCAGTGTCTACCATTCCACCACCCGGGCTCGGGCGTGCCACAAATATAGTAAACGGAGCTGCAATTCCGGCCTTTTTGCAAAAATCTCGAGCAACAATTCTGTTATTTTTGGAATATGAAACAGTTTGCACTTATTCTGGTTGCTTTTGTAGTTGCACCGCTTTTCGCCTACGATGGCGATATGGATACTTACCACGAATTTAAGGAAGATCTTTCGCTTGCCCGCGACGGCTATGTCGCATGCCTCAACATGGCCATGGAATCGGCTAACGAAAGTACTGAAGGCTCGTTAGAGGGGTGGTTCAACCTGCGCGATAAGGGCGGTGCCCGCTCCTGGATGCAGCTGGATTTCGAAGCCCCTGCATTCAAGTTCCTGAAGATGGAAGAAGTCCCTTACGGCTTCAAGCTGAAAGGCTCTCACGGCCCGTACAAGATTGACGTCGAAATCCGCGTGGTTACCCGCGACACAGACGTTTTCTACGACGTCAAATACAACAAGGCGAGCAATGCCGCCGGCAAGGAAATCTTCGGTGAAGTCTTCCGCAACGACCGCGTCGTCTTCTACGACGAAAGTACGCCTTGCAAGCGCAAAGCAGTCACCTGCATCAACGAATACTCCCGCGGCACTTTAGGTAAATAAAAAAAGGAACCCTTGCGGGTTCCTTCGAAAATCTAGTCCGGTTTAGCGGAATTCTGTTTGGAAACTAAGGCCATCAACTCATCGGTTGTATACTCGTTTCCGTCATCACATTTTTGCTTGAGCTCGTTGATCCAATGGTCGTACTTCGCTCCGTTGGCATTCACGGTGTCGAGCTTGGTTTCGTAAGCATCCTTACAGTTGAGGGTTGTATTATCTGCCAACGTGTACTTGTTTTGATAATTTGTGCTGGCTTCGGCGTCTTTGGCCTGATTGGTGAAGTATTCCTTTGCAGAAGGACATGCTTCGCCGTTGGTTGCCGCTGTTGGGGCACATTGTTCGATGGTGTCTCCGACTAAAGCGAAAGACTTTGTTGTGGCGTACGCCATCTTTTTGAAATAAATCATCCCGTTGTCGCATTTGAATATGGAATCATTTCGGGCGGGGATGGTACAGACCGGGGTAACGACACCGTAAAGAGCCTCGTTGTCAGCGAGTTCGGACATGACGGTCTTTAAGTTTGGTCGGTACGAAGCGCAAGGCGATGGAGTGTAGAATGTCGAGTCCTTGCAATGAACCGATGGGTGCAACCCTAACGTGTACGGGTAATCGGGGTTGAAATAAGAAGAACTGCTGGGTATTTCGCTGCTAGACGAAGCCGGTTCCTGAATGTCTGGGTTAGCCGGTTGTTCCTCGGAACTGCTGGAAAGCTCGCTAGGTTCGCCTGTCTGAATCTCGGAACTGCTAGAAGGAGTCTCGGTCTGCGATTCAGAACTACTTGAAACTTCGTTAGAAGCGTTCGTTTCCGGGTCGGGAGCTGGGGCTACAGAGCTGCTAGAATCGCTGTCGCATGCCGCCCAAAAGAGCGAGGCGATGCACAAGGCAATTTTGCGTTTGCATTTTCGAATAGACATAATTGTTCTCCTTGTTTGTTTACTATGAATATATATATAAAAAGAGAACAGTGCAATTTATCTGTAACATTGCCGTGGACAAATTGTAAAAAAAGGAACCCTCGCGGGTTCCTTTTTAATGGATTGCTTCGGGGCTGTTCGCCCCTCGCAATGACGTTCTTACTTGATGATGAGCATCGAGTCATCCCAAGCCTCTCGTGAGACTCCGCACCTATGGTGCGGGAGGAGGGCTTTATGCCCTCCGTTCGTCGAACGAAATCGTTGTTATTAGAGATGCGCCAGCCTATGGCTGCCGCAGCTCTTAACAAGGATTTGGAGGCGAAGCAAAAATGGAACCTTTTCAGGTTCCATTTTTAATCTCGTTATATGTTAATCGTTTATTTAACGATTAACATAGATTCGTCCCAAGCCTCGTGCTTTTCGAGGCCGAGGAGGTTCGCTG
>JAEEGJ010006821.1_pt1 | contig 33711 bp, 31 predicted proteins | sample 8958761 | NCBI WGS metagenome assembly JAEEGJ01 (sample SAMN16246546, study PRJNA631951) | gut metagenome | biome: gut microbiome; feature: rumen; material: RS-attached | host: Bos | place: Iran: Karaj | collected 2018-10
AACGGAATCCATCGGGGCTTCCTGCATTACAGGGGATGATTCCTGATGACGGGTTATGAAAAAGAGGCAAACGACCAAAGCCACAACAATAGCCACGATAATTGATAAATAACGAAGAAACGGTCTCATGCCATCGATGTCGTGCAGGATCTCCCCTACTGACTGATAGCGGTCTTTGGGATATCCTGCCGTACAACGGGCTACCACCTTATTATATATATAAGAGGAAGGCAATAAGTCGAGGATTTTGCCAAAGGCATAGATGTCGGTTTGAATGGATAATGGGCAATGGATAATGGATAATTGCTCTGGGGCGGCAAACTCGCTGGTGTAGCCTTGGGTATCAGGGAAAGAGTCTGTGTAACAACACCCGAAGTCGATGAGCTTGACATCGTCGTCAATTTGGGTAAGCAGGATATTATCAGGCTTCAAGTCGAGATGGAGCACCTGATGGCTGTGCAGATAGCCGAGTGCATCCAACAACTGACGGACGAACTTATCTGTATGCTTCCAATTCCTGAAATAGTCGGGATTTGTAGCAAGCCGCTGTGAGAGGGTCTCACCGTCGACATACTCCATCAGAATGCCATCATGGTCGAGCGAGAGGTAGCGCACCAGGTTCGGATGCTCCAGGCGATAGCCCGTCTCAAACTCCTTGCGAAGAGCCTCTTGGTATCGGATGTCGCCAGCATATTCAGCTTTCAGCCGTTTCAGGAAATGCAGTTTGCCATAAAGCTTCACACGGAAAGTGTTACAGGTGGCTCCACGTGTATCCATCTGTTCGATGGCATCATATTTGGGCTGGCTGTCTGAAAACTGAGAAGAATCCATTGACTACAACAACGTGATTGAAGAGAGGCCGGAGATGCGGCCTGCCGTGAACTGGCCCAACGATTCACCATGACGCCAGACTTGAAGCACCAAGAGGGGATGGTGAAGCACAAAATTAAGCACTTCTATCTCATCATCTACCTGAAGTTTGCTGCTCTGGCTCTCCAAGACCATATAACGATGGGAACCAAGATACCTCAACCTTACACGACGGTCTGGCAGGTATTCGAATTCCACAAGTCTATCAGGGGCTAAATCATCAGAACGGATTTCTTCTTCCGTCGCCTCGAAATCTGAATTGCCTTTGTCTTCGATAGCTTTCAACTCATCCCAATGGGCATAGCCGAGATAACGGGCTATGGCATCAAGGGTAGAGGCGTGGGGTGAACGCTCGTCTTGGGCAAAACCCAAAAGCCGTTTGAGTGTTGTTGAGCCAATACGGACTCCCGTCTTGCTCTCAATATCCAGTGACAGAAACTCACAATCAGAAGGCAGCCGCAAGTCATTTGCGGACTTGTCCTTCAGGAGCTGAACTATATGGAATGGCAACCTCATCCTGTAAACGCTTGGAGACTTAAAGAGGGAGGGTGTAGACGAAGCGGGCACCAGAGGAATAGTCGGTGTCGAGCCTGATGTCGCCTCCAAGGCGCTGGGCTAAGGAACGGGCAACGGTAAGGCCGATACCCGTTCCATCATAGTATTTGTCGAGTTGCACGAACTCTTCGAAGATATGCCCAGCCTCTTCGGGTGGCACTCCGATGCCCGTGTCCTCTACCGTGAAGACAGCCATACCGTCGTCAACGGTAACGCGAAGCACGGCACGCGCCTTCTCCTTCACAGCATTCACACCTCCTGCAGCCTCGGCAGGGTGCGTGAACTTCATAGCGTTGTCGAGCAACAGTACAAGGACGCGAGTGGCTGGAGCGAGGGCGGTGGTGAGCATAACGGTTTCTGCCTCCGGGGCGATGTCGAGGTCGAAGTCAAGGTGAGTGGCCTGCGTGATGCCGGAGTCTTCGGCTGCCTGAGCAGCAATCTGAATGGCCAGCGCCTGATCGTTACGCTCCAATGGGGTGTCGCTGCCTGACTCAGCCAGTTCGAGCATCTTGTTCACCAGCGATGTGATGCGCTGCGTGTTGTCGACGATTCCCTTTGTCACCTCCTGCTGGGTGGCCTCATCGAGTTCCATACCCGAGGTGAGCAACTGCGTAAAGCCGCTGAGGATGTTGAGCGGGGTGCGTATCTCGTGGGAAATCTGCTGAATGAAGTCGGTCTTCATCCGCGACGACTCCATAGCCTGGTCGTAGAGATTGAGAGCCTCTTCGTAGCCCCTACCCATATTCTCGAACATCGTGCTCAAGTGGGCATAATCCTCCTGCAACTGGCGATGTTCCTCTTGCAGACGGCTGTAACTTTCTTCGATAGTCATACTGTTTGTTCTAAAATTGGGTGCTTATTCCCACTCGATCGTTGCAGGCGGCTTGGAGGAGATGTCGTAACAGACACGGTTGACACCACGGACCTTGTTGATGATCTCGTTAGACACCTTCGCCATAAAGTCGTATGGCAGATGAGCCCAGTCGGCGGTCATCGCATCAGTAGAGGTGACGGCACGGAGGGCAACGGGGTGCTCATAAGTACGCTCATCGCCCATCACGCCGACACTACGGACAGTGGAGAGCAGGATGGCACCAGCCTGCCAGATCTGGTCGTAGAGCGACACCTCAATGGTGCCGTCCTTCATATCGGCAGGTACGCCGGCGGCCAAGACCTTGCGGGCCTCCTCGCCAGAGAGTTTCACCTTGTAGTCGCGTAAACCTTTTATATAAATATCATCGGCATCTTGAAGAATTCTTACCTTCTCTGGCGTGATGTCACCCAGGATACGGACGGCGAGGCCAGGACCCGGGAAGGGATGGCGGGTAATGAGATGCTCAGGCATACCGAGCTGACGACCCACACGACGCACCTCGTCCTTGAACAGCCACTTCAGCGGTTCGCAGAGTTGCAGGCGCATCTCCTTCGGCAGTCCGCCCACGTTGTGATGGCTCTTGATGACCTTGCCCGTGATATTCAGCGACTCGATACGGTCAGGATAGATAGTACCCTGCGCCAGCCACTTGGCATCGGTGATCTTCTTTGCCTCGGCATTGAACACCTCAACGAAGTCGCGGCCGATGATCTTACGCTTCTGCTCCGGCTCATCGACACCAGCCAGGTCTGCGAAGAACTTCTCACTGGCATCGACACCAATCACGTTGAGCCCCAACACCTTATAGTCGTCCATCACCTGACGGAACTCATTCTTACGGAGCATGCCGTGATCGACGAAGATACAGGTGAGGCGGTCGCCGATAGCTCGGTTCAGCAGCACGGCAGCGACGGAAGAGTCGACACCACCGCTCAGACCTAATATCACCCTATCCTGCCCCAACTGTGCCTTGAGTTCAGCCACCGTAGAATCGACAAACGAGGCTGCACTCCACTCCTGACGGGAACCACAGATGTCTACCACGAAGTTCTTCAGCAGCAGCGAACCCTGCAAGGTATGGAACACCTCGGGATGGAACTGCACAGCCCAAATGGGTTGTTTGGTGGAAGCAAAGGCTGCATTCCGTACATCCTTGGTGGAACCAATCACTTCGAAATCCTCGGGGATGGCGGTAATGGTATCACCATGACTCATCCACACCTGAGAACCCGTAGAGAATCCCTTGAAGAGCGGATTGTAGAGATTGATGGTCTCAAGGTTGGCACGACCGTATTCACGACTGTCGGCCTTCTCCACCTTACCGCCTAAGGTATGGCTGATGAACTGTGCACCATAGCAGATGCCCAACACGGGGAGACGCCCGACGAACTGACTCAGGTCTACCTTGAACGCCTCAGGGTCATGAACCGAGAATGGCGAACCGCTCAGGATCACGCCAATGACCGAGGGGTCGTCCTTCGGGAACTTGTTGTAGGGCAAGATCTCACAGAAGGTGTCCAGCTCACGGACTCGACGGCCTATGAGTTGCGTGGTCTGAGAACCAAAATCCAAAATAATAATCTTTTGCATATATAAATAAATGAGTAATTATCTTTTTATGAAACGAATTGCCATAATCTTTCGTAATTATCCGTAATTATTATGGTAAATTATGGTCTATTATGGGAATTAGTTTCTAAGAACGCCTCAGCTTGTTCGAGGGTGTCGAGCTTACCGACATCGAGGAGTTTCAGATGGGGAGCCTCAAAGCCACGGATGACGTGATCGGCACAGACCTTCAGGTAGAAGTCCATGATGGGGAAGCGATCAGGCCAATCCTCCATCAAGGGAGCCAATGACGGATGAAATATATGGATGCCGGAAAAGGCTAACGGACGGCCTTCACGACCTTTCACTTCACCAGTCTCGATATTCTTCCAGCCTATCAGTCGCATTTCGTCATCGAACTGTAAATAGCGCTTCGTCTTGCGCTGGCTGACGACCAGCACAGCTTCGGGGGTACTCTCACAGAGGGGACAGTCCCCATGTGCTTCGCCAGCTTCGCACACAGGGGACAGTCCCCCTGTGAGGTCGAGGTTGCTGAGGATGTCAACGTTATGGATGAGAATGGGCTCGGAGGAATCGAAGAGAGGGAGAGCCTTCTTAATGCCACCGCCCGTCTCAAGCAGGCCGTTGGTCTCATCGCTGATGCGGATGTCGAGGCCGAAGTTATCGTTGGCCTTCAGATAATCGACGATCTGTTCTGCAAAGTGATGCACGTTCACCACTATACGCACATAACCTACGGCCTTGAGTTTCTGGATGACATGCCAGAGCAGAGGCTGTCCTCCTACCCTCACCAATGCCTTTGGCATCGTGTCGGTCAGGGGTTTCAACCGCGTACCCAGTCCTGCGGCAAAGATCATCGCCTGTTTCATATCCTTACTTCCAATCTCCGAAAGCACCTGTGACACCCTGGATAATGCCCTGGATCTCGTTAAGGAGTCCACGCAGACGGTCGGTCACGTTATCCTTGGCACCACGAGCCATATAACCGGCACACTCACCTTCGAGTTTGCCGATACGGGCCTTCTCCTCAGGGGTATAGTCCAGCTCGTACTTCCTCACCTTCTTGGTGATATCAACGAACTTCTTACCTGCCTTTTCCCAGTCCAGGATGTCATAATAACGACTGTGGTCACGCAGTTCTGTAGAGAAACTCTCCAACTGATTGATGGCAGTCTGCTTCGTCGAACACGAGGCGAACAACATAGCAAAGACGCCACAAACAACTAAATAATAAACCTTCTTCATATCTTCAAATTTTACACTTTTTTACCTTTTTACTTTTTCTCCAACGTCTGATGAATGTTCTGCTCACGGTGACAGATGCGCACCTCAACGCCGAACTTATCGTGGATATGCTCAGCGAGATGCTGGGCGGAATAGACGGAACGATGCTGACCACCCGTACAGCCGAATGAGAACATCAGCGAGGTAAAGCCACGCTGGATATATCGGCGCACATGGGCATCGGCGAGTTTATAGACCGAATCGAGGAAGGTCAGGATCTCACCATCGTCTTCCAGGAATCGGATCACAGGCTCATCGAGTCCCGTCAGTTGCTTGTATGGCTCATAACGGCCTGGATTATGGGTGCTACGGCAGTCGAAGACATAGCCACCACCATTGCCGCTCTCATCCTCGGGGATGCCCTCACGATAAGAGAAACTATAGACCCTCACCACCAACGGTCCCTGGGCATCGTACTTCGAGAACGTAGCCGGACCGTCCTGAGGATGGGCTTTATAAGGATTCAAGTCTGTTGTCTTATAACCGTCGGCACGACTGGCAATCGTTTCTATTTGCTGGAACTGTGGCAGTTCGGTCAACTGGCGGAGAATCTCCATCAGATGGGGATAGTGGAAGACCGACGAGCTGTCCAGCAGTTCGCGCAGGTTCTGGATGGCCGGCGGAATAGACTCGATGAAGTGCTTCTTCTGCTCGAAGTAACCACGGAAGCCGTAAGCACCCAACACCTGAAGGGTACGGAAGAGTACAAACAAAGAGAGCCGACTCACGAAATGACGGGCTGGCGGCACCTCGACATAGTTCTTCAGCGAATTATAGTATTCGTAGACCAGTTCGCGGCGCAGCTTATGCGGATACTTCGCGGAAGCCTGCCAAAGGAACGAGGCAAGGTCGTAATAGTAAGGTCCCTTACGCCCACCCTGATAGTCAATAAAGTACGGATTGCCATCGTGGTCAAGCATTACGTTGCGGGCCTGGAAGTCGCGATAGAGGAAACTCTCTACGATGGGCGACTTCACATCCCCTTCAACGAAATACTCATCGGTCGTCAGGTCCTTGGCGAAGAGCCGGAAGTCTGCCTCCAACTTCAGTTCGTGGAAGTCAAGCTCTGTGGCTTTCAGGAAGCAGTACTTGAAATAGTTCAAATCGAAGAGCACGCTGTCCTGATTGAACTCTGCCTGAGGATAACAGTTGGAGAAGTCCAGTCCACGGGCACCACGGATCTGAATGTTCGGCAACTCACGGATGGTACGCTTCAGCAGTTCCTGTTCCTTCAAAGTGTATCGTCCTCCAGCCTCCCGACCACCACGAACGGCATCGAAGAGGGAGAGTGAACCGAGGTCTGTCTGCAGATATCGCAACTGATCGTCGCTGGCAGCAAGGATCTTCGGCACAGGCAACTGACGACGGCTGAAATGCTCTGTAAGATAGATAAATGCGTGATCTTCATCCCTGCTTGTGCCGATGACACCGATGACAGACTGTCCGTTGTTGTCCGTCAGTCTGAAGTAGGTTCTGTTGCTGCCTCCGCCAGGAATCTGACTGACGTTGGCGGGCTCAGCACCTTTCCATTGCGTATAGAGTTCAATGAGTTTCTGCATAACGACTGCAAAATTACAAAAAAGAAGTGAAAAGTGAACAGCGAATAATGAAAAATTTGCTACCGCTCACAAATATTAGCGAAAAAAAGGAAAAAACCGGCTGTCTCACGACACCCGGTTCCAAAAAACAAACTACTTAAAAACTAATCTACTAAAACAAATCAAAAAATTTGCTGCAAAGGTAAAATGATTTTGAATCGCTGCCAAGCATTTCTTGAATAAAATGCGCTGTGTGCGAGCAAAATAACATAAAAAAGGGATGGATTCGACAATCCATCCCTCAATTTGTTATGTTTGCTTAGCAAAATTGTACTACTCAGTCCTCTTTTGCTAACACTTTTCATATCTTACATCATGCCACCCATACCCGGGGCACCGCCCATCGGCATTGCAGGCTCCTTCTCAGGCTTGTCGACGATGAGACACTCCGTGGTGAGGAACATTCCGGCGATGCTGGCAGCATTCTCCAGAGCGACACGTGCCACCTTGGCAGGATCGATGACACCAGCCTCACGCAGATCCTCATAGACATCAGTACGGGCATTGAAACCGAAGTCACCCTTACCCTCGCGAACCTTCTGGACAACCACAGCACCCTCGGCACCGCCATTGACGGCAATCTGGCGCAGAGGCTCCTCGATGGCGCGACAGATGATGTTGATACCAGTCTGCTCGTCGGCATTGTCACCCTTCAGCTCAGCCAAGGCCTCCTGGGCACGGATATAAGTGGTACCACCACCGGCCACAACACCTTCCTCGATGGCAGCACGGGTAGCACAGAGAGCATCGTCAACGCGATCCTTCTTCTCCTTCATCTCCACCTCGGAGTTAGCACCGACATAGAGCACAGCGACGCCACCGGCCAACTTGGCCAGACGCTCCTGCAGCTTCTCCTTATCATAAGAAGAGGTAGTCACCTCAATCTCCTTCTTGATCTGGGCGATACGATCCTGGATGGCCTGCTTGTCACCAGCACCATTCACGATGGTGGTGTTGTCCTTCGATACCGTCACCTTGTCACAGGTACCCAGCATCTCGAGCGTAGCCTGCTCCAGTTTCAATCCCTTCTCCTCGCTGATCACCACACCGCCAGTCAGCGTTGCGATATCCTCGAGCATGGCCTTACGACGGTCGCCGAAGCCAGGAGCCTTCACAGCACAGATCTTCAGACCTCCACGCAGACGGTTCACAACCAATGTGGTCAGAGCCTCAGAATCCACATCCTCAGCAATCACGAGCAGAGGACGGCCACTCTCGGCAGCGGGCTGCAGGATGGGCAGGAAGTCCTTGATGTTAGAGATCTTCTTGTCGTAGATGAGGATATAAGGATTCTCCATCACGCACTCCATCTTCTCAGAGTCGGTGATAAAGTAGGCTGACAGATAGCCACGGTCGAACTGCATACCCTCGACAACGCCGATGTGGGTATCACGGCTCTTGCTCTCCTCGATGGTAATCACACCGTCCTTAGAGACCTTGCGCATAGCCTCAGCCAGCAACTCACCAATCTCTTTATCGTTGTTAGCAGATACAGTAGCCACCTGCTCGATCTTATCGTAATTGTCGCCCACCTGCTCAGCGCTCTTGGCGATATGCTCTGTCACGGCCTTCACAGCCTTGTCGATACCACGCTTCAGGTCCATGGGGTTAGCGCCAGCGGTGACGTTCTTCAGACCCTCGGCTACAATAGCCTGGGCGAGGATGGTAGCGGTGGTCGTACCGTCACCAGCATCGTCACCGGTCTTCGAGGCGACGCTCTTCACGAGCTGTGCGCCAGTATTCTCAAACTTGTCCTCCAGCTCAATCTCCTTAGCGACGGTCACACCGTCCTTAGTGATCTGCGGAGCACCGAACTTCTTCTCAATGACCACGTTGCGGCCCTTTGGACCGAGTGTTACCTTGACAGCGTTAGCCAACTGATCTACGCCCTGCTTCATAGCGTCGCGGGCGTCAATATTGAATTTAATATCCTTTGCCATAACTTTAAAATTATTATTTTTTCTTTTGGGAAACTAATCCCCTTAATTGACCATAATGATAATAATCGTATTTGACCATATATTATGAGAAATTATGGATAATTATGGGAATTTGTTTCTTTAAACTAGATTTTTACTTCTCTATTACTGCAAGCACGTCACTCTGACGCATCATGAGATACTTCTCGCCCTCGAACTCGAGTTCGGTTCCACTATACTTGCCGTAGAGCACCTCGTCACCCTCTTTCAGGATCATCTGCTCGTCCTTCGTTCCCTGACCAACGGCCTTGATGGTTCCATGGAGGGGCTTTTCTTTCGCGGTATCAGGAATGATGATACCACCGATCTTCTCTTCTGCCGGTGCGGGCAATACCAGCACGCGGTCTGCTAATGGTTTGATGTTCATAATACTGTTTTTATTTTAATGTTTATACCTTATTTAATATATAATAGGCGGGGCCGTCTTTCAACCGCTCCGCCTTTCTTTCTGCCAAAACCGTGCCAAGTGCCAGAGGTGTGACAACTTGTCAGAAAGCAAATAATTGACGGATTATTTTGTCATATCAAAAAAATACACTATCTTTGTCGGCTGAAATCAACTATATTTATTAATAAGGTATGAAACAGTTCTTTAAAATGACACTCGCCACCATCTGTGGCATCGCGATCTTCCTGCTGATTGCGGGATTCTTCCTCGTCATCTCACTTGCCGGTATGCTGGCCAGCGAATCGGCTCCAACCAAGGTGGAGGATAACTCGGTGTTCGTGATCAAACTCAGCGGCACCATCAGCGAACGGGCAGAAGGCAGTACACCCTTCGACGCCGTGCTCGGTATGAATGACATGAGTGCCATGGGCCTTGACGACCTCATTGCCAGCATCCGTAAGGCCAAGGACAATGACGATATCAAGGGTATATACCTGGAAGGTGGCCTGACGGAGTTCGACGCTCCCGCCACCGCCCAGCAGTTGCGCGACGCCCTGAAAGACTTCAAGACAAGTGGCAAGTGGATTGTTGCCTATGCCGACCAATATATGCAGGCGAACTACTACGTGGTATCCGTAGCCGACAAAGTGTACTTGAATGCCGAGGGTAATGTCGACTTCAAAGGTCTTGGCGGCAAGGGCGAGTATATGAAAGGACTCTACGACAAGATTGGTGTGAAGTACTTGACCGCGAAAGTGGGCAAATACAAGAGTTATGTGGAGCGCAACACGCTGACGGGTATGAGTGACTACGACCGTGAGCAGCGCACCGCCTACACAAACGGCATCTGGCAGTACTGGCTGAAGGAAATCAGCGAGAGCCGTAAGGTGACGCCTGAGCAACTGAACCAGCTGGCCAACGACAGCATCATGGCTTTTGCCAACCCCGACGACTATCTGACAGCCAAGCTCGTCGATAAGATCCTGTATCCCGAAGAACTCAAGGCCGAAATCAAGGGTCGCCTGAAACTTGACAAGGACGACGAGATCCACCAGTTGACCCTCGCCGACATGCTGAACGTGAAAGCAGAGAAGAACGACGACGGTGACCAAATTGCCGTCTACTACGCATTCGGTAGCATTGTTGACAGCGAAGTCACAAACTTAATAAACGGCGGTGGCCATTGCATCGTGGGTAAGACGACAGCCGAAGACCTGCGAAAACTCGCCGACGATGACGACGTGAAGGCCGTAGTGTTCCGTGTGAACTCCGGTGGTGGCAGCGCCGTGGCCTCCGAACAGATTCGTCACGCCATCAAACTGATCAAGGCCAAGAAGCCTGTGGTGGTTTCGATGGGCGGTATGGCAGCCTCCGGTGGTTACTGGATCAGTTCACCCGCCAACTGTATCGTTGCTGAGCCGACGACCATCACCGGCAGCATCGGCATCTTCGGACTGATTCCCAACTTCAGCGGACTGGTACAGGACAAACTCGGTGTGACCTTCGACGGAGTGACCACCAATAAGTATTCGGACTACGAGACCGACCTGGTTCTTGGCAAGAACCCCGACGAGATCATGAAACACATGCAGACCTACATAGACCGTGGTTATCAGAGTTTCCTCAATATCGTCTCGGAAGGTCGTGGCATGAAGCCCGCCCAGGTCGACTCCATCGCTCAGGGCCGAGTATGGTTGGCTACCGACGCCATCAAGATCAAGCTCGTCGACCAGATCGGTAGTCTGGATGATGCCGTGAAGAAGGCCGCCGAACTCGCCAAGGCCAAGGAGTATCACACCAAGGCTTATCCCGGCAAGGGCAGTTGGCTCGACGCCTTTATGCCCAAGGAGGAGAAAGGCTCTTACCTCGACAGCAAGTTGCAGGAAGAGTTGAAGATCTTCCTCGGTGACCTCTATGAGCCGCTGATGGAGATTCGTCAGAGCGTGAAGAACGGCAACACGCTCCAGGCCCGTATGCTTGAAGATGTCAGAGTGAAGTAGTTTACAGTTTACGGTTTACAGTTTACAGTGATAGGTAAGGACAGAATCGAGGGCGACCTCATCAGCATTAACAAGAAGTTGTTGCCACTAAGTTGGCTCTACGGCTTGGGAGTCGGTTTTAGGAACCTGCTCTTTGAGATGGGCATCCTGAAAAGCCGGCCATACAGCACACCGGTCATCTCCGTCGGAAATATCACCGTCGGCGGCACCGGCAAGACCCCCCATGTGGAATACCTGGTCCGTCTGCTGAAAGATCAGGCGAAGGTGGCCGTGTTGAGCCGGGGCTATAAGCGTAAGACCAGCGGCTTCGTGTTGGCCGGTGACGATGCGACCGTCCGCACCATCGGTGACGAACCTTACCAGATGAAAACAAAGTTCCCAGACATCACCGTAGCCGTAGACAAAAAACGTACACGGGGTATCGAGAAGCTGACCAGCGGAGATTACGTCAAGGACATCGATGTCATCTTCCTCGACGACGCTTTCCAGCATCGTTATGTGAAACCGGGCATCAACATCCTGCTCGTCGACTACCACCGTCTGATCATCTACGACAAGCTGTTGCCGGCAGGACGACTCAGGGAACCGATAGAGAGCAAGAATCGCGCCGACATCGTGATCGTCACAAAATGCCCGAAGGATCTGAAGCCAATGGAGTTCCGTGTCATCACCAAGGCCATGAGCCTCTATCCCTACCAGCAACTCTTCTTCTCCACCCATGAGTTCGAGGCCTTGAGACCGGTCTTCCCGAGTAAACCGAAATCTCCAGAGCTTCTGGAATTATCAGCCCTGTCCGATCAGCACATTCTGCTGTTGACAGGCATCGCCTCGCCCGAGCAGATGCTGAACGATCTGAAGACCTATGCCAAGGAGGTGACGCCGCTGGCCTTCAGCGACCATCATAATTTCAAGAAGAAGGATGTCGAGCGGATCAATGCGGCCTTTAGTGCCCTCCCCTCGCCCAAGCTCATCGTTACGACGGAGAAGGACGAGACCCGTCTGAAGCAAGTCGAAGGTCTGAGCGACGAGGTGAAGAGTCATCTCTATGCCCTGCCTATCAAGATCCAGATCCTGCTCGACCAGGAAAATATATTCAATCAAAGTATTATCAATTATGTACGAAAGAATTCAAGAAACAGCATCCTGGCTAAAAAGCCGGATGACCGCAAGCCCAAAGACAGCAATAGTTCTGGGGACAGGCCTCGGACAATTAGCTTCAGAAATAACTGACGCCCTCGAAATCCCTTATTCGGAGATTCCCAACTTCCCTGTCTCGACGGTAGAAGGTCACAGCGGCAAACTGATCTTCGGCAAGTTGGGAGGCGTGGATATCATGGCCATGAAGGGCCGTTTCCACTTCTATGAGGGCTACTCGATGAAAGAAGTGACCTTCCCCGTCCGGGTGATGTACGAACTGGGCATCAAGACACTTTTCGTCAGCAATGCTTCAGGAGGCATGAACGAGAGTTTCCATGTGGGTGACCTGATGATCATCACCGACCATATCAACTTCTTCCCAGAACATCCGCTTCGCGGAAAGAACTTTCCCACAGGTCCCCGTTTCCCTGACATGCACGAGGCCTATGACCAGAAGCTGATCAAACTCGCTACTGAGATTGCCCGCGAGAATAAGATCAGGGTGAAATACGGCGTCTATGTCGGTGTGCAGGGTCCCACGTTTGAAACGCCTGCAGAATATAAGATGTACCGCATCATGGGCGGTGACGCCGTGGGTATGTCCACCGTACCGGAGGTTATCGTGGCCCATCATTGTGGCATCCGCACCTTCGGCATTTCCATCATCACCGACCTTGGCGGCTTCAACGCTCCCGTAGAGGTCAGCCACGAGGAAGTTCAGAAGGCGGCCAACAAGGCCCAGCCTCTGATGACAACGATCATGAGGGAGATGATTGTACGGTCAGAACAGGTGGAGAGCACGCAGAAAGAGAAATTCAACACCGATCACCCCACAGAAGAATGGAAATAGCAAAACTCGGAGAGTTCGGTCTGATCGACCATCTCACCAAAGACATCAAGATCAAAAACGAGAGTACGAGATACGGCGTCGGCGACGACTGCGCCGTACTCTTTTATCCTGATAAGGAAGTGCTCGTCACCACCGACCTGCTGATGGAGGGCGTCCATTTCGACTTGACCTACATCGACTTGCAGCACCTCGGCTATAAAAGTGCTATGGTGAACATCAGCGATGTGTTCGCCATGAACGGCACACCCCGGCAGATGACCGTCTCGCTGGCCATCAGCAAACGGTTCTCCGTGGAGGATATGGAACAGTTCTACAGCGGTCTGCGCTTGGCCTGTGACAAATGGGGCGTGGACATCGTCGGCGGCGACACCACCTCAAGCTATACCGGACTGGCCATCTCCATCACCTGCATCGGCGAGGCCAGGAAAGAGGATATCGTCTACCGCAACGGAGCCAAGGATACCGACCTGATCTGCGTCAGCGGAGACCTGGGTGCCGCCTATATGGGTCTGCAACTGTTGGAACGTGAGAAGAGCGTCTATTACCAACAGGTGGAAGAGGCCAAGCGGAAGGATGACAAGCGTGCCCTTGAGGAACTGGCCCATTTCGAGCCGGATTTCGCCGGCAAGGAATATCTCTTGCAGCGCCAACTACAGGCTGAGGCCCGTGGCGACATCATCGAGAAACTGCGTGAGGCCGGCATCCGTCCGACTGCGATGATGGACATCTCCGACGGGCTGTCGTCAGAACTGATGCACATCTGCAAACAGTCGGGCGTGGGTTGTCGCATCTACGAGAAGAACATCCCCATCGACTACCAGACAGCTGTGATGGCCGAGGAGATGAATATGAACGTGACCACCTGTGCCTTGAATGGCGGCGAAGACTACGAGCTTTTGTTCACCGTTCCCATCGGCGACCATGAAAAGATTGAGCAGATAGAGGGTGTAAAACTCATCGGACACATCACCGATGCGAAATTCGGTCAGGTGCTCGTAACCCGTGATAATCAGGAGTTTGAGCTCAAAGCGCAGGGCTGGAATCCATTGCAGAAATAAAGAAACGAATGTGAATAATCTGAATAATTTTATTCACGAATTCTTATAATATAATTATAAAAATTAGGGTTGATTATTCACATTTGTTTCTATAAAAACTCATCTATTTGTTAATAAACGCTAAAGAAAAGCATTTCCTTCCCTTTTTCTTGTTGTGTTTCATTTTTTCTTTGTACCTTTGCACCCGCAAAACGAAAGGAATGCAGAAACCACAATGGTGCCTTAGCTCAGTTGGTAGAGCATCGGACTGAAAATCCGTGTGTCCCCGGTTCGATTCCTGGAGGTACCACTCCTCCTTTCATTAGCCCGGTTTCGCGTGATGGCGGCCGGGTTTCTTTTTAATCAAACACAGAATATGGGTATTGTCATTGGAATCGACGTGGGTATTTCGACCACGAAAATTGTTGGAATCAAAAATGGAAAAGTGTCAGCACCAATCCGCATCACGGCTGCTGACCCAATTACTTCCCTGTATGGAGCTTTCGGCAAATATTTGCACGACAACGACATTGACTTGAAGGATGTGGAGCAGGTGATGCTGACCGGTGTAGGCGCGGCTTATATCGACCAGCCAATCTATGGACTGCCGACGGCGAAGTCGGAGGAGTTCGTTGCCGATGGGCTCGGGGCCCGTTTTGAGTCAAGGCTAGATCACTCTATCGTCGTATCGATGGGCACGGGAACATCATTTGTGAAATGTGACGGAGACGACATGAAACATATCGGTGGTATCGGCGTCGGTGGAGGCACGCTCGCCGGACTTGCCCGCATCATGCTCAACACCAGTGATATCAAGCAGGTGGCCGCTATGGCGAAGCAGGGAAACATTCGCAACATCGATCTGACGATTGGCGACATCAGCGCTCAACCACTGCCCGGACTTCCGATGGATACGACTGCTTCGAACTTCGCCCGCGCCACAACTGACGCGAAGAAGGAGGATATAGCAGCCGGACTCATCAAGATGGTACTCCAGTCGATTGGCTCTGCCGCCTGGCTCGCCTCACTGGGCAGCGACATTCGCGACTTCGTACTCATCGGCAATCTCTCACTGCTTCCACAATGCAAGGAAGTATTCCCTGCTCTCGAGAAACTTTACGACATCCGTTTCCACATACCGAAGTATTCGCAGTACTGCACCGCCATCGGCGCAGCCCTCGACTACACAATCAATGGTAAGAAATAGGGCTGAATCATACTATTCTCCTTAGAATGGCCAGAGGATATCTCCTGAAGGGGCGGAGGCAGAACCATGCCTTCGCCGCTTTTTTACGCCAAGGGGTATAAAGATCGTGGCGGCGGCCTCGGGCAGTAACCACATGTGTCGCCAATGCCTTAATATCAGCAATAGTACAATGCTCCGTCCCTACCAGATTGCCATCGCCCATCAGGGTGACACGTTCGCCGTCGATACTGATGATGCGATGTACCACGTAACGACAATTTTCCACCCACGCTAACACGACATCACCGAGACTAAGGTCATCCGGCTTTTGGAGAATGACACTCTCACGTCCTCCAATAATAAATGGGAGCATGCTATAACCGTTGACAGGCAGCGTGACACTCACACCCTCGCCCACCAGCCTGACAGCCTCCTTAATGATGGTTTCGTCTGGCATTGCTATCTTATTTTTTTCCATATTGTCCATTCTATTTGACTGATTCGTTCAGATTCCGCCTTATGAAGAAAGCTTTAGTCGCCATGAAGAAGCAGACAACACCCGAGGCATTGACAAGTACGACCGTCCAGAAGGCTGCACCATAGCCAAGGAGTTCTGAGACTACACCCCCTACAAGGATGCCAAGGCCCATCCCGATGTCCCACGAGATAAGAATGGTCGAATTGGCTGTGCCGCGCTGATTATTGTGCGCCACGTTGATGGTCATATTCTGAAAGGCGGGCCACATGTGACCGTTTCCGAGGCCGATAAGCAGGGCCGAGCCGTAATAGCCGAAGACCATTGACCATTGACTATTAAACATAAGCCATTGACTTAGAGTCGGCATTAATATAAACAAGGTGTAACCGACGAGCGAGATGACCATCCCCTCGCCAGCATTGTGGGTAACACGGCCACAGCGTAGAGCCTTTCCACCTTGGAGGCGCGAGAGAATCAGCCCTACGGAACAAAGCATGAAATAGGTGCCAGTGCCGCCGGTGATACCCATCACTTCCTTACCATAGATAGCGAGGTAATTACTGAGTACACCGAAACTGAACCCGAAGGCAACCATATTGAGCCCGAGAAGCCAGCCGCGCACAAGGAAGAAGCGGTCGAGAGAGAGGCGAGGTGATACGGGGATACAGACACGCTGAGGTATGACCACAATCGAGTCGACGAGCCAGCCGAGGCAGGCTACGACAAGTGCGAGCCAGAAAAGTAATTCGAAGCTGTCAGAGAACTGGTAGATGAAGATGCCAATGGTCGGAGCGACGGCCATAGCAAGGTTATTGCTCAACCCGTAGTAGCCGATGCCCTCAGTGCGGCGACTCGATGGCAGCACGTCGATGGCAACGGTCGAGTTGGCCACAGTCAACGCGCCGAAGGGCCCGCCGTGAAGCGTCCTCACCACCATGAATAATAATAAAGTGGAAGCAGCGAGATAGCCGGCGAAGAAGATGGCGAAAGTCCCAAAAGCAACCATGAGTACCGTCTTGCGGGGAAATGAGTCGACCACATAGCCACTGAATGGCCTGAAGAGCAGCGCCGTGACAGTGTAGCCGGAGAGGACGAGCCCGATCACATCCTTCGTCGCGCCGAAATGCTCGCTCAGATAAAGCGGCAGCAGCGGCGTGAGCACGTAGAAGGCGAAGAAGAGTGAGAAATTCGCCACCATCACCTTGCAATAGTTTCTGTTCCAGAGTCTCTCCACGCTGCAAAGGTACAAATAAGCGAGCGATTTGCCAAATAAACCGCCAAATTGTTTGGACTTTAAAACTTTTTTCGTATATTTGCACTATTAGAACAGACAGATTATCAACAAAAAACCAAAACAACGATGAAATACAAACTACTTACGGTCCTAATAAGCCTTCTCCCCACACTCAGCGGCGCGGGAAAGACGCTACCTGACTCGCTGCTCACCATCAGCAGTGCATACAACTACAACCTCGTCAGTCTCGACACCTCGCTGGCTATCGTCCAGACGCTACGCGACCGCAAAGCCTTGCCAGACTGGCTCCTCGATGCCACTGTGGGCGACTTGTACTATAATACCCGACAATTCCGTAAGTCCATGCCCTTCTACGAAAAGGCCCTTGCCTCCCCTGCGATTGCCGACAGCAGTCACCAACAGATTAACCTGCTGAAGCGGATGATGGACATCAGCGACGTGCTACTTGAAGAAGACCGGCTGATGTATTACATCGACCGGCTCCACGACGAAGCCATCAAGCACGACGAGACCCCCTACCTAGCTATGGCAGAGTTCATGCTTGGCAAGCGGCGACACTACCACGGTGATACACTGCGCGGCTATCAGTACTGCCGCCAGGCCATCAGCCGCATGAAGACCGCCAACTACGCGAGCAAGCAGATTGAACTGCGTTCGTTCTACGCAGATATGGTGAGAATGTACGTCCGCGACGGCCGTTTCGACGAAGCGCTTGAGGCCTCGAGACTGCAGGAAAAGGCCGCTTTGACACCATCTGGACTCGAACTGAACATGGGCAGCCAGCGCGCGTTACGACGTGTATATGCCCTCCGGGCCTCGCTGCTTTCCAAGGCAGGACGGATGGACGAGGCCGACGAGGCATACGCCCAGTGGCTCAAAACCGAGGGTGGCAATGCAATCGATGACAAAGACATCCTTGACTACATGTTCAAGAGCCACAAAAACGAGGAGGCCCTCGACATCGTACACCGCTATCGCGATTTCATGAGGGCAGAGTGCGACACCATCAACTACTCGATGCTCGATATCTTGAACAAGGACGTGCAACTGCACGCCGCCATCGGCGACTTCGAGAGCTCGGCCAAGGACTTTGAAGAGATCCGCAACATCGTCGACAGTCTCAAAATCCACGAATCGCGGGGAGCGATGACCTACACCTACAACCTTATCAAGGAGGAGAAGGCCTCGCACCGACGGCTCGAGATCATCATCGTACTCAGCGCCCTCGCACTGGTTCTCATCATTGCCATAGCCAGCATACTATACTACAACCACATTATCCGTCAACGCAACAAGAAACTGCGCCGAATACTGAACGGACTGGAGGCCTACCGCAAGATGGTCAATGCTCAGACCGAGTCACCGTTTACTTCGAAGGAAAAGTCAGACGAATCGAAGGCCAAGGCCACGATGGATGAGTACCAACGCATGTTCGTAGAGCTGGATGCCCGCGTAACCAGCGAGAAGCCCTTCCTCGATCCGAGTTTCGACCACCAAGAACTAATCCGTTTCTCTGGCTTTGGTGAAGAAAGGTTCAACAGCATGATCACACACTTCTCCGACGTGCACAACACCATCTCCTATATCAACTCACGACGGGCCGAATACGCCGCGCAGCTCATTATCGAGCATCCTCACGACTCCATCGACACCATTGCCCGCTCAAGTGGATTCCGCGATACAGGTGCTTTTGTCCGGGCCTTCAAGTTCGCCTTCGGATTTACGCCTTCTGAGTATTGCAAGAGCATGAGCCAGATGCTGAAAGAGAGAATCTGAGGCTATAAACACAATAAAAACGGTTTCTACCATGTAGTCGAGAACAAACTACAAGGTAGAAACCGTCACTATTAGGTACTCAGAAATCAGATGACGTGAAGTCCGAGGAATACCATCAGACCATTCATCAGGATCCAGAAGATGGCGAACGGCATCGTCTTACGCATAATATCACCGTCCTGGCCCTCCATGTCGCAGGCTGCCGTAGCGATGGCAATTGACTGTGGCGAGAGTAGCTTTCCGCCCTCGGAGCCAGCACAGTTAGCAGCGGCGAGCCAGCTGGTCTCATTACCACTGACACCGAAGAATGTACCTTGATTTACCAGACCCAAGTCACTGGCAGCAGTAGCCTGGAGCTTGCCGAAGAGAATGTTGGCGTTTGTCGCTGAGCCGGTGACGAAAGTGCCGATTGAACCGATCAGTGGTGCGAAGAACGGGAATGCGGAACCCGTGAGCAGCACGAGGCCCTTGGCGATGTCGTTTGTCATGCCCGTGTTGTTCATCAGCATAGCCATGGCCACAAGGCAGCAGATTGTGATGACGGTCTTCTGGAGGTTCACCGTCGTCTTGGCTAATAACTTCATCAGACTACCAAAGCTCATACCCTGAATCAGGCCACCAATGACAGCACCAAGGAAAATCATCAGACCTGCATTCGATAGCCAGCCAAACTTGAACGTATTGCCTGTTACGGGCAGGTCAAACTTCGTTACGAGCGTCGTGTTCAAAAGCTCATTCATCGGTGGCACGATCTTGCTCGAAATGAGGATGAAGAAGATGATGAGTCCATAGACACTCCAAGCCTTCAGAGTCTTCACAGTACCGAACTTCTTGTGCTCCACCTTTACCTCATCGGCCGAATCCTCTTTCTTGATGAAGAGTTTATTGTAGATCAGCATCGCTATGATAGCAGCGACGGAACCGAGAATGGCAGGTGTCTCCGGGCCAATGAAGTGGGCGCAGCAGAACTGCACGATGATAGAGAACGTGCCCACGAACAGCGCAATCGTAAGATTCTTCACAATCTTCGTCCGGTCGGTCATCATCAGGATTAGGAAAGGCGTGATGAAGAACATCAGCGAGAGTTGAAGGATAATGAACGTAGCAACCTCGCAGAGCTCCTCGGGTGTGGCGACGCCACTGGCAGCCACCTGGTTGGCCAGCGTCGTAGCAGGCAGACCGACAGCTCCGAAGCCCACCGCCACCGTATTGGCGACCAGACAGATAACAGCTGAGAACATCGGTTTGAAGCCCAATCCAATAAGGATAGCAGCGGGAATAGCCACGGCCGTTCCGAAGCCGGCCATACCTTCGAGCACACCGCCCAAGCCCCACGTCAGAAGCAGCACAAGCAGACCCTTGTCAGAGGTCATCTGAATGAACTGTGTCTTAATGGTTTCAATCTCCTTCGTTTCGCAAAGGATGTTGTAACTGAAGATGGCACAGATGATAATCAGGATGATTGGGAAACATGCCTTGAGAAATCCCTCGACAACAGACCAGATGGTAATACCGAAAATCGAAGCATCGGCATACTTCTCAGGGACAATGCCCATGGCAGGAGCCGCAAACAGAGCCAGGAGGATTGTTACGATAAGCGTGATGACCGCGCTCTTGTAGCCAGAAACTTTAAAGCCCATCATCAAAACGATGAGCAATAGAATTGGAATAACAGATACTAATGCTGACATAGGTTTTAAGTTATTTATGTTATTATTATATAAGTGATTGCAATATGTTGTGAGGATTTGCCGACAAATATACGACTTTTTTGCGATATTTCAACCATTATTTAGTGAAAAAAACAAAAAGAGGATAATTATTGATGGTTTTTAGTTCACAATTCCTATTTTTTTAGTATATTTGCAGCAAAAGTAATACACGTAATAACTTAAAACCAACAGCAAGCTATGATGAATCAATTCCTCACGGATCTCAGACAGTTCATCCCGTCTGACCGCATTTACACCGATGAGCTCCGCACCCTCGGCTGGGGAACGGATGCCAGTTTCTACCGTCAGATTCCAAAAGTCGTCATCCGAAGCGACGGCGAGGAGGAAATCTCGAAGATTGTCAGCGCCTGCCGGAAGTACAAGCTTCCTTTCACCTTCCGCGCCGCCGGCACATCACTCTCCGGCCAGAGTTGCACTGATTCAGTCCTCATTGTCGCAGGAAAGCACTGGGAAAAATACGAGATCGGTGAGAATCAGGATACAATCCGCCTGCAGCCCGGCATCATCGGTGCTCGCGTAAACGAGATTCTGAAGCCCTTCGACCGCGTCTTCCCCCCCGACCCTGCCAGCATCGGCTCGGCCATGGTCGGTGGCATCGTCATCAACAATGCCTCGGGCATGAACTGCGGTGTACATGCCAACAGCGATCGCATGATGGTCTCCGCCCGTATCATCCTCACTGACGGCACCGTGCTCGACACGGGCGACGAGAAGAGTCGCGATGCTTTCAGAAAGAGCCATCCGGAGTTCCTGAAAAAGATCGAGGCACTCCGCGACAAGGTACGTGCCGACGAACAACTTGCCTCGCGCATACGTACCAAATATTCTATCAAGAACGTGACAGGTCTCAATCTCCGGCCGCTCATCGCCTACGATGATCCGTTCGACATCATCGCCCACTCGATGGTAGGCTCCGAAGGAACTCTCGCCTTCCTCTCAGAGGTGACGATGAAGACACTCTACGACTACAAGTTCAAGGCCTCAGCAATGGTCTACTTCCTCACTATGAAGGAGAGTTGCGAGGCCGTTGTGGCTATGAAGAAGCTGAAGGCCGATAGCGACGACCTGAAGATGAGTGCCGAGAATCTGATGGTGAAGAGCGCCGAGATGCTCGACTACATGTCGCTCAACTCTGTCGATGACCCCGTCTTCCTGCAATATAAGAAAGATGTCGATGCCGGCAAGATAGAGGGCGTGGAACCCGGCGATTATCACAACCTGACCGCCATTCTCACCGAGACCAAGGGCATCACCCACGAGCAACTGCTCGGGAAGATTGAGAAGATTAAGGAATGTCTCGGTCAGTTCCGCCTCTATATTCCCGCAGAGTTCACCGAGGATCCGAAGATCTACGGCAAGTTCTGGGCCATCCGCTCAGGCATCTTCCCCAGCGTAGGCGGTACGCGCCCCGTCGGCACCTCATGCCTTATTGAGGATGTAGCCTTCCCCATCGAGAGCCTGCCTGAGGCTACGGTGAAGCTGCAGAAACTCATCGCCGACCACGGCTACAACGATGCCTGTATCTACGGCCACGCCTTCGAAGGCAATTACCACTTCATCCTGAACCAGAGCTTTGCCGATGAGCATGAGGTGGCTCGCTATGCCGAAATGATGCGCGACGTGGCCAAACTTGTCGTCGAGGGTTACGACGGTTCACTGAAGGCCGAGCACGGTACGGGCCGTAACATGGCTCCCTTTGTGAAGTATGAGTGGGGCGAGAAGGCCTATGAGGCTATGAAAGAGTTGAAAACCATCTTCGACCCCGACGGTCTGTTGAACCAGGGAGTGATATTCAACGACGATCCAGAGTGTTTCATTAAGTGTCTGAAACCCCTGCCCGTCCTCGATTTCGACTTCGACAGCGTGCCCGACGGCGGACATTATCTCATGGATCCGTCACTCTCTACGGCCAAGGAGACCATCGAGCAGGTGAAGCGCGCCAACAAGTGTATCGAATGTGGATTCTGCGAAGTGAACTGCATGTCATGTGGTCTGACGCTCTCGTCGAGGATGCGTATTGCCGTACAGCGCGAGATCCGAGAGCTCGAGGCTACAGGAGCCAATCCCCAACGGGCTGCTACCCTCCGCAAGCAATACAAATACTATGGTGACCAGACCTGTGCTACCGATGGGCTCTGCTCCACCTCATGTCCGATGAAAATCAACACTGGTGAGCTGACACATCTCATTCGTCAGATGGACATGAACAACTCCAAGTTGGGCTACCAGGTCGGCGAGTTTGCAGCCAACCACATGGCTGGCATCAAGTCTGGCCTGCGCGTCGTACTCGACGTGGCCCACGCTGCTCATGTCACCCTCGGCCCGACGCTGATGACCACCGTCTGCCGAACGATGAACAAGATGGGTCTGCCTCTCTGGACCACAGCTATGCCCAAGAAGCACCGTCAGCCCAAGAAATCTGATCTTACCCAATTTATCATCGAGAAGTCCATTCCTCAGCACGAAGAAGAGCACTCGCCTTTGAAGGTGGTCTATTTCCCCAGCTGTATCAACCAGACGATGGGACAGTCTAAGCAAGGAGGTAAGATTCACGACCTTGTGGACGAGGTGATCCAGCTGATGGCGAAAGCAGGCTATGAGGTCATCTTCCCAGAGGGAATGGAGAAGATGTGTTGCGGACAGATTTGGGAGTCGAAGGGAATGCTTGACATTGCAGACCGCAAGAGTGCAGAACTGGAGGCAGCCCTATGGAAAGCATCGGAAAAAGGAAAATACCCCGTACTCTGCGCCCAAAGTCCCTGTCTGCACCGCATGAAGAAGGTGATGAAGAAGATGAAGCTCTACGAGCCCGCCGAGTTTATCATGAAGTATCTCGTGCCCCGTCTCGACTTCCATCCAATAGACCGCCCGATAGCCTTGCATATCACATGCTCTACACGACAGATGGGTGTCGCCGACGATCTTATCAATCTCGCCAAATTGTGCTCAACAAAGGTATTCCTGCCTGAGGGTGTTGGCTGCTGCGGCTTCGCCGGCGACAGGGGATTCACCTTCCCTGAACTCAACAAATACGGTCTGCGCAAGCTTCGTCCGCAAATCGAAAAGAATCATATCGAGGTAGGCTATTCGAACAGCCGCACCTGTGAGATTGGCCTTGAGACGAACACGGGCATTCCTTATATGAGTATTGTATATCTGGTGAATGAATGTACTACTCCGAAGAAATGAAGAAACGTATAATAATGAGTGTGGTTGCTGTGTGCATGGTGGCTTTGGCCATCCATGCACAACAACTCTATGTAGGCAGCTATAACATCCGCTACCAGAATGAATGGGACGCTAAGGACGGGAACGGCTGGGAACGGCGCTTGCCTGTACTTTGCGCACAGATCAACTTCGAACATCCTGACATCTTTGGCGCACAGGAGGTGTTGGAGTCGCAACGCCAGGATCTGTTACGAGAGCTAGACGGCTACAATTGTATCGGACTGGGGCGTGACGACGGAGTGCATGGTGGCGAGCACGAGAACATTTTTTTCGACAAGAACAGGATCAAGCTACTCGACCACGGCGACTTCTGGCTCTCTGAGACCCCTGAGAAACCAGGACTTGGATGGGACGCCGCTTGTGTCCGCATCTGCACTTGGGGGTATTTCAAGGACAAGAAGACCCGTCTGAAATTCTACTTCTTTAATCTCCACATGGATCACGTTGGGATCGTGGCCCGCCGCGAGGCTGCCAAACTGGTGGTAGAGCGCATCGGCCTCATCGCCAAGGGTAGGCCCGTCATTCTCACGGGCGACTTCAACGTCGACCAGAACAACGAGATCTACACCACCTTCACCAACTCAGGGTTGTTAGTTGACAGCTACGAGCAGGCGCACATCCGCTTTGCCGAGAACGGCACCTTCAATAGCTACAATCCCGAGATGAAGACTGAGAGCCGCATAGACCACATCTTCGTGTCGCCCCGCTTCGAGGTAGAACGCTACGGTGTATTGACCAACGGCTATTGGGTGCCCAACGAGACATCTGAAGAAAAAAACAAGGCGCAGAACGCGCCTCAGGAAATCAGCTTCAGCAAATACGAGAAACGTCTGCCTTCAGACCATTATCCCGTATTTGCCCATCTGAATTGGCGTTAGACCACTTCAATACCTAACTTCTCGCAAAGCTGGAGGCTCATCTCCTTCAGCTTGAATTTCTGTATCTTACCTGAACCCGTCAGCGGGAACTGGTCGATGAAGAACACATACTTTGGAATCTTGTAACGGGCAATTTTGCCGCGACAGAACAGTTGCACGTCCTCAGGTGTCATCTTGACGCCCTCTTCAAGAATGATGAAGGCGCCCACGGCCTCGCCGTATTTCTTCGATGGCACAGCAGCCACCTGCACGTCACGTATTCCAGGCATGTGATAGAGGAACTCCTCGATCTCACGCGGATAGATGTTCTCACCACCACGGATAATCATGTCCTTGATACGGCCTGTGATCTTATAAAATCCATCCTCGTCTTTCACTCCAAGGTCACCCGAGTGCAGATAGCCGTTCTTGTCAATAACCTCAGCCGTAGCCTCAGGATTCTTATAGTAGCCCTTCATCACGTTGAAGCCCTTACAACACATCTCTCCCTGAACACCAACTGGACATTCCTCACCAGTCTCGGGATTAAGCACCTTCACGTCACAGAAGGGGAAATCGCGACCTACGGTGGTGCAGCGCTGCTCGAACGTGTCGTTCAGACAAGTCTGCGTCATACCAGGCGAAGACTCCGTAAGACCATAAACGCTGGTGATGGTCATATACATCTTCTCCGACACCTGCTTCATCAGTTCCACAGGACAGAGCGAGCCGGCCATGATACCTGTGCGCAGACTGGTTAGGTCGAACATCGAGAACATCGGGTGATTCAGCTCGGCGATAAACATCGTGGGCACACCATAGACAGCCGTACAACGTTCTTTATGGATAGAAGCCAGCACCACGAGGGGGTCGAATTTCTCAACCATCACCTCCGTACAGCCGTGCGTCAGACAGTTCATTGTTGCCAGCACTACTCCAAAGCAATGGAACAAAGGCACACAGACGCAAAGCTTGTCATCCTGTGTGAATCCCATATTCTCGCCAGTAAAATAGCCGTCGTTGGCTATGCCGTAGTGCGTCAGCATGACACCCTTGGGGAAGCCTGTCGTACCAGACGTGTACTGCATATTGCAGACATCATGGCAGGTGACCTTACTTTTCATCTCGTTAAGTTCCTCATCCTCCACGTTCTGTCCCAACAGCAGCAACTCAGCCGTATTGAACATACCACGGTACTTCTCCATGCCGATGAACACCACATTCTTCATATAAGGGAAGCGCTCACTGTTCAGGTGACCACGCTCGCAGTTCTTCAGCTCAGGCAGCATCGTATAGGTCATGTCAACATAGTTGCAATCCCAAGTACCATCAGTGATACAAAGGGTATGCATATCAGAGTCCTTACATAGATACTCCAACTCGTTCTGCTTATAATTGGTGTTCACAGTGACGAGTACAGCACCTATCTTCGCCGTAGCATAGAGGAACGTCAACCAGTCGGGCACGTTTGTAGCCCAGATACCCACGTTGGAACCTCTCTCCACGCCAATGGCAATCAGACCCTTGGCAAGATTATCAACACGCTCGTTGAACTTCGACCAGGTGAAACGCAGGTCACGGTCGCTGTAGACAATATACTCCTTATCAGGCGTAGTCTCAGCCCAATACTCAAGCCACTGACCAAGGGTCCGCTCATAGAGCTGATAGCCGTCACTGCCCGTCTCTGCCGGATAGGTCCTGTCTGGCAGCGGTCTGCCTGCCATGTCTAATTTACTCATTTTGTTTAGTGTTTAAAATGGAATATAAACGACTGCAAGAATCTTGGCCGACTTGCCAGGCGCACCGTGAACGTGATGCTTCACGATGGAGTCGTAGAAGATAGAGTCGCCTTCCTTCAGCGTGTACTTCTCCTTGCCGTACTCAATCTCGACTTCGCCATTCATCACATAAATGAACTCCTCGCCCTCATGGGCCGACAGTTTGAAGTCAGGCTTGTCCTCAGGGTTGATATCGATGACGAACGGCTCCATGTGACGACCTGCCTTCTGCTGAGCCAGCGGGTGATACTCCATGTGCTTACGAGCATCCGTGGCACCATTGCTGAAACTGATGCTGCTCTCGCGCTCACGATCCTCAGCGCGGCAGACCACAGGCCCCAAGGCGTCGCTATCGTCCATAAACGTTCCCAATCGCACGCCCAATGCTCTGGCTATCTTGATCAGCGGCCCTAATGAAGGCAGATTCTGGTCGTTCTCAATCGAATTGATCTGCTCAACAGACAGACCGCTACTCTCGGCAATCTCCTCAATGGTGAGATTCTTAGACTCTCTAATTCCCTTGATTTTGGAACCAATTACAGAATGATTATCTGACATAAGAAATACTTAATAATTATCTTTTTGTTTAATTTGGGCGCAAAATTACAAAATATGGATGAAAAATCCGTCTGTTTTTTATAAGATTAACACAAAAAGGGCCAAAAAAGTGACATTCTGCCGCACAAGCACATGAGATACTTGAAAAAGAAAGAAACATTAGTATCTCTCCACAAAATCCCTTACCAGACGGAATACAGGTTCGTAGCTGTCGAAAACCGCTTGCTGCCAATTGTCATAGATGGTGTGATAATACTGGAAAGCATCGCCTTCCTGGTTCTCGAGGAAGATACAGGGCACACCACGTTTGGCAAATGGGTAATGGTCGCTGTTGGCAGCCAAGTCACCACGATTCAGCGCTTTGAAATAATGCTTATCGTCATTGATCTGCTCAAAAAGCCTGTAGCCGCGCATTCCTTCGTCGCTAACCTCACAATACTGAATAGGGTTGTTGTCGCCGATCATATCAATATTAAAGAGGTATTTGATCTGTTCCAGCGGCACGATGGGATTGTTGGCGAAGAATTCCGATCCGCGCAGGTTTGCATCCTCTCCTGAAAACGACAGGAAATACATATCGTATGGAGGTCGGTGCTTAGCATAATAGGCAGCCAAAGTGACGATAGCTGCCGTACCCGAGGCATTATCATTGGCACCTGCATAGAATACTTTCCTGCCCAAGTTGCCCAGATGGTCATAGTGCGCCGTAAACACGTAACAGCTGTCGTGGCGCTCGCCTGATATCTTGGCTATCACATTGAAAAGCTCATAGCCCTTCAGGAACTTGTTGTCCACATTCAGACGGACGCTCTTCACGTCTTTGATGGCCTCGGGGGTCACCCAGATAATAGGCTTGTCCACCACCTTTTCGCCGTATGCCTTGTAAAATTTGATAGGCGACGTCCAAATCTGCAGGAGGCCGCCATTCGTGCATTCTCCTGCTTTCTGAAGACGTTTGAATGCCTCGCGATGCTTGTAGGAGAACCAGAAATCGCAGCATACCAGGGCATTGGCATACTCCGGCTTTTGCAGATCTGCAAACATGCGATCAGCATCGAAGTTCAAGGTATCCACATGGTACACAGGGAACTCTCCGCGAATGCCAGGCGAATACTCACGCATAGAGAAATCCACACCTGCCTCAAGCTTTTTCCCATCAGCCCACATCTCCATCTTTCCGCAGAACGTATTGATGTCGATGGAGAAAGGCTGCAATATTACTTCGTCCACCCCTGCTTTCCTATATTCCTTCTGCAGGAACCTGCCAGCCTTATTGGCACCACCCTTGGCATAGCCACGCCCTTGGTACTTGGCAGAGCTGATTACCTTGACTACTCGTTTATAATGAACCATATCCTGCCCCTGAAGCTGCATGGCGGCAAAGCCCAGTAGCAATAATAATTGAAGATTTCTTTTCATACTGCGATATTTATTTAAACATTTCGCGATTATGACCGCAAAGATACAATAATTTTCTGAATCAGACAAATTTTAGGGATACAATCGGTTACGGTAACAGCTTGGGAAGTTTAAATCAAGCATTCTGTTGAGTTTAATTGGCGCTGTTTTGCCTAAAAAAATAGAAAATGTGGTTGTATTTGTTGATTATTTCACAATTTCATGAAGAAATTGAAAATAAAATACTACCTTTGTGCAAAAAAACTATAAATAAGAGAAAATAAAGGTTACAATATAAACGAATGACGATGAGAATACTAACATTGATGACAGCCATCCTATTGGTAATGCCGATGGGGGCACAAGAGAAAACGATGGTGAGCACCAATCGTCCGATGGTGAGTACCAATCATCATGTGTTTACGGTGCTGAAGCAGTTGCCCATCACCAGCGTGAAGAACCAATATCGCAGCGGAACGTGCTGGGACTTCGCCACACTAGGATATCTAGAGAGCGAGATTCTGCGCAAGACGGGGAAAACGTACGACCTGTGCGAGATGTTTGTAGTGAACAAAGACTACATGGACTGCGCCACGCACTACGTCCGCATGCACGGATACAGCCAGATATCTGAGGGTGGGTCGTGCGACGATGTGCTGGAGGTGATTCGGCAGCACGGCATTTGTCCAGAAGAGGCGATGCCGGCACCAGGGTCGCTGACGGGTGACTCACTGGCTAACTTCACGGTGTTCTTCCCTGAACTGGAGCGCGCTGTGAGTAGCATCGTCAGGGCGAATGCCGACCTGAACAGGATTACCGAAAGCAATCAGGCACAGGCATTGGCCAAAGAACCTAAAGCGCACTGGCGCGACAGTGTACTGGCGGTGATTGAGAAGAATGTGGGCCGTTGTCCTGAGACGTTCGTCTATGAAGGGAAGACCTATACGCCAAAGTCGTTTGCTGAGAGCCTGGGACTCAACCTCGACAACTATGTGAGTCTGACGAGCTATACCCACCACCCATTTGGGCAATGGTTCGTCATCGAGGCACCTTATAAATGGCGGCTGAAACCCAGCTACAACATCCCGATAGAGCAACTGATGGAGGTTCTTGACGAGGCACTGGATGCAGGATATACGGTGGCTTGGGGTGGCGATGTGACGGGTGATTTCTTTCGAAAGGAAGGAATAGCTCTGCTACCTGACAGCGTGGTGCCCACACAACAGTTGCGACAGGAGCAATGGGACGATTGGCGTTTTACGTATGATCACGTCATGCTGATCTACGGCAAGGCCATCGATGAGCAGGGCAAACCGTACTATCTGGTGAAGAACTCGTGGGGCAACTACGGTCCCTACAAGGGCACGTGGTACATGTCGCGCGATTATATGGCTCTGAATACCACCTACCTGTTCTTGAACCGTCATGCACTGCCAAAGGTATTGCGGAAGGCATTAACGAAATCGGATATCTATTAAAACGTCTAGAAGAGATTATGGAGAAGAGAGTCACACCAGAATTTATTACGGAGCTGCAGCCGAACGAGATTTTTGTGTTTGGAAGCAATCTGAAGGGAATGCACGGCGGTGGTGCGGCCTATATCGCCTACCGCAAGTTTGGGGCCATCATGGGTCAGGGCATAGGTATGCAAGGCCAGAGCTATGCCATCCCGACGATGCAGGGAGGCGTAGAGACCATCCGCCCGTATGTGGACGAATTCATCCAGTTCGCCAAGGAACATCAGGACCTGACGTTCCTCGTGACCCGCATCGGTTGTGGCATTGCCGGATTCACAGATGAAGAAATAGCTCCGCTGTTCGAGAAGGCTCACGACGTGGACAATATCGTGCTGCCACCAAACTGGTAATCATGCAATCAAAAGCAATTACGGGTCACCGCTGACGAGATTACCAGTCTGTTACCTCTTTGTTAGGTGATAGGTTAGGTGTTGAAGGCGGCAAAATCGCTTGAAAGTCCTTTAAACAGGTACTTTTTCGATTTCGTATGTTAGGTATTGGCAAAAAGACGTTTTTCGTATAACACTCTCCTCTTGTTTTCCAACAAGTGCCACTTATCAGGCAACATATGGCATCTATCAAAAGCAATAGGCTTTATGAATATTCCCAACGTGGGAATATTTCATTCCCAATGTGGGAACATTATATTCCCAGGCTGGGAATAAACACTGAGCAGCCTTGCTTCACTTTGGATAGTTTAGGAACCTAGTGGAAGGACAGACGTTTTGACCGCAGCCAATCGTGCCAATGTTAACGTGTCTTCAGACCGCTATCGTTGGCACGACTCGATTTTGAAGTCAAGTACAACTGATTTGGGGGCATGAACTCGTAAAAAAACATCATTTTCCAAGAAAAACGGCAATACGTAGCAGAAAATGAAAAATTTTCATTATCTTTGTGGCATTAATACTCATTCTTATGGAAGACGTAAACAGAATAAAGGTTGTTCTCGTTGAAAAGAAACGTACGAGCAAATGGTTGGCAGAGCAATTGGGGGTAAATCCTTCAACTGTAAGCAAATGGTGCACCAACTCCTCCCAACCAGACCTTGCGTGTATTTTGAAAATAGCAGATTTGCTGGAAGTGGATCTAAAAGAGCTGTTTGTAAGGGAATACAAACAGTACCTTCTTTCTCAGGAATCAAATAACATGGCTGCTAAATCCTAATAAAAATACTAATCGGCATACAATGGTTACGATTAAGAAAATAGAGATTAAAGGATTCTTCGGAAAGGGTGATCTTGACTGGAATCTGAATCCCGTGGTTAATATATTGGGAGGAAAGAACGGAAGTGGCAAGTCAGCAATATTCAAGTTCTGCTATTTTTTGTTGTCTAACGATGCCATCTCGGATGCTAATTATGATGAAATCCAAAAGGTTTTCAAGGAGGTGACCCTGACCTTCTCAAATGATTGGAAATTGAAATGGAATCCAAATGTAGGACCATCTTATGACACCTCAAAGATGATTGCAGATGAGCAAACGCCCTTTGGAATGTGTACTTTTGTAGCGGATGAGACTGGTAAAGAGAGAAAAATTGCCGAATTGAAGCAGCTGATAAATGTATACATGATAAATTCCTTCGAACAGCATCTGGACAAAGCCATTCAATACTGGCAACGTCCTAAGTCGGTAGCTCTTGACAATCCAACCATGCTCGACTTGATGATATATGATCAGATAATCCTTCGAAACAGTGATTTTGCTGAGACGATAGAAAGTTTCATAGACACTCCCAATAAAGATGTTGAGATGCAACAATATACTGCATATTACAAAAAGGTCTATTCAGAATTGAATCACTTCCTTGATGGTTACGACGATAAGATTAGTAGTTCGTTTGAATTCACCAAGGATGGGGTCAAAATCAGTTATGAGCACCTTTCGATGGGAGGGAAACAGATTCTTCTGCTTCTGCTGATAGTGGGTAATACAAAGCAGGCACCATGTGTATTCTTCATGGATGATCCAGATCTCTGTATGCATATTGACTTGAAAGAGGAACTTGTAACACGTCTGCACAACATGAATCCAAATATGCAGATTATCCTTTCTACCCATTCCCCAATTGTTATCACGGGGTGGATGGATTGCGTAAATGAGGTGTCTCAGCTTATAAAGAAGTGATATGGCAAAGTCTATCATATGAGGTAAAACCAATAAAGATAATAATATGGAATACGACGGCAAATTTATCGCTTATCAACTATGGCGAGCGTGCAGGTAGTGGCCTCAACAGTATCTTCCACGTCTGGGAACACGTCTATCATACTCCTGCCGAAATCAATGAAGAGGTTGGCGTTGATCGCGTAATCGTTACACTGCCCAATGGTGGACATGAGCAAGATGTGAAAGCCATGCTGGAATTGTATGACAAACCAGAAGAATTGACGTTCCCTGAAGAAGAAATGTCCGACAAAGTGTCCGAAAACAAAGAGAATGTCCGACAAAACAACGAATTGTCCGACAAAACCAAAATTTCTGGTAAGTTGTCCGATAAGTTGTCCGATATTGTTGTATGGACTGCTTCGGAAGAATTTGTTTCTACCAATATGGTAGTTTCACGATTTGGTATTGATGAAAGAAATGCCAGACGATACCTAACCCGTCTTGTCGATTTGAAGTTTTTATTGGCAGAAGGAGAGAATAAAAACAAAAAATACCGTTATAAAAAATAAAACTATATGTTGGGGTTCGAATCGCTCTCTATATCGCAAAAAAAAAGAGTCCAGCGATTATCTCGTTGAACTCTTTGCGGAGAGAGAGGTATCTCTCGCGGAAGGAGAGGCTCCCTATATTTGTCCGTCTAACACACTGAGAACCAACACCCTTCTGCTTCATCTCTATGTGGTTCGATTTCTCACTTGTAATTCATTTGTAATTCACTTTGCAAAGGTAGCAATTTCCCTCGAAACCACGCCATTTCTGCCGTTAATTGTTGTTAATCGCCGACTCACAGACCTATTATAATCTATACCACTGGAAACACTCGAGGGAAGGCTGCGATTAAGTAAGAGCAGAGCGTAGCTTGCTACAAGCTCTGCCGAACGTGAGCAGGCTCGACCGAAGGTCAAGCTTCGCCATGGGGGCAGACAGTCCCCATTGAGATATAAAGAAACCACAAAACTGCTGTCCCACCTTATTATATATGTGGGACAGATGTTTTGACCGCTGTCAATCGTGCCAATGTTAACGTGTCGTCAGACCGACATCTTTGGCACGACCTTGTTCGTAGATATAATCTTTATCTGGATAAAGAGACTAAGGTTTTTATTGACTTTGAGAGAATCTACACGTAGCAAAGTCGTTGGTTCGGAGTCATAATCAATATAGATGAGGTGTGTTTTCATAAAAATGACTAAAAAACGAGGCTTTTTCAATAAAATGCATGGAAAACTATTGTCAGAAGTTGAAAAATTAGTATTTTTGCACCAAACGCAAATAAATTGTTGTATGAAGGAACAGATTAACAGACTGAAAGTTGTACTCGTTGAGCAGCAGCGCACAAACAAATGGTTAGCTGAACAATTGGGCAAAGACCCGGCAACGGTGTCGAAATGGTGCACCAATTCCGTACAGCCGGATGTGAAAACGCTACTGGAGATAGCTCGCCACTTGAATGTGGACGTAAAAGAACTACTAAACTCATCAAAATCATGAACGAAAGAAACATAACGATTCCTGCTGGCGGGATGTATCAGGAGTGGAGTTGCTTGATGGACCTGGTGGAGGAAGATACGGCCAAGACATTAGAACAGTTGGCCAACACAAAGGGTTGGCGAGAAGTGCAGGCATGCGAAGCCAA
>JAEEGJ010006822.1_pt1 | contig 33711 bp, 20 predicted proteins | sample 8958761 | NCBI WGS metagenome assembly JAEEGJ01 (sample SAMN16246546, study PRJNA631951) | gut metagenome | biome: gut microbiome; feature: rumen; material: RS-attached | host: Bos | place: Iran: Karaj | collected 2018-10
TCGACCCAGCCAAAATCCGCACCTGGCGGGTCGATGAATGGCTGAAAGATGAATATTTTGCAGAAAAATTTGTAATTGAAATCGGAAAAGATTACCTTTGCCCTCCCGTTTTCGAAAACTAAAAAAAAGAAGATATGAAAAGGACTTTTCAACCCTCCAACCGCAAGCGTGTCAACAAGCACGGCTTCCGCGAGCGTATGAGCACGCCGAATGGCCGCCGGGTTCTCGCATCCCGCCGCGCCCACGGCCGTAAGAAGCTCACCGTCTCTTCCGAGGATCGCTGGTAGTCCAGCCCCTCCTGACGGAGAAGAACTGCCGACCCATTCCGGGCCGGCAGTTTCTTTTTTGCCCCGTCCGGAGAAAGCGAGGGAGGAGTACAGCCTTCGGGAAAAAGTAGTATCTTTGTAAAATATGTCCGCTGAGAAGTAGAGATTATGTCCAGGGAGAATGATTTTTCGCGTTTGGAGCTGCGCCTGCCTGCGTGCAGGAGCAACTACCGGTATTTCCGCGGGCGGCTGAAGCCGTCCACGAAGCTGCTGGTCCTAGTCAAGGCCAACGCTTATGGACACGGGGCCGTCGAGTTTGCTTCGATGATGCAGCAGGAAGGCGCGGACTACCTCGCCGTCGCCCTGCCGGTCGAGGGCGTGGAGCTCCGCCGCGCCGGTATTTCCCTGCCGATCCTGGTCCTGACGGCCGGGACGGACTTCTTCCCCGAGATCATCGAGAACCGCCTGGAGCCGGGTATCCCCAACCTCTACACGCTGGAAGCGCTCTGCGCCGAACTGCGTGCGCGGGGGCTGCGTGATTTCCCCATCCACATCAAGCTCGACACCGGCATGCACCGCCTCGGCTTCATGACGGGCGAGCTGCCCGCGCTGAAGGAGTTCCTCGCCGTGCACCCGGAAGTCCGGGTGCGGAGCATCTACTCCCACCTCGCCGCCGCGGAGGATCCGGCCGAAGACGCCTTCACGCTCGGCCAGATCGCCATGTTCGAATCCAACGCCCAGTCGCTCACGGACGCCCTCGGCTACCGGCCGATGTGGCATATCCTCAACTCCGCGGGCATCGAGCGCTTCCCGCAATACCAGCACGACATGGTCCGCCTGGGCATCGGCATCTACGGCATCAGCGCCCTGCCGGATGTCCACCTCGCGCCCGTCGCTTCGCTCAAGGTCAAAGTCCTGCAGGTCAAGACCCTGGGGCCGGAGGACGGCACGATCGGCTATGGCCGCCACGGGCATGTGGCGCCGACGGGGACCGTCATCGCCACCATCCCGGTCGGCTACGCCGACGGCCTGGACCGCCACTTCGGCTGCGGCGCCGCCTCGTTCAGCGTGAACGGGCACCGCGCCCCCACGATCGGCAACATCTGCATGGACATGTGCATGATCGACGTGACCGGCATTCCCGTGCAGGTCGGCGACACCGTGACCATCTTCGGCGAAGACCCGACCGTGGGCGAGCTGGCGCAGATCCTCGGCACCATCCCGTATGAGATCCTGACCTCCGTGCCGCGCCGCATCGAGCGGATCATCCTCCGAACCAATCTAACGACACTATAATGAACAAAAGACTAATCCTTGTCCTCCTGCTGGCCTTGACTGGCCTGCAGGCGCTTTGCCAGACCTATGACGTCCTGGATATCGTCAGCTCCGACCGCCAGAAGAACGCTGGCTGCGAAGGCCCCTACCGCTATGACGCGCCGGCCCTCACGCCCGCGCCGAAAGGCTTCAAGCCTTTCTATATCAGCCACTACGGCCGCCACGGCTCACGCTATGCGTGGACCAGCGACGCCTATACGGTCGTCCGCGATTGCCTGCAGGCGGCCAGCCGCGCCGGCGTCCTGACCGAGCGCGGCCAGCGCCTGTACGACGACTTCCTCGCCTTCATGCCCACCCCGCTGGTCAACACCGGCGACCTGGTGGAGCTGGGCCGCGAGCAGCACACCGAGATCGCCCGCATCATGGTGGATAATTTCCCGGAGGTGTTCGCCAAAGGCGGCAAAGTCTCCGCGCGCGCGTCCACCTCGCAGCGCGCCATCGTCAGCATGGGCGCCTTCTGCGTGAGCCTGCAGAAGTGCGCGCCGGAGCTGGACATCGAGGTCAACTCCCTGCATACCAACATGCCGGTCGTCAACGCGACCAGCGCCCCGGCGCAGATCCGGATCCGCCGCAGCGGACGCGTCCTGATCCCGGAATCCCCGGCCTCCTTCACCGCCCGCATCGTCGACTATGACAGCATCCTGGACCGCCTCTTCACCGACCGCGGCTTCCTGGAGGAGCGGGGCGGCCGCTCGAAATTCGTCTCGATGCTCTTCTCCGTGAAAAGCGGCTACCACAACTACTGCGCTGAAGATTTCCTGGAAGACATCTTCACCCCGGAGGAGCAGTTGACCCTGTGGGAGGTCGACAACTACGTCGCGTACGTTGACCACGCCGGCGGCCGCTACCAGCAGATCCCGCTCCTGCTGGACATCGTCGCGGGCGCGGACGAAGCCATCGCCGGCGGCCCCTGCAAGGCCCACCTGCGCTTCGGCCACGACACCGTGTTCAACGCCCTCTGCCCGCTGCTCAACATCAACGGCAGCGGCTTCCAGCCCGAGACGGCCGACGAGGTCAAATACTGGTTCCAGGACTATGACACGCCGATGGCGGCCAACCTCCAGTTCGTCCTCTACCGCTCGAAGCGCGACGCGCGCATCCTCTTCAAGCTCCTGCGCAACGGTTGGGAAGTCTCCCTGCCGCAGCTCACCCCGGTCTCCGGTCCCTACTACGACTGGAACGACTTCCGCGCCTGGGCGCAGCAGCTCGACAGCGAGCACCCCGTGGCCCCGGAACGGCCCGCCGCCCGCTAGGCCGCGGTCCGCATAAAATTGACAGGAGCCGGTCCCGAGGGGCCGGCTCCTGCGTTGCTAACCAAAAAAATAATTAAACCAATCCAACTGTTTATTTCCAACTGGTGAAGAGGGCGGAGGAAGCATCCCAACCCGGGCGCTGGGTCAGCACTCCGTTGGAGAGGCTGATCTCAGTCTGCGGATAAGGACGGAAGCCGTAGGTGGCCTCGTAGCGGGCGCGGTAGCCGGCGCCCTGGTCTTTCATCACGGTCTTGACGCCGTTGTTCCAGATCTCCTGGTTGAGCTGGCTCTCCAGGGCGGCGATGCAGTACTCCTTGCCGTAGCGGCGCATGTCACCCCAGCGGATGGCCTCGAAAGGCATCTCGTGGCGGCGCTCGATGCGGAGGGCGTCGAGGGAGTAGGGAATCGTCGGGAGCTTGGCGCGGTTGCGGACAGCGTTCATACCGTCCATGCCGTTGTAGATGACCTTGCCGTCGGTGAGCTCGGCGTGCATCAGGAGCACGTCGGCGAAGCGGAGGAGGGTGAAGTCGTTCGTGGCCTTCTTGCGGCCGAGGTCCTTGCCCTGTCCGTAGTACTCGGAGATGGAGGTGAACTCATAAGCCCACTTGCCGTCGAGGTAGCAGGCCGGAGACTGCTGCTTCTTCTGCCACAGGCCGGACTCTTCCATCTGCGACTCGGCGCCGAACTGGTAGGACTCGAAGACCGGGGCCTCTTCCCAGACGCTCCAGATGCAGCCCTTGCGGCGGATGTCGGAGGCGTCCCAGGTGTTCCAGAGGTCAGGGTTGACGGTGCCGAAGCCATAGCCGCGGCTCATCGGGAACACGCCCGTGTAGTCGCCGCTGTCGAAAGTACGCAGACCGCAGTAGTAGTTGAGGTAGTTGTACTTGTGGCTGGACTTGGCGGCGTTGATGTGGAACATCTGCTCGGGGTTGTGGGCGTCCATATACCAGCTTCCCTCGCAGTCGGCCATGAACGGATAGTCAGGCTTGGTGGCCAGGTTGCTGTAGGTCCACAGGCAACGGTAGTCGGGCACCAGGGAGTAGCCGGAGTTTTGGATGCAATCCTCCAGCTTGGCGACCACATAGTCCTTGCCGACGGTCTCGGAGGTCATCTCGTAGGTCTCGAGGTCCATCAGCGGGAGGGTGGTGATGGCCTTGCCTTCCTTGTCACCGTAGAAGCCGGTGTAGAAGAGGTACACGCGGGCGAGGAGGCCTTCGGCCACCCAGCGGTTGACGTGGCCGCGGCCGGTCAGGATCTCGCCGTAAGGCGTGGACGGCATGATGTCGCAGGCCTTCTTGAGGCTGGCGGCGATGAAGCCGTAGATCTCCTCGACGGAAGCCAGGGCCGGATACTCGGCGGCGTCCTCGACGCTTTCGGGCACGCTGGTCACGAGCGGGATGATCTCGAACATCTGGGCGAGTTCGAAGTAGAACCAGGAGCGGAGGATGTAGGCCTCGCCGAGGAGCTGGTTGCGCAGGTCCTCGTTCTCGACCTTGTCAAGCGCGGCGATGGCCATGTTGGCGCGGCCGATGCCGCTGTAGCAGTTGGTCCAGAAATCGCCCTGGGCGTCGATGTCGTTGTACATCAGGTGGTCCCAGGCCTGGGCCTCGGCGTCGTCCATACCGCCGCCGCCGAACTGGTCGTCGGAGCAGAGGTTGGCCTGCATGATGTAGCAGGTGCCGGCGTAGTCGCGCAGGTCGAGGTTGAGCGTGGCGTAGATGCCGGTCACGAGCTGCATGGCGTCCTCTTCGGAGGCGGGGAAGTTGCTCGTGTTGCGCTCGGTATAGCTGACCGTATCCAGGAAGTTCTCGCAGGCCGTCAGCGCGAACAGGGCCGATGCAGCGGCGAAGAATCGTATAATTGTCTTTTTCATGATACGCTAGAATTGAATGTTAACACCGATGAGGAAGGTTCTTGCGGACGGATAGAAGCCCACGTCGATACCGGACACCCAGTCGTCTTCGGTGCCCTTGCCGATTTCAGGATCCATGCCGGAGTAGCCGGTGAGGGTCAGCAGGTTCTGGGCGGTGAAGTAGAGACGGCACTTGCTGATGTGCTTCATGTTCACCAGGCGGCGGAAATCGTAGCCGACGGTGACGTTGGAGACCTTGAAGTAGTCGCCGTTCTCAACATAGATGTCGGAGATGTTCTGCCAGTTGCGGTTGCTGCCGTAGGTCAGGATCGGGAGACGGTTGGACGTGCCCTCACCCTGCCAGGTCTGGAAGACGTCGGTGGTGAAGTTGTCGCGCTGGCTGTCGGCGAAGGAGCGGTAGCTCTTGGCGATCTGCTGCCCGAAGGCGCCGTAGCCGGCGATGCTGAAGTCGAAGCCCTTGTAGGCCATCCAGAAGTTGAGACCGGTGGTGAAGTGCGGGTTCGGGTCACCGATCATGGTGCGGTCCTCGGCGGAGATGACGCCGTCGCCGTTCACGTCGACGAAGATCAGGTCGCCGGGCTTGGAGTCCTCATACTTGGCCGCGGTGGCGTCCACCTGGGCCTGGTTCTGGAAGACACCGGCGGTCTTGTAGCCGTAGAAGTAGCCGATCGGATAGCCGACCTGGGCGCGGTACATCTCGACGGTGCCCTCGGAGAGGACATCCTCGGCGCCGTGGATGATACCCTCGGCGTTGGCGATGCGGGTGACGATGTTCTTGTTGTAGGCACCGTTCACGTTGATGCCGTAGGTGAAGTCACCGGTGTTCTTGCTCCAGTCGACGGCAACTTCGATACCGGAGTTGCGGATGTCGCCACCGTTGATGTAAGGAGGATTCAGACCGTACACGGAAGCGATCGGGGCGCGGACGAGCCAGTCGCGGGTGTCCTTGATGTAGCCGTCGATCGAGACGCCGAGGCGGGAGTCGAAGAAGCGGGCGTCGAGGCCGAGGTCAAGCTGCTGGGAAGTCTCCCAGCTGACCGCCGGGTTGGCGAGCACGTCACCGACGGCGCCGGTGGCGAAGGAATCCTCGGAGTCGAAAGCGTAGGAAGCGTTCGTGTCCAGCACGATGGTGGAAAGGTACTGGAAGTTGGAGATGCTGGCGTTACCGTTCTGGCCCCAGCTGGCGCGGACCTTCAGGAAGCTGAGCCAGTCCTTGGTCTGGGCCATCCACGGCTCGGAGGAGATCACCCAGCCGGCGGAAGCGGACGGGAAGATACCCCAGCGGTGACCGCGGGCGAAGTTGGAGGAACCGTCGGCGCGGACCGTGGCGGAGAACAGGTACTTGTTGTCGTAGTTGTAGTTCACACGGCCGAAGAACGAGGCGAGGGCGCCCTGGCTGCGGGGAGAACCGGAGACGGACACCTGGCTCAGCTCCTTCGGTTTCGTGTTGGACAGATAGGCACGGTCCCAGTCGTTGGGGAAGATGGAGTTGGTGCCCTTGCCGCTGACGCTCACGCCCATGCCCCATTTCTCGATGGACTGGCCGGCGACGAAGTCGAAGTTGTGCAGGTCCTTGATGGAGAAGTTGTAGGACACGGTGTTCTCCCAGGTGATGCGCTGGTTGTAGCTCATGCTCTGGCTCACGGAGTCGAAGTCGTTGTTCGCCTTCGGGTTGATGTCGTAGATCATGTTGTAGGAGCGGGAGGAGCTGGAGCTCATCACATAGCCGAACTGGGTCTTGAACTTGAGGTTCTTGATCGGCTGCAGCTCGGCGAAGGCGCTGGCCTGGAAGGTGAAGCTGGAGCTCTGCTGGAGACCGCGGGACGTGTAGTAGTCATAGGCCAGCGGGTTGGCGGAGCTGGTGCTGGTGTCGAAGTTCCAGCCTTCGGCGGAACGGGCGGCCTGGTCGTAGAAACCGGCGATGTTGCCGTTCTCGTCATACTTGTAGGCAGGGAGGAGCGGCGTGGTGCGCAGGATGTTGTGGACGGAGTTCCAGTAGATGTCCACGTCGTTGGCGATACCGCTGTTGGTGCTGTGGTTGAAGTTCATCGTCTCGCCGATGCGCAGGATGTTGAGGTCACCGCTCTTGATCACCACGTTGTCGGTGTTGACACGGAACGTGTAGCGGTTGAAGTCGGCGTGGGCCGGTCTGATCTTGTTGTAGCCGATCAGACCCTCCTGGCCGGTGTAGGACAGACCGATGGAGTACCGGTGGTCGGCGGTGCCGCCGGAGAGGTTGATGGCGTGGTTGGTCGTCATCGCGCCCCTGTTGTAGGCCTCTTCCATCCAGTTGGTACCCTTCCAGGTGCCGTTCTGGATGCTCTGGTAGAGATTGGCGGGAAGGACGGCGGCCCAGTCGGTGAGGGCGATGCCTTCGTTCTTGTACATCAGGTCGAGGGCGGCGATGTACTCCTGCGCGTTGGTCAGGTTCGGCATCTTGGCGATGTACTGCTGGCCGTAGTATGCGTCGTAGGACAGGACGGCGCGGCCTTCCTTGCCCTGCTTCGTGGTCACGAGCACGACGCCGTTGGCGGCGCGCGCACCGTAGATGGCGGCGGAGGCGGCGTCCTTGAGCACGTCGATGGACTCGATGTCAGCCGGGTTGAGGGCGCTGAGGCTGCCGCCGACCACGCCGTCAATGACGTAGAGCGGGTCGGAATCGCCGATGGTGCCCATACCGCGGATGTTGACCTTGAAACCCTCGCCCGGCTGGCCGGAGCTCTGGGTGATGGTGACGCCCGGGCTCTGGCTCTGGAGAGCGCTGAGGACGGAAGTCGTGCTGAGTTTGGTCAGGTCATTTCCCTTCACCTGGACCGTGGATCCGGTGAGGAGTTTCTTCTGCTGGACACCGTAACCGATGACAACAGCGTCGGAGAGCATGTCGTGGTCGGGATAGAGGACGATATCCAGGGCGGACTGGCCGGCCACGGCGATTTCTGCCGAGATATAGCCGAGGCTCTCCACGGAGAGCGTCCCGTTGGCGGGAGCTTCAACCGTATAGTGGCCTTCAGCGTCGGATGCCGTCCAGGCGCCCGTACCCTTGACGACGACGGAAGCGAACGGGACAGGGTCGCCGTTGGAACCGTCGGTGATCTTTCCCTTGACCGTCAGGGTCTGTGCATTGACGCTCAATGCGGCGAACCCGGACAGCAGGGACAGGAATAAAAGTTTGGCTTTCATAAGGTTATTTTGAATAAATTAAGTGAGTTGTGTGTGGTTGCAGGTACAAAAGTATCTTATTCTCACTCTGGACAGAGTAAGAATCGCGTATTCCTACGCGCAATTTGCGTATGGGAAAATACTATTTCAGAAGAGCGCGGATGATCTGGCCGATTTCGGCGTTTTCGTGGATGCCCACGAACCTTTCGGCCCCCGGCCCATAGGCGTAAACCGGCACGAGAATGCCGTTGTGGCCCTTGGTGGAGAAGTTGACCTTGACGTTGCGTTCCTCGAGGTTGCCGTCAAGCAGGGTGAGTCCTCCGGTGGCATGGTCGGCGGTCACGACGACCAGGGTGTGGCCGTCTTTCTCGGCCCACTCGAGCACCTTGCCGATGGTGCGGTCGAAGTCGAACAGCTCCTCGGCCATGTAGCCCACCTTCTTCTTGTGGCACCAGTCGTCGATGCTGGAGCCTTCGATCATCAGGAAGAAGCCCTTCCGGTTGTCCAGCAGCTCGATGGCCTTCATCGCGCAGTCCTCGAGCACCGGCCCGCGGTCCAGCGACGGCTCCATCTCGAGCGGGGCGAAGAGGCCGAGCACGCGGCCGTCCTGCACCTTGTTGAGGTCCTCGCGGTTGTCCACGAAAGTATAGCCCTTGTCCTTCATTTCCTGGACCAGGTCGCGGCCGTCGGCGCGGTTCTGCCAGAAGCGGATGCCGCCGCCGGTCAGGAAGTCCACGTTGCTGTCCACGTACTGGGCGGCGTTGACTTCTTCGTCGTCGCGGTCGAGGGAATGGCCCACGAAGTCGAGTGGCGTCGCATCATTGATGCGGCAGGTCACGGCCACGCCGGTCTTCATGCCTTTCTCCTGGGCGCGGTGCAGGGCGGACTTGACGGGGTTGCCGTCCGGGTCCACACCCATATAGTGGTAGCGGGTCTTGACGCCCGTGGCGAGGGCGGAGCCGCCTGCGCAGGAGTCCGTCACCAGACGGTCCGTGGCATAGGTGCGGGAGAGCCCCGTGTAGATGAAGTTGTCCAGGTTGAGGTGACCTCCGTTGAGCACCCAGCCGCAGCTGACCTGCTCCAGGCCCATGCCGTCGCCGATCATCACGATGATGTTCTTGACCCGCTTGGAGCGGGGCTGCGACACGGTCACCGTCTGATACGGCTCCGCCACCGTGTACTGGTCATCTTCGCTGAACTGGTTGTTGGCGTATTTGGACATGGCGCGGGAGATGTCTTCCTGCGCGAAGGCGCCGGCTGCGAAGCCGAGCGCCAGGAGGATCAATGCTATTCTCTTCATAATCTAACGGTTATTAATCTCAAAGTGGATGTCTGCGGCGTCGCAGCTGCAGGTGACGGTCTTCGTCTGGCCCGGCAGGAGCGGGAAGAAGTTGTCGCTCCAGAAGGCGGGCGCGACCAGTTCGCCGTCCGCGTCGAGCGCCTTCAGGATGTTCATATAGGAGATGACGGAGGACTTGTTGACGAGCGTCACGGCATAGCCGCCGTCGCGCGGCTCCACGCTCATCTCCACCTCCGCGGGCTCCTGGGCGAACACGAAGCGCAGGTCGGCGTGGCGGCTGATCGGGGTGAGGTACCAGTTCGTCCGGTTCCAGACGTAGTCGTTGTCCCGGGCGGGCAGGCAGTAGAAGTTGTCCGCGACCGGCGTGCCGTCGGGGGTGGTGAGCGTCAGCGCCACGAAGTGCGGACGCCCGTCGAAGCGGCGCAGGTCGAAGACCGGCAGGCTCTGGCGGTAGTCGAGGCGGATCTCGCGGCTGTCGCCGCCGATCACGCGGGACTGCGCGTCGTAGACGGTATAGGTGGCCTTGAGCGTGCAGGCCTCCGGGCGCTCGCTGACGGCGTAGACCTTGCGGTCGGCGTAGTCGAAGATGAGCTGCTGGGGCTCGCAGGCTTTCTTGGTGCCGTAGTAGCCGGCGGTCGGGACGCCGTACCAGTCATAGAGCTGCCAGTAGAGGGACGGCCAGGCGGAGTTGAGCATCCACTGGACGATGCCCGTGCTCTTCGGCATGCGGGCGCGGAACGCCTCGAACATCGCGCGGGTGCCGTCGTAGTCCACGGCGTGGGCCTTGCGGACGAAGTCCGCGAAACCGGAAGCTGCGCCGTACTGGTTCTCGATAATCGTATTGAGCATCTTGGTCGAGTTCATCGCGGAACCCGAGGTGGTGCAGTGGAAGTCCCAGCTGTCGGAGAGCGGCCACAGGGCGTCCTCCGGAATCATCCGGCGCAGGGATTCGGCCTGCGGGAGGTTGGCGCCGATGCCGGTCTCGGTGTTGAAGCCGAAGGCGCCGCCCGCCTGCGTGTCGCGGTACCAGTAGTCGGGGCCGACGTACTCGTACGGGCCTTCCATCTTGGTGCCGGACCAGCCGGCCAGGCTCTCCAGGTTCTTGGCAGAGCAGACGTAGGGGCGGTATTCCTCCGCCTCATAGATTTCCAGATAGCGCTTCTCGAGGCGCGGGTTGGGGATGCGGTCGCTGCCGGTCAGCCAGCCGATCAGGGCCGGGTGGTTGTGCAGGCGGACCACCTGGTCGTGGAAATACGCGACCGCCAGGTCCTCCGTCTCCGGGCTGTTGATGCAGCCGTAGCCGTCGGTCTCGGGCAGGCCGCAATAGTTCTCCCACTCCCACTGGCAGCTCCAGCCCACGAGGGCGAGCACGCCGAGGCGGTCGCACAGGTCGTAGACCGTGTCGTCCTTGCCCCAGATGTTCTCGAAGCGGATGCAGTTCAGATTCATGTCCTTGACATACTCCACCTGCCGGCGGATGCTTTCCGGCGTATCGCGCAGGAAGAGGTCGTCGGTCCAGCCGGCTCCCTTCAGCAGGATGTCCTTGCCGTTGAGGGTGAACTGGCGGTAGTTCTCCGGGGTGAGGCGGCTCTCGATCTTGCGCACGCCGAAGGCGGCTTCGCGCGCGTCGGAAAGGGCGCCGTCCACCGTCACGGAAGCGCGCAGGTTATACATTTCCGGCTTGCCGAGGTCGTAGCTCCACCAGATGCGCGGCTGCGCGAGGTGCAGCAGCGCGGCTTCGGCGGGCGTCAGCACGACGACCTGCTCCGCGCCGGCGGGCAGTTCGAAGGGGACGGCGGCTTCGCCTTCATTTTCCAGGTCCAGGGCAATCATGCCCGAGACGGCCTTGTCCGCATGGTTGCGCAGGCGGACGCGCACCTCCAGGTCGGCCTTGTCCAGGGCGGGAAGCTCCGGCTCGGCGATCACGAACAGGTCCTCGACGGACACCGCGCCGGTCGCATGCAGCGTGACCGGGCGCACGATGCCCATGCTCTCGTCCAGCGGACGCGGGTTCCAGTCCACGAAACCGTGGTTCAGGTCGCCGGACTGGGCGCGGCGCAGCCTGACCTGCAGGCTGTTGCGGCCCTTCAGCAGGTCGGTGACGTCGTAGGCGCGGCGGATGAACATGCCGGCGGTGGTGTCGGACGATGCGATCTGCTTGCCGTTCAGGAAGATGTCGGCATAGTAGTCGAGCCCGTCGAAGACCAGCTCGACGTGCTGGCCGGCCGCGGCTTTCGCCGTGAATTCCGTGCTGTAGGTCCAGCTCCCGTCAAAGACGGACCGGTCGGCGGCGGCGTAGTTGCGGCCCGCGAACAGGGCGTCGCCGAAATAGCCGGCATCCGCGAGGACGCCGCAGACCGTGGACGGGACCGTGGCGGCATATTTGTCCGCCCCGCCGTCGCGGGAAAGTTGCCAGCCCCCGTCCAGGACCATGCTGTCCCCGGAGGCCATCCGGCCCTGTTGCCCGCAGGCGCAGACCGTCAGAGTCATAAGCAAGTAGAGGATCTTTTTCATACGTGGCTAGATGAGAGATGCGCCGATCACCGGGATGTCGTCGCCGGTGCAGACGTCGATGGTGAGCCGTTCGAGGCTCTTGCGATAAGGGAAATCCCGCTTCAGGCGCGCCTCCATGGACTGCCGGAAGAGCGGGTAGGTATAAGCGATGCCGCCGCCGAACGCGATGTGGCTCGGGTCATAGGCGAACATGACGGTGCTGAGGAGGTCGCCCAGGTGCTTGCCCAGGTCGTTGAAGAGGGCGTGGGCGCGGGGGTCGCCGTTGTGGGCGGCTTCGGAAGCGCTGAGGCTGTCCCAGCCGCTCCCGGCGAAGAACTGCTTGCTGCAGAAGCTCTCGAGCGTGGCGCTCCGGTAGGGGAGCGCGCCCAGCTCGCCGGCGCCGCAGTTGGCCCCGCAGAAGAGGCGGCCGCGGTCCACGATGCCGATGCCTACGCCCGTGCCGAGCGTGATCACGACGAGCACTTCCGGCTTGGCGTCGGCGGGATAGCCCTCATACACGCCCATGGCGTAGCAGTTGGCGTCGTTGTTGAGCGATACGGGCAGGTGGAAACGTGCTTCGAGGAGGTCCTTGAGGGGGACTTCCGTCCAGGAAGGGATGTTGGCGGTGTCGTATACGATGCCCCGGTTGACGTCCACGACGGACGGGACGCCGATTCCGATCTTTTCTGTGTCCGGGGTGAGGATGCCGGCAATCTGTTCCGACAGGGTGTCGATAGTTTGTTCGAGGTTAGCTTCGCGGGGGAACCAGGGGGTGGAGACCCGCTTGACAATCTTGCCGTCCTGGACCAGGCCCAGGACCAGATTGGTCCCTCCAACGTCAATTCCAAGTGTCATTTGTCGTGTGATTTTTTTGCAAAATTATGGATTAGATTGAAAGTGCAAAAACAATTTCGCGTATTTAGGCACGCAATTTGCGTCATTCAATTGCCTCGGTCCTTAATATTATTCATATTTGTGGCGTATTAAAAAACGCACTGATTGTGAACACTAAACACCATTTTCTCCTTTTTATCGCGTGCGCGTTTTGCGTAGCCTGCACCCCAGTTTGTCATATTGTTTGGACTGAAGGAGTTACCGATCCCGAGAGCGGCCGGGCTCTCCACACGCTGGAGATCCAGAACCCGCCCGCGGGCACGGACTGGACCGTCTGGTTCAGCCAGTTCCGCACCCCCGTCACGATGGAGGCCGGCGCTCCCGGCTCCATCGAGCACATCAGCGGCACGCTCTACCGCGTCGTCCCTTCGGCCGAGGCGGGCGCCGCGATGACGCTCCGCTACGAGGCGCGCCCGCTGGTCAACCAGTGCCGCGCGCCGGAAGGATTCTTCCTTCAGCGCAAGGGCGGCAAGCCTGTCCCCGTGGACGCAGAATACCGTTTCCTGCCGTCCGAACCCGTCCGCAGCTTCGACTACACCCACGTGGAGACGGGTGTCTATGATATCATTCCCCGGCTCAAGGAAGTGAAGCGCTTGGAAGGCGAGACCGATCTGGCCGCGGAGCCGGCCGTCTCCTTCGTCGACGGCCAGCGTCCGGGCTGGTACCGGATCACGCTCGCCGACGGCGCCGTCCGCGTCGAGGCGGCCGACGAAGACGCCGCCTACTATGCCTCCGTCACGCTGGACCGCCTGCGCCGCAACGCGCAGGGCGCCGCCGTGCCGGCCGCCGTCGTCACCGACTGGCCGGACCTGCCCTGGCGCGGCCTGATGCTCGACGTGAGCCGCAACTTTACCAAGAAGGCCGACCTGCTGCGCCTGATCGACCTGATGGCCAGCTACAAGGCCAACTTCCTGCACCTGCACTTCGGCGACGACGAAGGCTGGCGCATCGAGATCGACGCCCTGCCGGAGCTCACCTCCTACGGCGCTGCCCGCTGCCTGCCGGTCCTGCTGGACGACGGCACGATCGCCGAGCCGGACGGCCTGCAGCCGACCTACTGCGTCGCGGCCCGTCCGGGCGACGCCTCCCCGGGCAACGGCTATTATTCCCACGCCGACTTCGTCGAAATCCTCCGCTACGCCAACAAGCGCCATATCCGCATCATCCCCGAGTTCGACACGCCGGGCCATTCCCGCGCCGCGGTCAAGTCGATGGAGGTGCGTGCGCAGCGGACCGGCGACCGCAGCTGCCTGCTCTCCGAGCCGGAAGACACTTCCGTCTATGAGTCCGTGCAGGACTACACCGACAACGTGATGAACGTGGCCCTGCCTTCGACCTATACCTTCTTCGAGACCGTCTTCGACGGGCTGGCCGCGCTCTACGCGGAAGCGGACGCACCCCTCGTCGCCATCCATATCGGCGGCGACGAAGTGCCCGACGGCGCCTGGACCGGCTCGCCGGCCTGCGCCGCCCTGATGGCCGAGAACGGCCGCACCGACATCGGCTGGCTGAAGGAGTATTTCCTGAACCGCCTGATGGACATCGCCGAAGCGCGCGGCATCAAGCTGGGCGGCTGGCAGGACGTCTGCCAGCACGTCGAGCCCGCCACGCTCGCGCGGCTCCGCGACAACCTGGCCCTGACCAACCTCTGGACCGTCTCGCACGGCCGCGACGTGCTCCCGTATGAGTTCGCCGCCGAGGGCCTGCCGGTCTTCATCTCCAGCGCGCCCAACTGCTATATGGACTTCGCCTACAACTACGGCAAGACCGAGCGCGGGCACTCCTGGGGCGGCTTCGTGGACGAGCGCCGCAGCTTCTCCCTGCAGCCCTACGACATGTACCGTTCCGTCCGCTGGGACGACTACGGCAACCCCGTCGACCTGACGCGGGCCGGCGAGGGCAAGCCCGCGCTGACCCCGGCCTCCCGGCCGAACATCCTCGGCGTCGAAGGCCATCTGTGGGCCGAGACGATCCGCTGCTTCGACCACGTGACGTACTACTTCTTCCCGAAGTCGCTCGGCCTGTTCGAGCGCGGCTGGAACGCCAGCCCGGCCTGGGCCGGCACCACGGCCCCGGACGACCCGGCTTTCGTGGCCGATTTCGACCACTTCTTCAGCATCGTCACCGACCACGAATATCCCTACTACGACAGTCTCGGTATCTCCTATCATCGCCATTGATATGCTGCACCTGCTTTTCATCACCGATTTCACGGAGTCCTTCCCCAACAAGCTGCTCCAGGGCATCGTCCGCTATTCCCGGCGCAAAGAGCAATGGGCCATCTGCCGGATGCCGCCCGCCTTCAAGGAGAAGATCGGCCTGCCCGGCGTGGTCAAGTTCGCCCGGGACTGGGGCGCCGACGCCGTGATCGGGCAGTTCGAGGAGACGGACGACATCAGCCTGTTCCGCAAGAACGGCATCGTGGTCGTTGCCCAGGACTTCAAGAAGCGCTTCCAGACCATCCCCAACATCACGGCGGACTATCTGGGCACCGGCCGCATGGCGGCCCGCTTCTATATCGACCGCGGTTTCCGCAATTTCGGATTCTTCGGATTCAATGAGGTCTGCTGGTCCGACGAGCGCTGCGAAGGCTTCCGCCGCGAGGTGGAGGCCGCCGGCTATGGCGACTCCTTCTACGCCTACAACCTGCAGGAGATCGACCATCTGTGGTACTACGAGCGGGACCGCCTGCGCGACTGGCTGCAGATGGTGCCCAAGCCGATCGGCATCATGGCCTGCGACGACAACCAGGGCAACAACCTGATCGAGGCCTGCCACGCGGCCGGCATCCGGATCCCGGAGGAGGTCTCCATCATGGGCGTGGACAACGACGAGCTGCTCTGCAGCCTCGGCAGCACCACCCTGTCCAGCATCTTCGTGGACATCGAGGAAGGCGGCTACCGGACGGCCGAGCTCATCGAGAAGCTCGTCGCCAACCCGGACGCCCGGGTCGAGGACATCGTCCTGAAGCCGGTCAAGATCGTCGGGCGCATATCCACGGCGGCTTTCGCCACAGACGACGCCCAGATCCAGAAGGCGGTCCAGTTCATCCACCGCAACTACCAGAAGAAGATCTCCGTCAAGGACGTGATCGCGGAGGTCGCCCTGTCCCGCCGCCTGCTGGAGCGCCGCTTCAAGGCCGTGACCGGGCAGACCCTCTACCAGTATATCTCCGACCTGAAGATCAAGCGCTTCGCCGAACTGCTCCTGGACACCGACGACCAGGTCGTGGGCATCGCCCTCTCCCTGGGCGAGAACGACACCAAGAGCATCTCCCGCCGCTTCAAGCAGATCTACGGCTGCTCGCCGAACGAGTGGCGCGAACAGAACCAACAAAAACGCAAGATATGACCAACCGACTTCTCATCCTGCCCCTATTGGCGCTCTGCCTGAGCGCAGGGGCCCAGCAACCGGACATCTTCGACCAGCTCCAGTCGCATCCGGAGTACCTCTCCGGGACGGACTACCTCTGCCCGACCGGACCGGTCGGACTGACGCGCGCGCCGAAGGGCTACGAGCCTTTCTACATCAGCCATTACGGCCGTCACGGCGCCCGCTATGCCTGGCAGAGCGACATCTACGACAAGATCCACGACGTGTTCGGGGCGGCCGCCGAAGGCGACAACCTGACGGCGCTCGGCGCCTCCTTCAAGGAGCGCTTCGACGGGCTCTACCCGTCCGTGCGCTACCGCGTCGGCGACCTTTCCCGCAAGGGCTGGCAGCAACAGCAGGAGCTGGCCGGGCGGATGTACGCCAATTTCCCGAAGGTGTTCGGGAAAGATGCGGCCGTCCGCGCCTGGACTTCCACCTCCACGCGCTGCGTGATGACGATGTCCGCGTTCTGCCTGGGCCTGAAGGCGCAGGACGCGAAGCTGGACATCTTCGAGAATTTCGGCGTCAGCTTCCTGCCCGCCATCCTGCCGCTCGACGGCAAGAACCCTTTCCGCAACGAGAATTACCTCCGCACGCCGCTCCGCTTCGGGGAGACCTGGGAGCAGTATATCGAGCGCACGGTGGACTGGCGTGCCATCCTGGGCCGCCTCTTCAAGGAGCCCTTCCGGGCCGTCCCGGAGGCTGAGGGCTGGGACTTCGTGTCCTACCTCTACTTCTTCGCCGGCGGCATGGCCGGCATCGACACCGACCTGGACTTCACGGACATCTTCACCCCCGAAGAGCGCGTCGCGCTCTGGAAGGTGGACGACTTCCAGTTCTACGCCAACGCCTGGCCGACGCACCTGGGCTACCAGCCGATCGTGGAGGACATCATCGCCAAGGCCGACGAGCGCATCGCTTCCGGCACCAGGGGTGCCGACCTGCGCTTCGGCCACGACTATACCTTCCTCCCGCTGCTGATGACCCTCGGCGTGAACGGTTATGACCATGATGTGACCGATCCGGACGAGATCCCGGTCTGGTGCCAGCTGCACGAAGTACCGATGGGGGCCAACCTCCACTTTGTCTTCTACCGCAGCAAGCGTTCGCCGAAGGTACTCTTCAAGGTCCTGCTCAACGGCCGCGAGGCCCGGCTCCCGCTGCCGGCTGACAACTGGCCCTATTACGACTGGGACGCCTTCAAGCAGCAGGCCGCCCTGCCCGTGATGGGCGAATATACCACGGTCGACACGGAGGTCCCGGAGATCTCCGGCCTCTGCCTGGCGCCGGACGGCAACGGCATGCTGGCCGCCTCCGACGAGAAGGGCGTCTACGCCGTCAGCTGGACGGGCGAGACGAAGCCCTTCTTCGTGGAGCGCCGCATGGACTGCGAAGGCGTCACGATAGACCCGGCCACCCGCGATGTCTACTATGTTGTCGAGGGCAGGCAGGAAATCCGGCGGCTGCGCGCCCCGGAATACAACGAATCCGAACTGCTCGGGGTGATCAAGGAAGTGGGCTACCGGACCAACAGCGGCCTCGAGGCCATCACCTGGATGAACGACGGCACGCTGCTGATCGGCAACCAGGCGGAGCCGCGCCTGCTGATCCGCTTCTCGCCGACCGAGGGCATCCTCGACCGGATGGAGATCACCGAAGGCATCGAGGACATTTCCGGCCTCTGCTACGATCCGGTGCGCAACGCGCTCTGGATTCCGGACAGCGAGCTCCGTACGATCAATCTCTGCACCCTGGAAGGCAAGGTGATCGCTTCCTATCCGGTGCCTTTCATCGATAACGGAGAAAGCTTGTACGTGGACCGCGACCGCCAGTGCATCTGGGTGGGCGACGATACCACGTCCAAGCTCTACAAGATCAGTTTCAAGAACTTATAAACGGTTCTCCGCGGCCTCCACGGCCTTGAAATAGCGGTAGCTGTTGACTTTCACCTCGCCGATCGCAGCCTCGTCGCAGACGATGATGCCGGCGGGGTGATTCTGTAATGCGCTCACCGTGTTGTAGTGGGACACCGGGCCTTCGATGGCGCTGGCCAGGGCGCGCGCCTTCTTGGAGCCGAAGGCGAGGATGACCACCTCGCGGGCGTCCATCACGGTGGCGACGCCCACGGACATCGCCTGGGCGGGCACGGCCTCGGGGTCGCCGCCGAAGAAGCGGGAGTTGACCTCGCGGGTGTCCTGCGTGAGGGTGACCAGGCGGGTGCGGGAAGAGAGCGGGGAGAACGGTTCGTTGAAGGCGATGTGGCCGTCCTCGCCGATGCCGCCGAGGAAGAGGTCGATGCCGCCGGCCTGCTCGATGGCGCGCTCGTAGGCGGCGCATTCGGCGGCCGGGTCGGCGGCGTTGCCGTTGAGGATGTGGATGTTCTCCAGGGGCTCGTCGATGTGGTCGAAGAGGTTCTTGAACATGAAGGAATGGTAGCTCTCGGGGTGCTCCACCGGCAGGCCGGCGTATTCGTCCATGTTGAAGGAGATGACGTTCTTGAAGGAGATTTCGCCGGCCTTGACCATGCGGACGAGTTCGGCGTAGGTGTTCAGCGGGGTGGAGCCGGTGGGCAGACCCAGCACGAAGGGCTTGTCGGTCCGGGCGGCTTTCTCCCGGATGCGGGAGGCGATGTAGTGCGCGGCCCACAGGCCGCCCTCCTTTGCGTTGTCGCGGATGATGACTTTCATATCGTTAACAGAGTTTCAGGAATACTTCGATGGCCTGGTATTCGGCCATGCCCAGGCTGTCATAGGTGCGCGCCGTGTTCTGGGTGCGCTCCTCGGCGCGCTGCCAGAACTCGCGCGGGTCTTCGCCCGGGAACGGGACGATGTCCTTCTGCGAGAGGTGGCGGAAGATGGCGTGGCGCTTCATGACCACTTCTCCCGGACTCAGGGGGACGGCCATGTCCACGCGTCCGATTTCCCATTCCATCCAGGCGCCGCGGTAGAGCCAGATGTGTGTGCCGGCGAGCCAGACGTTGCCCTCGGCGCGCAGCTGCTCCACGGCCTCCAGCGCCGCCTCGGTGCACACGCGGTGCGTGCCGTGCGGGTCGGCGAGGTCGCCGGCCATGAAGATCATGTGCGGCTTGAGCCGACGGATCAGGTCCTTGATGATGTCCACGTCGGCCTGCGTGCAGGGGTTCTTCTTGATGCTGCCGGATTCGTAGAAGGGCAGGTTGAGGAAGTGCGCGTTGGTGTCGGGATTGAGGCCGAAGGAGCGGACGGCCGCGCGGGCCTCGCTGCGGCGGATCGCCGCCTTGAGGTCCAGCAGCTCCCGCGGCTCCGGCTCGCCCGGGACCTTGGCGTCCACCAGGGCGCGGACCGCGTCGTAGCGGTCGGCCATGCCCAGCATCGACGCGGCGTCGAAGTGCTGCAGTACCACGTCGTCGTGGACGGCCACGTTGCCGGAGGTCTCGTAGGCCACATGCACGTCGTGGCCCTGGGAGACGAGGCGGATGAAGGTACCGCCCATCGAGATGACGTCGTCGTCGGGGTGCGGCGAGAAGATGAGCACCGTCTTGGGATACGGGGTGGCGGGCACCGGACGCGTGCTGTCGTCGGCGTTCGGCTTGCCGCCCGGCCAGCCGGTGATGGTATGCTGGAGGTCGTTGAAGACCTCGATGTTGATCTTGTCGAAAGGACCGGCGTATTCGAGCAGCTCGCCCAGCGAGTTCTCCAGGTAGTCCTTGTCCGTGAGCTTGAGGATCGGCTTGCCGACGACCCCGCAGAGCCACACGACGGCCTTGCGGACGAGCTTCGGCGTCCAGTCGCAGGGGCCGACCAGCCAGGGGGCCACCACGCGGGTCAGCAGGCTGCCGCCCGTGGCGTCCGTGAAGAAGCGGATGTGGTCGTGGCGCTGCAGCAGCGAGGCGGGGCAGGCGGTGGTGATCTCGCCCTCGACGATGGCCTTGACGGCCTCGGCCTTGTCTTCGCCCCAGGCCATCAGGATGATGTGCCCGGCGGAGAGCATCGTGCCGATGCCCATCGTGATGGCGCTCTGCGGCGTGACCGACAGGTCTCCGCCGAAATTGCGGGCCTGGCGTTTGCGGGAGCTGTACGACAGGCGGACGGTGCGCGTGCGCGTCTTCTCGTTGCTGCCGGATTCGTTGAAGCCCAGCTGGCCCTCCTCGCCGATGCCGATCACCAGCAGGTCCAGGCCGCGGGCCACCTTCTCGAACGAAGAGCAGTAGTCGGAGACTTCGGCCTGCGGAATGGTCCCGTCGGGGATGTGGATGTGTTCCGGGAGGATGTCCACCTGGTCCAGCAGCGCCTCGTGGAGGCGGTGGTTGCGACTCTGGGCCGCGTCGCGGGAAGAGGGATAATATTCATCGATGGAGACGATCTCCACGTTGCGGAAAGACACTTTGCCGGCGCGGTAGCGGCGGGCGAGCTCTTCATAGAGCGGGGCCGGCGTGACGCCGGTCGTGAGGCCCAGCCGGAACAGGCGCCCCTCGCACTGGTTGATGGCCGTGACGATCAGGTCGGCGACGGCCGACGCGGCCGGCCCCGCCTCCGGATAGATGTCCGTCCAGATCTTTTCGTAGTTATGCAGGATGCCGGCCGGAAGATCCTTCTCGACCAGCCCTCCTTCGTAAGGCAGAATGAATGGCTTGTTCATGGCGGATATTCTTGAATGACAAATATAACGAATCGTCGCGGAAAAGTGGTGCGGTAATTGCGTAATCCGACACACAATTTGCGCCTTTCCTCCTCCGCTCCCTTCTCCGTTCCCTTCGCCGGGAGCCCTCAAAGCTCCCGACGAAGATTGCTCGCAGCAGCCGAGCGGGGGAATCTGCATCTTTTTTCTATCTTTGTGGAATATGATTCCGTTCCTTGAGCAGGTGGCGCGGCATTATTATGCCGAGGGGGGCGTTGAAGACTTGTGCTTCATCGTCCCGAACCGGCGTGCGGCCCTTTTCTTCGAGAAGTATCTGGCGGGGTGCGTGGCTGAGGCCGGGCGCCCGCTGTGTGCGCCCGAGGTCTTCACGATGGACGATTTCTTCTATACCCTCGCGGGGGCGCAGAAGACCGACCAGGTCCATCTCCTGCTGGAGCTGTACGAATGCTACAAGCCTCTCTACGAGGCGCAGGGCGCCAAGGCCGAGGAGCTGGACGACTTCATCTTCTGGGGCGGCGTGCTGCTGTCCGACTTCGGCGACGTGGACAAATACCTCGTCGACCCGAAGCGGCTCTTCCAGAACATCGCGGATTTCCGCGCGCTCCAGGACGATTTCGAATACCTCGACGAGAAGCAGCTGGAAGCCATCCGCCATTTCCTCTCCCATTTCCAGACGGGCGGCAAGTACAAAGAGGCCTTCCGCCGCATCTGGGACATCCTGCTGCCGCTCTACGACGCCTTCAACGCGCGGCTGCGCGAGAAGGGCATGTCCTGTGCGGGTCAGGTCTACCGCGCCCTCGCCGAGCGCCTGCAGGACACGCCCGCCGTGGACCTGCTGCAGGCGCGCTTCGGGCACGTGCGCAAATTCGTCTTCGTCGGGCTCAACGCCCTCAACGCCTGCGAGAAGCGCCTGATGCGCCGCCTGCGCGACGCGCATCTGGCGGAGTTCTGCTGGGACTATGGCAAGGGCTGGATCAGCGACCCGCACAACAAATCCTCCTTCTTCCTGCGCGACAACGTCCTCGAGTTCCCGCAGGCCTTCGAGCCCGATCCGGAGCCCCTGCCCGATCCGCAGATCCACGTGCTGAGCGTGCCGTCCGCCGTGGGCCAGGCCAAGCAGGTCCCGGCCATCCTCGACCGCCTCGGCGCCAGGGGCATCGAGACGGCGGTCGTCCTGCCGGACGAAGGCCTGCTGATGAGCGTGCTCAACTCCCTGCCGGAGCGCATCCGCGAGGTCAACGTGACGATGGGCTACCCGATGTCGGGCAGCGCCCTGAGCGCGCTGATGGACGATGTCGCCGCCATGCAGATGCACCTGCGCGAGAAGGACGGGCAGTGGCATTTCTACCACAAGCAGGTCTGGAGCATCTTCTCCAACAGCATCTTCAAGACCCTCGCGGGCGAGGAAGGCAAGCAGCGGATGGAAAAGGTCCGCGCCGCCGCCCGCTACTATATCCCGCAGGCCGACTTGAACGGCCTGCCACTCTTCGACAAGATCTTCCAGCCGGTGGCGAAAGCCCCCGCCGAACGCGACGCGGCCCAGGTCCGCGCCCTGGAGGAATATCAGCTCGCGCTGCTCGCCTTCCTCGGCACGTCCCTGCGCGAAAAGCCCGGCATGGCGCTGGAGCTGGATTTCATCCGCGAATACTACCTCGCCGTCGGGCGCCTGCTCGACCGCGCGCTGCCGGTCCTGCCGGCCACCTATTTCCGCCTGCTGGGCAAACTCCTGCTCGGGATCACGGACCCGTTCCACGGCGAGCCCCTGCAGGGCCTGCAGGTCATGGGCCCGCTGGAGACGCGTGCCCTCGACTTCGACAACCTCATCCTGCTGAGCTGCAACGAAGGCATCTTCCCGCGGCGCAGCGTGGCGGCCTCGTTCGTGCCGGCCGAGCTGCGCCGGAGCTTCGAACTGCCGACCTACGAATACCAGGACGCCGTGTGGGCCTACTACTTCTACCGGATGATCCGGCGCGCCGGGCAGGTCTGGCTGCTCTTCGATTCCCGCACGGAGGGTGTCAAGGGCGGCGAGGAGAGCCGCTACATCAAGCAGCTGGAGCTGCATTTCCACGCGCCCCTCGAGCGCTACGTGATGCAGGCGGAGATCAGCGCCGGCGGGGACGAGAGCCAGATCGAAAAGACGGAAGAACACATCGGCATCCTGCGGGAGAAATACCTCTCCGCCACGGCCCTGCAGAACTACCTGTTCTGCCCGGCCAAGTTCTACTACCGCAGCGTCTGCGGCCTCAAAGAGCAGGAGGAAGTGGCGGAGTCGCTGGAAGCCAACGACATCGGCAACGTCTTCCACAAGACCATGCAGGAGCTCTACGGCCCCGAGGGCCGGACGGTCACCCGCGCGGACCTGCAGGCCATGCTGAAGGGCGACCGCATCCGCGGGACCGTCCGGCACTACATCCTCGAGGCGCTGCACACCTTCGAGCTGAGCGGCCGCAACATCCTCTCCGAAGACCTGGTCTGCAGTTTCGTCCGCAAGACGGTCGAGCGCGACCTGGAACTGCTCGAGTCCCAGGGCCGGGACGGCATCGAGATCCTCGGCCTGGAGCTGCGCCGCGAGACGGAGATCGGCGGCTTCCGCTTCCTCGGCTTCATCGACCGGCTGGACCGCGTCGTCCCCGGTCAGGTCCGCGTGGTGGACTACAAGACCGGCCGGGTCACCGACGAAGATTTCTTAATCACAGAGGCGAATGCCGAAGCCGTGGTGGAGAAACTCTTCGGGCCGGACAACGGCAAGCGGCCCAAGATCGCCCTCCAGCTCTATCTCTACGACCGTTTCATCTCCGGATACGACAAGGTCCGGGGCTGCGACATCGTCAATTCCATCTACGGGACTTCCCGGCTGTTCGTCCATCCGGTCGAGAACGTGGCGCTCAACGGGCGCTTCCTCTCCCTGATGGCGGAGCGCCTGGACGCCCTGCTCGCCGAGATCGCCGACCCGTCCGTGCCTTTCCGCAGGACGGACGACGCCCGGACCTGCCAGTGCTGTGACTTCAAAAACATCTGCGGACGATGAAAATCCTGAAAGCCAGCGCCGGATCGGGCAAGACCTACCAACTGTCCAAGACCTATATCGACCTGCTGCTCGCAAGCCGCGAGCCGCAGCCGTACCGCCATATCCTCGCGGTGACCTTCACCAACAAGGCCACCGCCGAGATGAAGGCGCGCATCCTGCGCGACCTCGCCCGGCTGGCCGAGACCGACCGCCGGGCGCAGGTCCTGCTCACCGAGCTGCTGCACGACTACGGCGCCTTCTCGATCAGCACCATCGACCGCTTCTTCCAGCAGACGCTCAAGGCCTTCTCCCGCGAGATCGGCCAGTTCGCGGACTACCAGGTGGAGCTGGACAAGGACTCGCTCATCGCGGAGACGATGGACCGCATCCTGGATTTGCTGACCGAGGACGACAAGGAGCTGCTCGGCTGGCTGCGCGCCAGCCTTGCGGACACGCTCGAGCAGGGGCGCCGCTTCCAGGTGGACGAAGGCCTGCTGGAAGTGGGCAAGCTGCTCAAGAACGACGAATTCCGCGAGCTCTCCGAGCGCCTGGGCATCGACGGCCGGGAGGCCTTCGGCAAGGACCGCCTGAAGCGGATCCGGCAGGAGTGCCGCACCATCATCCGCACCTTCACCGACAAGGCGGAGAAGCTCGGCTACCCCGTGGAGCAGGGCAAACCGCTCAGTCCCGACAACAAGAAGCGCCTGTTCAAGGCGAACCCCGCGCTGGCGGAGCATTTCGAAGACGCCTATTCCTGCTATGCCACGGCCCTGATCCTCGACGGGCTGCTCTCGCAGCTGGGCCTGGCGGGCGAATTCTACCGCGAATTCGACGCCCTGGCGGCCGAGAAGAACGTGATGTGCCTGGACGATTCCACCACGCTCCTGCGAGACATCATCGGTGGCTCCAGCGCCCCGTTCGTCTATGAGAAGCTGGGCGTGCGCTATGAGCATTTCCTGCTCGACGAGTTCCAGGACACGTCCCGCGTCCAGTGGGACAATTTCCTGCCGCTGCTGCAGGAGAGCGAAGCCGGCGCGGGCGGCAACCTGATCGTGGGCGACGTCAAGCAGAGCATCTACCGCTGGCGCGGCTCCGACTGGCAGCTGCTGGGCAGCGAGGTGCAGCAAGCCTTCCCGGGCACCGAACCCATACCCCTGCAGGGCAACTGGCGCAGCACGCGCGCCGTGATCGGCTTCAACAACCGCTTCTTCCCGTATGCCGCCGACCTGCTGGGCCTGTCGGACATCTACGCCGACGTGAAGCAGACGCCGAAGAAGGACGACCCGCAGGAGGGCTGCGTGCGCGTGAGCTTCTGCGAAGACCAGCTCGCCGCGGTCGTGGACTCCATCCGGCAGGTCCGCGCGCAGGGCGCCGGCTGGAGCGACATCGCCGTGCTGGTGCGCGGCCGCCGGGAAGGCTCTGCCATCGCGGCGCACCTGGTCGCCAACGGGATTCCCGTCATCTCCGACGATTCGCTCGTGCTCAAGTCCTCGCCGGTGGTCCGCCGCCTGGTCTCGCTGCTGAGCTGCTACGAGAACCCCGACGACACGATCGGCCGCTTCCTTGCGGACTCGATGGGGCTGACCTTCCCGGAAGAATACCACTCGCTGGTGGACTTCTGCGAGGAGCTCCTGCGCGCGATGCGCGAATGGGACCCGGACTCCTTCGAGGGACAGACCCTCTTCATCCAGGCCTTCATGGATGACCTCCAGAGCTGGGTGCAGGTCAACGGCAACAACCTCCGCTACTATCTCAAGCACTGGGACGAGAAGGACCTGTGCATCGGCTCGCCCGAGAATGCATCTTCCGTCCGCGTGCTGACCGTCCACAAGTCCAAGGGCCTCGAGTTCCCGCACGTCATCTTCCCGTTTGCCGAGAAGGTCGCGATCTACAAGGAAGACGTCCACTGGAGCCGGCTCGACACGGACCGTACGCCGTTCGGCCCGGAGGTGGCCGGCATCTATCCGGTCAAGCTGACCAAAGGCGCGGGCGCCAGCCTGTTCGCTCCGGCCTATGAGCAGGAGCAGCGCATGCAGCTCGTGGACAACCTCAATGTCTTCTACGTCGCCCTGACGCGCGCCGGCAAGAGCCTGCACGTCATCGCGGAACCCGTCCCCAACGTTTGCCGGGAGGCGTTGAAGAAGGGGACTCCGACCTTCAAAAACATGTCCCAGGTCCTCTTCGCGTTCCTGCGCGGCGAGGAAGAATACACGGCCGGCCAACCCTACGACTTCACGCAGTTGGAGCGGGAGGAAGCCCCCGCGCAGCTGCCGTTCCCGGGCGAATATCCTTCCATCCCGCTGGACGGCCGCCTGACGCCTTCGCAGGAGGCGGACGACTTCTTCGGCGACGACGGCCGCGTGGGGCCGGAAGCGTCGCCGCGCCTGCGCGGCATCGTCCTGCACGACATCTTGTCGGAGGTCGTGCGGCCGGCCGACCTCGAAGGGGCGGTGCAGGCCGCCGTGCGCGACGGGCGGCTGGACGCCGCCGGCGGCGAGGCGGCCCTGAAGCTGCTGGGCGAGGGGATCGCCGCACATCCCGACTGGTTCCCGGAGGCGCCCGGCCCCGATGTCCGCGTGCTCAACGAGCGGACGCTCTTCGACGCGAAGGGCCGCGAATTCCGGCCCGACCGCGTGATCCTGCGCGGCCGCGAAGTCACGGTCGTGGACTTCAAGTTCGGCGGGGAAGCCGCCTCCTACCGCCGGCAGGTGACCCGCTATGCCGATCTTTGGCACGAACTTGGCTACCAGGTGAAGGGAGCGTACCTGTGGTACGTCCCTGACGGCAAAACTGATCAAGTATGTTGAGATTTAAATGGATATCCCTCGTGGCGGCCCTGCTGCTGTCCCTGACGGCGGTCGCCCAGCAGCCGCAGCTCCAGGAGCTGGCGGCGCACCTGCAGACGGACCGCATCTCCCTGCGCTACGCCTGCACCCTCACGCAGGACACGCCCGTCAAGCTGTCCGGCGCCCTGCTCGTCCAGGGCGAATGCTACCGCGCCATCGGCAACGGCCTGGAGATCTACTGCGACGGCCAGACCCGCTGGACCGTGGACCCGGCCTCGAAGGAGGTCTATATCGAGACGGCCGAAGGCCTGGAGGAGATCCTCGCCTGGCGCGACTCGATCACCGAGCTCTCGATCACCGACGTCGTGTACAAGCCCCTCTCGGACGACCTGTCCGCCTTCCGCTTCGACACGGAAGCCCTGGACGACGCCTGGGTGGTCACCGACCTGCGGTAGAATTTTTGCGGCATATCGAAAGATTTTGCATCTTTGCGGTATGAACAAACCGTTAGTTTTCCTCCTGCTGGCCGCTGTGGTCGCGTTGCCCGCCACGGGCTGCGCCCAGACGGTCTACGTCCCCGAAGAGATCCATTTCCAGGCGCCGCAGGTGCCTGCGTTCGTCGAGTATGCCGGTCAGACCTACCGTTTCGACCGCCCCGACCTCTATGAGCGGATGGACCGCGAGCTGATCACCTTCACCTACGCGCATACCAACTCCACGCTGATGCTCAAGCGCGCCGAGCGCATCTTCCGCCAGGTCGTCCCGATCCTGCAGAAGAACGGCATCCCCGAGGACCTGAAGTACCTGATGGCCATCGAGAGCAATCTCGACCCCAAGGCCGTGTCCACGGCCGGCGCCGCGGGCCTCTGGCAGTTCCTCAAGGGCACCGGCCGCTCCTACGGCCTGGAGATCAACGACGAGGTGGACGAGCGCTACAACATCGCCAAGTCGACCGAAGCCGCCTGCAAATACCTGAAGGAGGCCTACGCCAAATACGGCGACTGGATGACGGTGGCGGCCAGCTACAACGCCGGCCAGGGCGGCATCTCCCAGCGCATCACGAACCAGCGCCAGAAGAAGGCGATGGACCTCTTCCTGCCCACGGAGACGTCCCGCTACATGTTCCGCATCCTCACGGCCAAGTATTTCTTCGAGAATCCGGAGGAGTTCGGCTTCCACGTCACGGACACCTATCCCTACCTCGCGCCCAAGAAGATCGTCGAGGTCAGCGCGCCCATCCCGAACCTGACGGATTTCGCCGAGGAGCACGGCACCACCTATTTCTTCCTGAAAGAAGCCAACCTCTGGCTCCGCAGCGACAAGCTCACCAACAAGAATTCCAAGACCTACCAGATCATCATTCCCCGGTCGGAATAAGGTCTGCCGCAAATACAGAAGAAGCGCCTCGGACGGGGCGCTTCTTCTGGTATGGCGGCGGGCCTAGATGCGGTGCAGGAAGGCGTCGAGGATGGGCTCGAGGGCGTTGAGGTCGGGTACGAGGACCTGCCGGGGCTTGGAGCCCTCCTGCGGGCCGACGATGCCGGCGGCCTCCAGCTGGTCCATCACGCGGCCCGCCTTGGCGTAGCCCATGCCGAGCTTGCGCTGCAGGTCGGATGTGGAGCCGCGCTGGCTCAGGACAACCATCTTGGCGGCCTCCTCGAAGCGCTCGTCCACCTTGCTCATGTCGACCATGCCGCCGCCTTCGCCGCCCTCGGCACCCGGCTCCGCCGGGGAAGGGAGGTAGTAAGGCGTGTTGTAGCAGCGGCCGTAGCCGACCTGCCCGCCGATGAACTCCGTCACGGCGTCGATCTCCTCGCCGCTGATGAATCCGCACTGGATGCGCTCCGAGTCGATGCCGGCCGAGAAGAGCATGTCGCCGCGGCCGATGAGCTTCTCGGCGCCCGGGGCGTCGAGGATGGTCATCGAGTCCACGCGGGACGCCACGCGGAAGGCGATGCGCATCGGGAAGTTGCTCTTGATGATGCCCGAGATGACGTCCACCGAAGGACGCTGGGTCGCCAGGATGACGTGCAGACCGGCGGCGCGGCCCTTCTGGGCGAGGCGGATGATGGAGTTGGTGATGCTGCGCGAAGCCGCACGCGCGTCGGGGGACGCGCCCGTGGTCATCGTCAGGTCGGCGTATTCGTCGACCACCACGACCAGATAGGGGAGGTAGCGGTGTCCGTGGTCGGGACGGAGCTTGCGCTCCTTGAATTTCTCGTTGTAGAGGGTGATCTTGTTGACGCCCGCCTTGCTGAGCAGCTCGTAGCGGTCGTCCATCTCGGTGCACAGCGAGCGCAGGATCTTCTCCGCGTCCTTGGGCTTCTTGACGATGGCGTTGGCACGCTCGTCGTCTTCGTCGGTGGAGTCCGGCAGCACGGCCAGATAGTGCTTGAGCAGCTGGCCGTAGGACGAGAACTCGACCATCTTCGGGTCGATGAAGACGAACTTCAGCTCCGAAGGATGCTTGCTGAAGAGCAGCGAGGACACGATGACGTTGAGGCCCACGGACTTGCCCTGCTTGGTCGCACCGGCGATCAGCAGGTGCGGGGCGTCGGCGAGGTCGAACACGCGGACCTTCTGCGTGATCGTGTAGCCGATGGCCACCGGCAGGTCGGCCTTGCTGGTGCGGAAGGCCTCGTCGTTGAGCAGGGCCTTGAGCGGGACGATCGAGGAGAAGTCGTTGGCCACCTCGATGCCCACGGCGTCGGACAGGGTCACCACGCGCACGCCCTTGGCGTTGAGCGACAGGGCGATGTCTTCCTGGAGCTTCTTGATGTCGGCGATCTTCACGCCCGGGGCGGGATACACCTTGTAGAGCGTCACCGTCGGGCCCACGATGGCCTTGACGTCGGTGACCTGGATCTTGTAGTTGGAGAGGGCCGCGCGGATCTTGTTGTTGTTGCGCGTGAGCTCCTCCGTGGACACTTCGCGGCGGCCGCTGGAATAGCTCTCCAGCAGGTCCAGCGAAGGGAATTTATACTTCGGCAGGCCGTCCGGCGGGTCCAGGCGGTTGTCGATGGGCGCCAGGTCCTCCACCTTTTCGGCCTCCAGGCCGTTGTCGGCGACGATCTCGAAATTGCCTTCGGCCGCAGCGAGGGCGGCGTCCGGGACAGCGGCCCCGGCGTCATCCCCGGCTTGAACGGGGATCTCTTCGCCCTCCAGCAGCTCCTCCGGAATCCCTTCGGGCACCGGCTCTTCGGCCAGGGCGGCCAGCGAGTCGGAGGCTTCTTCCAGCTCTTCCTGCGCCTCTTCTTCGGCTTCCTCCTCGGCTTCTTCGGCGTCCACGGGCTTCGCCGGCTTCTCCTTCTTCTGCCCGATCGAGGCGAACCAGCGGTTGAAGCGCTTGGAGGAGAAGAACAGGAAGGCGGCCATGAGGATCACCAGGAACAGGCCGGTGACGATGGTCCCGAACAGGTTCTCCGCCCAGGCCACGGCCGCGGCGCCGCAGCGGCCGCCCAGGCCGCCGCCGAAGAGCAGCTCCTGCCCGGCGCACTTGCCGGCATAGGCAAGGACGACCGAGGAGATGAAGGCGCCGAAAACCGCGATGAGGGCGGTCTTGAGCAGGGATTTGGACCAGCGGTGCGCCAGCAGGCGCACGGACATGGCCGTGAGGATGATCAGCAGGGAGAAGCTGCCCAGTCCGAACAGCTCGCACACCAGCAGGTGGCCCATCCGGAAGCCGAGCTTGCCGGCGGCGTTGCCCACGGCGCGGCCCGCCTGCATCGCATCCGGGTCGCCCAGCAGGCTCATGTCTTCCCGCCAGTGGAAGAGGTAGGAGAAAGTGGAGATGAAGATGAAGAGGGTCAGCGCGGCGACGCACAGACCCGCGATCCGCACGGCTGCGGCCCGCTCTTCTTCATCCCAAGATTGCCAGAATCTCATTTATTTCTTCTTGTACGGACGCTTGTAGTTGTTCTTGCCGCGCTGGCGGTTGCGCTGGCCGCCCGGCTGGCCGACGTTGATGCCCATGCCGGGGCGCGCGAAGTTGGCGTCGCCGGAGATCTTGCTCAGGCTCAGCCCCTCGGGGACGCGCAGGCGGTAGTCGGAGAGCTTCTCGATGTCGGCGAAGATGGTCTCGTCGGCCACGCTGTCCTTGTTCCAGATGAGGTATTGGGTGCGCATGTAGATGGCGAGCGAGCGGATCATCTCCGTCTTGACCTCGCCCTCGGGCTGCTCGCAGAGCAGCTGGATGATGCTTTCGATGTTGCGGCCATAGTGGAAGGCGCGGATGCGCGTGCCCTTCATCGGGACAGGCACGGGCGCCGTCGTGAACTCCTCCTCCACGGGGCAGGGATAAGGAGAATCCACGTCGAGGTCGTAGCCTGCGATCATGTAGAGATGGTCCCAGAGCTTGTGGTCGTAGTTGTCCTGGTTGTGCACCTGCGGGTTGAGCAGCTCCATCACCTTGACGACGGCGCGCGCCTGCTCGGTGCGCTTGTCCCTGTCGGGGATGGCCTTGAGCTGCTCCACCATCTTGAGGACGTTGCGTCCGTATTCAGGCATGGCGAGCTTCTCGCGGGTGGTGTTGTAGTCCAGGGTATGTTCGGTTTCGTTCAGATTCATATAGTTTTAAATGTCGGTGAACAACAAAGGTAATCATTTTTGCTGAATATCCGCCATCCGCGTCCGGGCGCGGAAGCCCTCGGACATCCAGGTCCCGTCGGCGAAGATCAGGTAGCCTTCCAGCTCCGGGCGCCCGTCGATCAGCGACTTGGCGCCCTCCGGGCCGAGGACCATGCAGGCCGTGGCCAGGGCGTCCGCCTCGGCCGCGGTCGGCGCCACGACGGTGGCGCTGAGCAGGTCGTGCGTGACCGGATAGCCGGTGCGCGGGTCGATGGTGTGGGCGTATTTGCGGCCGTCCTTGACGTAGAACTTGCGGTAGTTGCCGGAGGTCACGATGCCGCAGGCGCCGCCGTCCGACTGCCAGATGCCGCGCAGGTCGCTGCCGGGCGTGTCGTTGCCGTCGACCGGGTTGTCCACGCCGATGGTCCAGCCCTGCCCCCGGGCGTTGACGCCGGCGCAGTAGATCTCGCCGATGTCCACGAGCATGTTGACCACGCCGAGCCCGCGGAGATAGGCGGCCACGACGTCGCAGGAGTAGCCCTGCGCGATGGCGTTGAAATTGAGCACCTTCTCCTCGCGGCAGGCGGCCAGGGCCGCGCTCACGCGCTGCGGGTCGGGCAGGCTGTCGGCGGTGAAGCCGAAGCCCCAGATGTCGAAGAGCGGGGCGGAGGCCGCGTCGAAGGCGCCGCCGGTCTGCGCGCGGTATTTGTCCGACAGGGCGCGCACTTCCGTGAAGAAGCGGTCGGGGACGATCTCCCGGCCCTGGTTGTACTGCGTGAGCAGGGAATTCCTGTTGTAGCCGGACAGGCTGAAATCGATCGAATCGAGCAGGGCGTCGATGTGCTTCTGGATCTCCTCCGCGGGGGCGGAAACGCCCGTCAGGTCGGCCTTGACGGTGTAGACGCCGCCCTGGGCGTAGCCCGAGAAGGTGGCGTAGGGCGTCTGCCGGCAACCGGCGAATACGCAGACGGTCAGGAGGATGGGAAAAAAGATGCGGTGTTTCATCGGTTCGGCAAAGTATTTGCACAAAGTTAGCGGTTTTTCGCGCAATTTTGCGCATATTTGCAAATTGTATGAGCAGAGAAAGTATGAAGATGAACAGATGGTTTCTACCCGCCCTCGTCGCCGTCCTCGCGGTGGCCGGGGGATGCAAGAAGGAAGATAATACGAACCTCAAGTCCCTTGACGGTTCGCTCAGCCTGAGCATGCCGACCTTCGTCCGGCCCGGAGACTCCAAGACATTCATGATCGATACGCTGATGACGCAGTCCTGCCCGGAGGGCTACACGGTCGGCTACTATTTCACGGACCCCCTCACCTCCAAGCGCGACACGGTCGTCGCTGTCGACGGCACCGTCCGCAAGCGCTACTATACTTTCACGGTCGGTGAGGAGCTGTCGACCCAGTCGCTGACGCTGACGACTTTCACCCCGAAAGACTCCGGCTATTCCGGATCGTCCGCCAAGGCCACCTTCACGGTCGTCAGCCCCGGCCTCGACGGCAAGGGCTCGATCACCGGTTTCGACAACGAATCCAGCGCCGGCACCTTCAAGGACGCCCGCGACGGCAAGTCCTATGCCTTCGTCCATATCGGTGCGCTCGACTGGATGCGCCACAACCTCGCATGGACCGGATCCGGCTGTTCCTACTGGAACGCCCCGGAGATGGCCGACGTCTTCGGCCAGTACTACACCTGGGAGCAGGCGCAGACGGCCTGCCCGGAGGGCTGGCGCCTGCCGACCGACGCCGACTGGACGGCCCTCAAGGAGGGCGCCGAAGCCGGCAAGGACATCCCCGGCCTGGCCGGCGACCTGATGGCCAACCTCTACTTCAACGGCATCCGGATGTGGGAATACTGGCGGGAGGTCACCGTCACCGACAAGCTGCATTTCTCCGCCATGCCGGTGGGCTATGTCAATGTCGGCAACGGCACGCACGGCTTCAACGGACTCTATTCCTACGCCGCCTTCTGGACTTCCGACCAGGATGGCGACCTGGCGGTCGCCCGCTATCTTTACGAAGCCCGCGATGTCGTCTACCGCGGCCGCATGTCCAAGACCGATTTCGGCGCCTCCGTGCGCTGTGTCAGATAGACAGGGCAGCAAGCGTTTCCAGAAATTCCATAAGAGCCTGGCCGACCACATCGGCCAGGTTTTTTATGCATTCCGGGCTGCCCGGCAGCAGCGCGGGGAGGGCGCAGAGGATGAACGCCGAGGTCAGGGGCAGCGCGCCCAGGTTGGTGAGCAGGAAGAAGCGGGGGAAGGTCCGGAAGCGCAGCCAGACGAGCGGGGCGGTGAAGACCTGGCAGGAGAGCGTGAGCGCCATCGCGCTCCAGACGCGCCGGAGCGGGTCGGTGCGGCGGGCGGCCGGGTACCAGGCCTCGAGCCGCGGGAAGACCAGCACGATGCCGAGCAGCGCGAGGTAGGAGAGCTGGAAGCCCAGGCTCGTGACCACGCCGGGCGAGACGGCCAGCTGGATGGTGAGCGCGGCGAAGAAGATGGCCGTCAGGTGGCGCCGGCGCCCCGGCAGGAGCCGGGAAAGCTCGTTGAGGCAGATGAACAGAAAAGCGCGGACGAGCGAAGGGGCGGCGCCGGTCATCAGCAGGAAGAAGGCGGCCGCGCCGACCGACAGGACGCTGCGCGCGGCGACGGCCGCGCGGCTGCGTCCCATCCAGGCCAGCGCGGCCTGCAGGATGCCGTAGAGGATGCCCAGGTGCAGGCCCGACAGGGCCAGGATGTGGGAGGCGCCTGCGGCGCGGAAGGCCGCCACGGTGGTGCTGTCGAGGCTCTC
>JAEEGJ010006823.1_pt1 | contig 33710 bp, 28 predicted proteins | sample 8958761 | NCBI WGS metagenome assembly JAEEGJ01 (sample SAMN16246546, study PRJNA631951) | gut metagenome | biome: gut microbiome; feature: rumen; material: RS-attached | host: Bos | place: Iran: Karaj | collected 2018-10
CTGGATGAGGAGGCACTGCGTGAGCTCCTGAGTCATATCGACGGCTGGAAACAGCGCAAAGCCGCCAAGGAAGGACTATTGGCAAGCCTGGCACCACTGTTTAACCTCCTTTCCGGTGGAAATTCCATCGAAGGGCTGAATGCATATGTGAAGTGAATAATTAGACCCAGTATAAACCGTTGTATATGAGTTGCAATACCAAAAACATTCACCTGCCTGTACTACGTTTCCCGGGATTCGTTGGAGAATGGGAAGAAAAGACTATAGGCGATATTGCTGATGTGCTTCAAGGATTCGGATTCCCAGACAAGTATCAAGGGCAAACTACTGGAGATCTGCCTTTCTGCAAAGTAGGTGATATATCAGCTGCTGTTGATAAGGGGGAAAGAATTATCTCACATGCAGCAAATTATGTCGATTATTCCTTGCTTCCCGAACTACACGCGAGACCAATACCAGAAGGAGCAACGTTATTTGCCAAGATTGGAGAAGCAATCCGTTCCAATAAGAGAATAATGACAGGCTGTCCGTGTCTAATTGATAATAATGCAGCCGCAGTTAAGGCTAAGGAAGGCGAATCAGATGAGTTTATTTTTTATCTGATGTCGAATGTTAATCTTGCAGACTATGCCGGAGGAATAGTGCCTTCCGTGAATAAATCAACCATTGAGACTATTTCTGTGCTTATTCCACCTACTATTGCCGAGCAGAAGAAAATCGCCAGTTGCCTTTTGGATATTGATAGTCTTATCGCCGCTCAAAGCCAGATAATTGCTGCTGTGAAAGAGAAAAAGAAGGGCCTCATTCAGCAGCTCTTCCCCCTGCCCGGCGAAAACACCCCACGCCTTCGCTTCCCTGGCTTCACTGGCGAATGGCAGGAAAAACCATTATCTCACTTTCTTCATGAGCATAAAACAAAGAGTGATGGGAAATGTGAGGTGCATTCTGTTTCAGTGACTAAAGGTGTAATTAACCAGGTTGAATACCTCGGTCGTTCTTTTGCCGCCTCAAATACTTCCAAATATAACTTGGCAAAGCCTGGCGATATTATCTACACCAAGAGCCCGACAGGAGCATTCCCTTACGGTATTGTGAAACAAAATAAGAATCCATATAACGTTATTGTATCGCCTTTATATGCGGTTTACACTCCTTTGAACCAATACGTTGGATATATATTGGATTCATATTTTGAAAGTCCGGTGAATACCAATAATTATCTGTCATCTTTGATTCAAAAGGGAGCAAAGAATACTATACAGATATCAAATGACACGTTTGTTTCAAAATCAATGTGCCTACCATCAAATCCAGCTGAACAGCAAAAGATTGCGAAGTGTCTTGAATCCCTTGATTCTTTGATTGCTTCTGAAACAAAGAAACTAGAATCTCTCAAAACCCACAAGAGAGGGCTTATGCAACAGCTGTTCCCTCAACCTAATAAGTAATCGCGAAAAGATATGGCTTTCAACGATATCATAATAAAGGCCCTCCGCAGAGGCTTCGAGGTTGATGACCGCGACCAGTTCACCAACTGCGCTCTGGTGTTCGCTTATAACGGTACCGGCAAGACGCGCCTGTCCTATGACTTCGCCCACTTTGACCGGGGCGAAGGTGAACCCCAGCACACACTCTACTACAACGCTTACACCGAGGACCTTTTTACGTGGGACAACGATCTGGAAAACAACACCGACCATCATCTGATGATTAACCAGAACGCGGCGCTGATCCAAGGTCTTGCGGGTTCCAGCTTTAACGTGGATCTTGGAAAATATCTGCAAATTTTCACAGACATCGACTTCAAGTTTCACTATGATGAGGAAAACGCCGAGATTCCCGACTATGTTGTGTTCAGTAAGAAGATAAAGAAACCTAAATTCATTGCCGGGAAACGGGAATACGAGGAGATCGAGATTGAGAACATCAAGATTTCCCGAGGGGAAGAGCGTCTCTTTGTCTGGTGCTTCTTCCGCTGCATTCTTGACCAGGTATTGAAAGGAAACGACACCTACAAGGATATCGAGTACATCTATATCGATGATCCTATGTCCTCACTGGACGACAACAATGTCATCGCCTTCGCCGAGCAGCTCTACAGCGTAATCCGGAGCCAAATGAAGCAGGAACTGGACGCTTTCCGCGCCGGCCGTTCGGATTTCCGTCGAATTAAGTTCGTTGTGTCGTCGCATCACGCCCTCTTCTTCCACACAATGCTTCACGGCCTGATGTCCGACAGAAAGCTCGGGAAATACTACCTGAGCCGCGATAAAGAAACGAATCGACTGACGCTCAAGAGTATGAGCGACAATACGCCGTTCTATTACAACGTGGCTATGATGAGCGAAATCCAGCGGGCCATAAAGAGCGGTAAGCTCTACACCTATCACTTCACGGTTTTACGCAGTGTGATGGAGAAAATCAAGGAATTCTTTGGCCACAACGACTTCGGTTACATCCTCGAAGGAATCACATACCGGGGAGATGTCTTGGACAAAGATGAACTCGCCGAGTTTTACTCCCGCATCGTAAATGTCCTTACCCATCAAGGCTCTATGTTTTCTCCCACGCTGATGAATGACGATAACAAGGAACTGGCTACTACTCTCTTTAACCATTTGGTAAAGAAATACAATTTCATTCTGCCGGACTTGGGTGACTTCCACTCCGAGGCCTATATTGCAGCACACGCAGACAGATAACACGAATAATAGAAACAAAACAGACATAGAAAATGGAAAACACGGCGAAAACCCCGCTGACCAAGCAAGAGCGCGAGCAGCTTTTCAGGGCCCTTTGGAACGTGGCCGACATCCTTCGCGGAGCCATGACGGCCGATAACTTTCGCGACTACATGCTCTCGCTCCTCTTCTACCGTTATATCAGTGCCCGATACGAAGCAGCTGCGCGTCTGGAATTGGGACGCGACCTGCCCGAAGACAAACCACTCTACGCTTGGTACAAAGAGAATGTAGCGGATGTCCCGGAGTTCGAGGATATGATGCTCAAGAGCACGCATTATACCATCAAGCCCCAATACCTCTGGAGCGCAATCTACGAACTGGCCCGCACCCAGGATGACACCCTCCTGACCGAGCTCAAGGACAGTTTCCGTCATATAGAGGAGGAATCCTTCAAGGGCGCATTCAAAGGCCTCTTTTCTGAGATTAACCTCGATAGCGAGAAACTTGGCAAGGACCGCACTGCGCGGAACAAGATGATGTGCAATATCATCGCTAAGCTGGAAGAGAAGTTGATCGAATTTGATGAGCGTGGAGACATCCTTGGCGATGCTTACGAGTATCTCATCGGTCAGTTCGCTGCAGGTAGCGGAAAAAAAGCGGGCGAGTTTTATACTCCTCAGCAAGTGAGTACTATCCTCTCCCGCATCGTCACACTGGACTGTCAGGACCCGGCCACCGGCCACAAAAAAGAGCTCTCAAGCGTACTGGACTTTGCCTGCGGCTCTGGCTCCTTGCTTCTCAACGTGAACAACGAGATGAAAAAGCACGGCGGCAAGATCGGTAAAATTTATGGCCAGGAAAAGGAGGTCACCACCTTCAACCTGGCCCGTATGAACATGCTGCTCCACGGTTTGCACGACTCGGAATTCGAGATCTTCCACGGCGACACCCTCACCAACGACTGGCCCATGCTCAAAGACAGCAACCCCGTAAAGCCGGTCACTTTCGATGCTGTCGTAGCCAATCCGCCGTTTAGCCTCAAATGGGAGCCCGATGACGAGGTCTCTAAAGACCCTCGTTTCCAGAACTACGGCGTTGCACCCAAGAGTGCCGCCGACTTCGCCTTCCTATTGCACGGCTTCCACTATTTGAGCGACAGCGGCACGATGGCCATTATCCTGCCCCATGGGGTTTTGTTTCGTGGCGGGGCAGAGGCTGCCATTCGCCAGAAACTCATCACCGATGATAATATTGACTGCATTATCGGACTTCCGAGTAACCTCTTCTATTCCACCGGTATCCCCGTCTGCATCATCGTGCTCAAGAAATGTCGCAAGACCGACGACGTGCTCTTCATCAATGCTGCGGAATATTACTCCAAGGACAAGAAACAGAACACCCTTCTGCCGGAGCATATAGACAAGATCGTTGAGACCTATCGTTATCGCAAGCAAGAGGATCGCTACAGCCGTCAAGTCTCCTTACGTGAGATAATAGAGAACGACTATAATCTCAATATCACCAGATATGTCAGCCTTGCACAGGAGGAGGCACCTGTTAACCTGTCAGAGAATCATGGCAAACTTGTCGAGATTGAAAAGAGCCTGGCTGAATCTCGTGCTCAGTTCAACAGCTATCTCAAAGAACTGGGGCTAGAAGAAATATAGCTATTTTTATTGTGCAAATACATTGCATAATAATGCCATACCTTTGTACCGTCATCAGGAAAAACTCTGTTGACGGTATTTTTGATAACCCTAAAAACAAGAAAAGATATGGCAACTTTCCGCGACCTTCTCCACGTCCTTCAGAACCTCTCTGAGACTCAACTTAACCAAGAGATCAAGATTATTCCCACCGGATACTGTAGTGAAGTGCCGGTAAATATTGATGGCTATTCTCCCTTCTCGGGCGAGGTTGAGCTTGCGATTTCAAAGGGTGATGTTATATATGAAGAGGGTGCGGATTCTCTGCAGTGCGGCAGCGGTTTCTGTGGATGCTCTGATACCGAAGAATGGGATGTCCCGGCAAGCGAACTGGAGGCAGGTCTTGAGCCTGGCGAGCAGTTGTACTCCAAAGAGGCAGTAGTCCTCGGCCCCGGGCTCCCTTATATCCGAATTGCAAATATGCAAGATTAATTTTATTGTGCAAATCTATTGCACAATACCGTCTTACCTTTGTATCGTAATGAAAAACAGACCTAATTAAACCATAAAAACAAACAAAAACATGCGAGAGCTCAAATGCCCCAAGTGCGGAAATGTGTTTTCCGTGGACGAAGCCGACTACGCTTCCATCGTCAATCAGGTCAAAGGCGCCGAATTCGACGCCGAGGTTAATCGCCGTATCGCCGAACTGCATCACCAGCAGGAAGCGGAAGAGAAGGCGCGTGCTGCTACAGCAGAAAAGGCTCACCAGAGCGAGCTGTTCAAGAAGGATCAGGCCATCAGCGCAAAGGATGGCGAGATTGCCCGGCTGAAAGAACAGATTTCAGCGATGGGTGACCGTCAGAAGCTCGCTGTGGGAACCGCAGTGGCCGACAAGGACAAGGAGATCGCTGCCCTCAAGGCTGCCATCAACAAGGGTTCCCAGGACCTGGAGATTGCTGTGCTGAAGGAGCGCCAGCAGGCGAAGGAGGCCGCCCAGGCCAAGGATGCCGAGATTGCTGAACTTCGTTCGCAGGCCAAGCTCGCTGCATCAGAGGCCTCACTCCGTGAGAAGCAGATGCAGGCCGAGTATGAAGGCAAACTGCAGGTGGTCAAATCTGAGGCCGCATCCCGTCTGCGCGTTGCGGAAGAAGAGGTTGAACGCCTCAAGGACTTCAAGACTCGCCTATCTACCAAGATGGTCGGCGAGAGCCTGGAGGTTCACTGTAGCACAGTTTTCGAGAGCGAGCTGCGCGCTCTGCTTCCGAACGCCTACTTCGAGAAGGACAACGATGCCTCCGGCGGCAGCAAGGGAGATTTCATCTTCCGTGATTCTGAAGATGGCCAGGAGTACATCTCCATTATGTTCGAGATGAAGAACGAAATGGAGGATACGGCCACCAAGCACAAGAACGAGGACTTCTTCAGGAAGCTCGATGCAGACCGCAACGCCAAGGGTTGCGAATACGCAGTGCTGGTGTCACTCCTGGAACCGGAAAGTGAGCTGTACAACAGTGGTATCGTGGATGTCTCGCATCGCTACCCGAAGATGTACGTCATCCGTCCCCAGTTCTTCAAGGCCATCATCACCCTCCTGGTGAACGCCGCCAAGAAGACCATCGACTACCAGCGTCAGCTTGCTATCGCTCGTAGCCAAAGCATCGACGTGACCAATTTCGAGGGTCAGTTGGAAGCCTTCAAGGACGCCTTCGGTCGCAACTATCGCCTTGCAAGCGAGAAGTTCAAGACCGCTATCGACGAGATCGACAAATCCATTGCCCATCTCCAGAAGATCAAGGACGCCCTCATCGGCTCAGAGAACAATCTGCGCCTTGCCAACGACAAGGCCGACAACCTCACCATCAAGCGGCTCACTCGTGGTAACCCCACGATGAAGGCTAAGTTCGATGAAGCCCGCCAGAAGAGAGAGGAAGTAGGACCTGAAATCCAAGAGTCCTAAAGTGTAATAGGCTAATACTTGGGGACGTAGTCGGTCTTTCCGCCGAGTGCGTCCTCAAGGATGGCCTCCACAAAGTTATCAGCCGCTAGCTGGAGGGTCGTTTCCTGGAGTTTGCTTCAATACAAGACGAAAAAATATTGACCACCCTGTTAAATTTCCGTAAAAAAATTACGGATATGTCATTTCATTTATTATCTTTGCATTGAATATTAGAATACTAAAGTTATGCTTGCAAAGTTTTCCGTAAAAAATTTCCGGGGTTTTACTGATAAAATAGAGCTGGACCTAACAAGGCATAGTAACTATAATTTCAGTACGTATGCTATTAAGGATGACATAATTAAGAATGGCATCATCTATGGGCCTAACGGCTCTGGCAAGACCAATTTTGGCCTCGCAATCTTTGACATCGTGAACCATCTTACCCAAAAATGGAAAAAGGCTGACTACTATGTAAATTTCACTTATGCCGGTAGCCAGACCATTCACGTGGAGTTCGACTACATTTTTGTATTCAGTGGTCAGACTGTAGAGTATCGATACAGCAAAGATTATCACGGGCTCCTCCGGAGTGAAGAAATGCTCGTGGACGGTAAGCAATTGTTCAAGAGGGAAGCGGGTAAGTTTCATATTGATGTCAAGGCATTCCCGATGGATCCAACATTTCAAAAGAATCTAGCAGACAATGCAAACAACGTCTCTATCGTCAACTTCCTTCTGACGTCTTATCCACTTGCGGCGGATCATTATCTTCTTCAGCTGCAGAAGTTTGTTAATGGAATGTTATGGTTCCGTAGCTTGGACATTCGCGAATTTATCGGCCTAGAGAGCAATACGACCTTACTTGACGAATACATTATCCGCCACAAACTGATAGATGATTTCAGGCGTTTCCTTCTTAACGTTAGCGGACAGGATTTCAAGTTCGCCAACCCTAACCCAGGGGACAAAATACTGTTCTGCATGATAGATAAGAAGAAAATCCCCTTTGACTTAATTGCTTCCACGGGCACACAGCATCTTAAACTGCTGTATTTCTGGATGAATCGCATGGGGAATGCCACCTTTGTCTTTATCGATGAATTTGATGCGTTTTACCATTTCAAACTGTCCTTTGAAGTCTGCAAAAGGTTGTTTGCACTGCAATGTCAGGTGTTTACATCTTCTCATAACACTTACCTTATGACGAATGACCTATTGCGTCCTGACTGCAACTTCATCCTCAACGACAATAAGATTAAGCCACTTTGCGACTGCACTGACAAAGAGCTTCGTTTCGGGCACAATATTGAAAAACTCTTCAGAGGCAATGCGTTCCAGGTATGATATTGTTCGTTTTTGAAGGCAAGAGGCGCGAGCCAGACATATTCAGGACTCTTGAGTATCTGTTCTTTCCAAAGGGCCAGACAATTGTCTGTTCTTTTGGGAATAACATCTATGAGTTATACCGGCAACTGAAAGCGTTGGGCGGAGGTGGGGACATCGTATCAGTCCTTCGTGAAAAATACAAAGATAACCCGGAGAGCCCATTCACTCCACAAACCAAATCTTCTGATTATTCCGAAGTCTACTTGTTTTTTGACTATGACTTCCAAAACAGGAACCTGACTATTGAACAAATGAACAGGCAGATATCGGAGATGCTTGAGCTATTTAATGATGAAACTGACAATGGACAACTTTATATCAACTATCCAATGATAGAGGCAATTAGATACACTAAAGAGTTACCAGACGATCACTTCTCTGATTATAGTGTCTCACGAACAGATTGTCATGACAAAGGTTTTAAGGATCTAGCTCAGCAGTTCTCGGCTTATGGAAGTCTTGACTTCATCGTCCTTGATTTCCGTAAAACCCCAAGTGAGAAAAAAGAATCTATCGTCAAAAAGAATTGGGCTTTATTGGAATGGCAAAATGTGGTTAAGGCAAATAAGATATGCAATGGAGAGCTTGATATCCCTTCTGACAAGAGTGCTATTTCGCAACAAAGAATATTTGAATCACAGTTATCTCAGTTCATCATACCCAAAGATGAGGTATCAATCCTAAGTGCTTTCCCTTTATTTAACTTCAACTACTTTAAGCAATAAGACATGCAGCTCGGAAAAATGAAGCGCATAGATGATCTGCGCAAGGTATGGCCTAACGAAGCCACGAATTTCACCAAATGGCTTGCTGAGGAAGAGAATCTTGAAGAACTCGGCAAGGCTGTTGGGATCGATATCGACTTGGAAGAGCGCGAATCCTCCGTGGGCAGTTTCAATGTAGATCTATACGCCACAGAAAGCGGCTCTGGTCGTAAGATCATCATCGAGAACCAGTTGGAGGACACAAATCACGACCATTTGGGAAAGTTGATTACCTATGCCTCCGGAAAAGGTGCAGAAGTGGTCATCTGGATTGTTAAGCGGGCACGTGATGAGCATCGTCAAGCCATCGAATGGCTCAACCAACACACTGATTCCAATATCGGATTCTTCCTCGTAGAAATCGAACTGTGGCAAATCAATGACTCACTCCTCGCCCCCAAGTTCAATGTAGTGGAAAAACCCAACGATTGGGGCAAATACATGAAGAGTATTGAGGGAATGAGTGAGACAGACCGTCTCAAACTCGAATTCTGGCAAGCCTTCAACGACCAGATGGGCTCCACTCCTGACTTCCTGCAGGAATTCAATCTACGTAAGCCCCAGCCCTGCCACTGGTACGACCTCAGCCTCGGCACGTCTTCCTATTACATCAGTTTGAACATCAATACCCAGAAAAAGAAGATTGATGCCGGCCTTTATATCCCCAGCGACAAAGACGTCTTCCACCGCCTTAAGGGACACGTTGACGCCTTCAAAGAAGCCATTGGTAAAGATGTAGAATTCCGTGATGCCGGTAAGTCTAGCCGCATCCTCCTCTACCACTCTATCAACGTGAAAGACCGCGCCAAATGGTCCGAAGCCGCCACCTGGATGTTTGAAATGGCCCTCAAATTCAAAAAAACCGTTAAAGAGATTGACAAGTAGCATTCATGGCAGAGCCTCGAAAAATAGTTCTTGTTCTCGGCAACGGTTTCGACCTAGATCTTGGTCTCAAAACGTCCTACAAAGACTTTTGGGAATCTGAGTTTTGCCCCAAAGATTATCCTGCTCCGCTAATTCAGCATTTGAATGAACATTGGAAAGAGGATATTGAGTCTGTAAGGTGGTACGATTTAGAGAACGAACTACATGCATATGCAACAATAGAGGAAAAAACAGATATTATTGATGAAAAACAACGCTCATATATTAGAAGCCACTCTGATTATGAACTCACTTTGGCCTCTACGTATACTGGCGTAGATGATGTATTTACCTCTCTTGTTCAAACTGGTATTATTCGGATTGCAGGGGTATTAAGAAGTGCTTATGTTCCTTATAGAGACGATCTGCTGGAATCAGCATCGTGGCGAGATCGAAAGGCAGTGGGACTTATCAAAGAGGGTCTCTGCAAATATCTCAAATCTATTTCGGGACAATCCACCGGTAATCATTCGATAGCTTTATGTGTGCTATTGGCGGCAAATTGCGCCAGGGAATCTGGTGATTTCTTGAATATTTACACGTTCAACTACACACCTTTACCAGTAGATCACGGCAATGGTTTCCAGAACATTGTTCATTACGTCCATGGTAATTGTGAGAAAGGGAAGATTATCATTGGAACTAGAGACGATGGAGAAATCGATGAGGGCTACGACTTCCTTCAAAAGTCCTTCGATCCTAATTTCAACCCTCCCTCATTGGTTGCTAATTTGTTGGAAGCTGATGAGGTTATCATCTTTGGACATTCTATCGGTGAAAACGATCGTCAATACTTTAAGGCTTTCTTTAAGCAGCAGACAGACTTCACTCATCCCAACAAGAAAGAGATCATTATCTTTACCCGGGATGATGATTCTGAGGTCGGGATTAAACGTTCTCTCCAAAAGATGACAGATAATAATCTTTCTACCTTATATGGTCTCAATCATGTTGAGATCATCAAGACCTCGAGTTTTCTGAAGGACTCGAATACGCTCCGCAAGTTTTTATCACGACACATCTCTAATGAAATCCAAGTGAAGGTTACCTACAATCAGCTGCTAGAGGAATACAAGAATAATCGCACTTTATGAAATCCTTTCACTTATTTAGATAACAACAGAAATGCATAAGCGATATGGCGCAACTTCATCACATTAAGATCTGTCATTTCCGGGGACTAGAACAATTTGAACAGACTTTCGGGAAAGGAATTACTTGCATCATTGGTCGTGGAGATTCGGGTAAATCCACTATACTTGACGCCATATCTTACGTGTTCTGTTCATCATGGAGTTTACATCTCAATGACAGTGATTTCACAGGTAACGATACGAGCTCTCCCATTATTATTGAAGGGACTGTAGTGGATGTCCCGCTGGAATTGGTGGAGAAATTTGGAAAACATATCCGTGGCGTGCTAGCTGATGGTGTTTTGATTGATGATATGGAATCTGCAGACGCGGTTAGTGCTCAGATAGCCTTGACCATCCAACTGAAAGTTGGCAAAGACTTAGAGCCTGTATGGTCGGTTGTCTCATATCATGGAGAAGAGCCTTCAATCATAAAGGCCGCAGACCGTGGGAAACTAAACGTTTTTTCAGTTTCAGATTATACGGATCGTCATTTCTCTCTTAACAAAGGAAACCCGCTTTATAGTTTATATAAACAGTTGAACGATGGTGCTATTCCTGATGACGAGAATAAAGTTCTTGATGTAGTCAGGGAAGCGAAAACGGCATTTGATGCCTCAATTAACGATAAATTTGATGCGGTAATTAAGAAGTTAAAGGAAGAAGCGTCCTCATTGGGCATAACGCTCAATGATATGAAGGCAATGCTTGATCATAAAGACATTGCAATCAGCGAGAATAAGGTCAGTATTCATGAGAATGGCATCCCTTTCCGCTTGAAGGGGAAAGGGTCAAAACGACTATTATCCTTAGCTATTCAACTATCTTTAACAAGTCCTTCCGGTGTTATCCTTATTGATGAGATAGAACAAGGTCTTGAACCCGACAGAGCGCAACATCTTGTTAATGTTCTTTCGAGGCATTTCGATAAACAGGTGATTATTACGACTCATTCAAGCAATGTAATTGTTGAAATACCATGCGAGTCGCTCTTCATAATGCGAAGCAATGCAAAAGGTCTACTACATATTGAAGGCGAATTGCAGGGAAGCATAAGAAAGAATCCAGAGGCCTTTTTTGCAGAGAAAGTATTGGTTTGTGAGGGCGCCACAGAGGTTGGGATATGTAGGGCTATTAACAAATGGCGACAAGATTCTGGGAAAGTATCGGCTACGTGTAAAGGTGTGAGGTTTGCTGATGGTGAGGGCAGGCATCTGGACGATTATGTGGTTGGTTTTAGAAATCTTTCGTTTACCACAGGTTTGTTCTGTGATTCAGATGATGATGATATCAATAAACAGAAACAAACATTTGTTGCACAAGGGATTGAACTAATTGACTGTGAGAGCAATAATGCTATAGAGAATCAAGTTTTTAAGGACGTATCATGGGCCACCGTTAAGGAATTGATACCCATAGCTATTCAAAAAGTAATGGAGGATGATGGGAAATCGCAGGAGGAAGCGGAAGAATCAGTGTTTAGTAGTACTAATGCCCGATTAATCAATAAAATGGCATCCATGGATCATTGGTATGATATAGAGAATAATGAGTTAAGGATAGCATTAGGTGAAACGGCGAAAAAGAAGGAATGGTATAAACGACAGAGTTATGGTGAAAGATTAGGTCAAATAGTTCTTATGCATTATGGTGAATTGGCGGAAGGGTGTAAACTAAAGAATGAAATTGACGCAATCTCTAATTGGATAGATGCATAAGTCATGGATATAGAGGCTTTCTTATCGGACAACAAAAGCATTATAATTGCTCCAGCAGGATATGGCAAAACATTTACCATTGCTGAAGCGATATCAGTTTATAATGGAAATAAGAAAGTGCTCGTTCTGACCCATACGCATGCTGGAATAGCTTCACTAAGGGAGAAATTTGAACAAAAGGGATTAGCTTCTTCTGTTTATCATTTGGATACAATATGCAGCTTTGCTCTCGATCTCACAAAGACATTTCACATCCCTAAAAACGAGATCCCTAAAGCGAGTGATGCGGATGCTTTATTTGATTTTGCTGTAGAACATGCTACATTAATCTTGAAGGCAAACCCCATTAAACAATTGTTGTCTATAAAGTATGAGCATTTGATAGTTGACGAGTATCAGGATTGTACTGTCGCTCAGCATCAAATGGTCTTAGAGTTAGCCAAAACACTTAAAACACATTTACTTGGAGATCCACTCCAAGGAATATTTGATTTTAGAGATCAGCATATAGTAGATTTTAGTGATGATTCTTTTAGCCCTTTCCTCCAGAACCGCCAGTTATTGGAGACTCCTTGGAGATGGAAGAATGCTGAGCAAGATGCATTAGGACAAGATTTGGCTCGAATTCGAGAAAAGTTGTTATCGGGAGAAGACATTGATTTGAAGCAATACCATTCTATTAAATGGGTTCAAGGGGATGATGATGATTTCGCAAAACCGCAAACAGACGTGAAAAAGGAGTTGTTTCGGGAGCTTAATCGAGGAGCTGTTTTCATTCACCCGAATTGTTCTAGCATAGGACAGAGAAAGGCTATTGTGATGCATTGTCCCCAACTTCATCTTTTAGAACCTATTGACGGTAGAGATTACTATACATACTGCCAATTATTTGATAAGCATTCCGGGCAAGCAGTTATTAAGGATGTTACGGACATGATGCGCAAAGTATGTAAAAAAGAGGCAATTAACAATTGGATAAAAGCAGACGGAACTCTTATAAATAAACGAAGGCAAGAAGATCAAGCAATAAAGAGCAAACTTGAATCGGCTTTCAATCCGCTTCTAAAGAATAAAACGTATCTGAAGATTGCTAACCTTATTGTAGCAATAGCGAAATTGCCTGAAATTGTTATTTATCGAAAAGAATTCATCCGAGATATTTACCACACTCTTATAGATGCAGATAGGTTAGGTTTGACCGCTATGGAGGCCATCGTCCGAAGTAGAAACATTTTACGGAGAAAGGGCCGTAAAATAACACAAAAGAGTATAGGGACAACACTTCTCACAAAGGGACTTGAGTTTGATAACGTGGTTATATTAAATGCACATCTCTTCAAGGACCCAAGACATCTTTATGTGGCATTGACGCGCTGTTGTAAAAGACTTGTAGTTATCTCGAATTCAGATGTTCTTCACCCTTATGAATGAAGTGTGGTAGCGGTGTAAAAAGAGAAACGCTATATGTGCTTCCCAAAGATTTGTGTGACCAATTAAGTCGCCAAAAAACGCCCATAAATCGGCAAAAAGTCGCCAAAAAATTGAGACACAAAAAGAGCTAACCGCTGAAAATCATCAACTTGGAAATTCGGAGGCCATAGGCCGACTCAGGGGGTCCGGGGGATCAGGCCCCCGGTGAGTCGAAGACAGGGCATGAAAAAAGACAGCTGCAAAGCTGTCTTTTTTCGTGCCCCGGGCGGGAATCGAACCCGCACGGACCTTGCGGTCCAAGGGATTTTCTTGCCACTATGGCTTTCGCCACCTTTTACGTTTGTGGTCTGGACTATTCCTTCACCATGGAGCAAACCTGTTTTTACTCTTTAGGCGTGTCGTGTCTAGTCTCTGCACCTTCCTCTTTTCCATCGAAGAGGCTTGGCTCAAGATTACCATCAGCGTTACCTGTTAAGGCTTCCTTGAATTTACGACATTCTACATCGTCCCTTTCGGAACGTGCACTCAATCGTGCTCTTCCTCGATAATTATTTGTAAGAGCATGACAATTGGGACAAAGAAGTTGAAGATTCTCCAAACGATTATCCGTATTGTTACCATTTATATGATGAATCTCCAGTGGAATCTGTTGTCCTTGCCAGATCTCCAAACCGCATTCCTCACAATGATGGATGTTCGTGGCATTTTTATAATGTTCCCGTAATCGCCAGGAACACTTATACCGGGAATTCATCACAAAAATCTCTTGATAAGGAATGCCCTTATTGGGCTTAAAAGCAAGACCGACATTCCAACCTTTGCCAGTAAAGTGCGACGTATCGATTCCAATACGATCGATAATCCGTTTAACTGTCCGATAATTACCACCCACTGGCCTCAGGCCCAACTGCCGGAGTACTCCTGCAAATGAGTGATTGTCAGCCACGGCCTTCGTCACATCTTCGATGGAATATTTAACTTTCGTCATACACGTAAAGTTAAGCATTCCTTTCGTGTCTTACAAACAATTATTTCAAAGAACTGTCTAAGTCCCTCGTGTCTACCATTCCACCACCAGGGCGTGGGGCCGAAAGGCGGCCCCGGAGAGTTGTGGGGCTGCGAGGCCCCTTTTGAAAAAAGGGAGGGCCGGATGACCCTCCCTTTCAGTCTGACAGGACTTCAGCGATTATTTGTTGCCGAAGTACTTGTTGTTGAGAACGACCTTGCGGAGCTCGTTGGCGTTGGTCTCGGCGACCTTGAGGTTCTCGGCCTTCTCGAGGCAGGCACGGGCGTTGACGGCGTCACCCTTGAGGAGGTAGCAGCAAGCGAGGTTGTTGTACACTTCCTCGGTGTTGCCGGCCTTCTTGTAGAGGGCGATGGCATCGTCGATCTTGCCGTCCTTGTAAGCCTTGGCGGCAGCGACGGAAGCGACGCGGGTGTCGTTCGGGTAGAGACGGACAGCGGTGTCAACCACATCCTTCGGAGCGCCGTCCTCGATCAGGAGGATGTACTCGTCGGCGGAGAGGTTGTTCGGATCCTGCTTGTAGAGAGCCATGAAGGCATCCTTGTCATAACCCTTGTTCTTGAAGGTCACGATAGCCTCGGCGAAACGGCTGCGCGGATACACGGCGTCGAAGATGGCCTTGTACGGCTTGCCGCCGGCAATCTTGCGGATAGCGGCCTCACGTTTGTCGAGGTCACCGTTGGCGTTGATGGCATCGAGGATGGCGGCGCGGTTCTCAGCCACGATCGGCTCGTCGGTGTTGTCGACGTAGTCGATGACGGAATCCCAGTACTCGCCGTTACCCTGGACGGTATAGACATCCTGCGGGAAGTTGTACTGCTCGGCGATGATGTTCCGGACCGTCTTCGCACGGTTGTTGGAGAGGTTCTGGTTGTAAGGAACCGTAGCTTCCGGGGAAGCCCAGCCTTCGATGGCGACGGAGGTCACTTCGAAGTTGCCCTTGTCGAGCGTGCTCAGGAGTGCGAGAGCCTCTTCATTCTCGAGGTAGTTGTCAACCTTCTTGGTCACGTTGACCGGATAGTAGAGTTTGGTGCGGAGGATACGGCTGCCTTCGAGCTGAGCCTCGACCGGGACCGGAACCAGCACGGGATCGATCACGAGCGGCTCGGAGAGGTACGGGATGTCGCAGATGTACTCTTCACCCGGGTAGTTGACGATACAGTTGGGTTTGTAGGTCGCCTTCTGCGTGGTCACATAGAAAGCTGCGTCTTCGTCCATCCAGTCCTCATAGCGGATCGAGGTGCAGGTCTTGGCGTGGAGGGCTTCGCCTTCCTTAAGGGTGTAGAAACGGACATTGTTGGGATCGCAGACACTGTAGCATACGCGCTGCAGCCACTCGGTGTTGACCTGGTGCGTAGGGCCGTTGACCACGATCATTTCAATAAGTTTCTTGTTGTGCTTGTCGTCGCGGACGACCGGCGTAATGACGAGCGTGGCGCATTCGTCGAAGGCATCGGGAGCTACATCGATGTTGTAGCAAACGATGAGCGCGGTACCGTCGGCGTTGGGGGCGAGATCGGAAACCGTGACCGTAACCTTATCGTTGGCGATCTTGTAGGCAGTTTCCACCGCGGAAGCAGAGAATGTTGCAGCGAGCATCAGGGCCACAACTGCGAACATAGTACTCAATTTTTTCATGTTTTTTGTTTATTTAGTTAATTATTAATTATTTACGTTAAATGTGCCGTTACACTATTGTCCTAACATAATTAGCAACCCCAAAGTTAGAAATCTTTTTTCGGAAATCAAATTTTGATTGTGAACTTTTTGTTGATATTTCGAACTTTCCGCTAACTTTGTAGAAAATACAATCGAAATGCTACGAAAAATCAGAATTGTCACAGCCGGGGTGTTTTTTGTCCTGATTACCCTGCTTTTCCTCGATTTTACGGGCGCCCTGCACCTTTGGTTCGGCTGGATGGCCAAGATCCAGCTGTTGCCGGCAGTCCTGGCCCTCAACGTCGCCGTCATTGTCGGGCTCGCCCTGCTGACCCTGCTTTTCGGCCGGGTGTACTGCTCGGTCATCTGTCCGCTGGGCGTTTTCCAGGATATCGTCTCGTGGCTCAGCGGCCGCCGCAAAGGCAAGAAGAACCGCTTTGGCTACAAGAAAGAGATGAAGTGGCTCCGCTACGGCATGCTGGTGCTATTCATCGTACTGATGCTGGTCGGACTCAATTCCATCGCCCTGCTCATCGCACCGTACAGCGCCTGGGGCCGCATCGCCACCAGTATGCTCGCACCCGTTTATGGATGGTGCAACAATCTGCTGGCCGCCATCTCGGCCCATTTCGGCAGCTACGCTTTCTATCCCACGGAGGTCTATCTGAAGAGCCTGCCCGTGCTGATCGTGGCCCTGGTTACCTTTATTATTATCGTAATCCTGGCCTGGCGCGGCGGACGCACCTGGTGCAACTCGATCTGCCCGGTCGGTACTACGCTCGGCCTGCTTTCGCGCTTCTCGCTCTTCCGCCCTGTGATCGACACCGACAAATGCACGGGCTGCACGCTCTGCGGAAAACGCTGTAAAGCTTCGTGCATCGACACGAAAAATCACAAGATCGACTACAGCCGCTGCGTGGCTTGCTTCGATTGCATTGAAAACTGCAACAGCGACGCAATCCGCTATAAGATGGTGTGCGGAAAGAAGACGTCCGGTCAAGCCGGGCAGAATGCCGCGGCCGGAACGGACAAGGGGCGCCGGGCGTTCCTGGCTGGAGCCGCCCTGGTGGCCGGCGCCGCGACTGTTGAAGCGAAGAAGAAGCAACTGGCTGAAGGCGTAGCCGCACTGGAAGACAAAAAGGTCCCGGAACGGGAAGTCACGCCCGTGCCGGCCGGCGCCGTGAGCGTCAAGCATTTCTATTCCCACTGCACCGCGTGCCAGCTCTGCGTGAGCGAGTGTCCGAACGGCGTACTGCGTCCGTCGGCCCGCCTGGCCACGCTGATGCAGCCTGAAATGAACTTCAACGAGGGATTCTGCCGCGTCGACTGCAACCGTTGTTCGCAGGTCTGCCCTACCGGCGCCATCAAGCCGGTGGACAGCCCCGCCGACAAGAGCGCCATCCAGATCGGACACGCAGTGGTGATTCCGGAGAACTGCGTGGTGAACCGCGACGGCGTGAGTTGCGGCAACTGCGCCCGCCACTGCCCGGTGGGTGCCATCACGATGGTACCCCGCTCGGAAGGCGACCGGCTGAAGGTTCCCGCCGTCAACACCGCTCAGTGCATCGGATGCGGCGCCTGCGAATTCCACTGCCCGGCACGACCGGTCAGCGCCATTTATGTCGAAGGTCACGAAGTTCATAAGGAGAGATAACGATGGAAAGACGCAATTTTCTCAAGATATTCGGTGCAGGCACGGCCGCTGCCGCCGTCGCCGCCTGCACGGGAAAGACCCCGAAGGCCAACAATACCGCAAAAAAAGAACCCGGCGAGATGACCTACCGCACAAGCAGCCTCGGCGACAAGGTGTCGCTGCTGGGTTATGGCTGCATGCGCTGGCCGACCACGACCGACGCGGAAGGCAAGACCGTCATCGACCAGGAACAGGTCAATGCCCTGGTGGACTATGCCATCGAACATGGCGTCACCTATTTCGATACGGCTCCGGTTTACGGACAGGGTCAGTCGGAACGTGTAACCGGCATTGCGCTCAACCGTCATCCGCGCGAAAAGTTCCTGATCGCCACCAAACTCTCGAATACCCGGGACTACTCCCGCGAAGCCGCGCTTACGATGTACAGGCATTCCTTCGAAGCGATGCAGGTCGACCATATCGACTACTACCTGCTGCACTCGGTCGGCGGTTCGACCAACAGCCTTACCAGCATGGAAGTGCTCCAGAAACGTTTCTTTGAAAACGGCATCCTTGATTTCCTGCTGAAAGAACGCGAAGAAGGCCACATCCGGCACCTGGGTTTCTCGTTCCACGGCGACCAGCAGGTCTTCGACCACCTGCTGAAACTCCACGACGAGAACGCCAAAAAGGGCGGACGGCCGCTCTGGGACTTCGTCCAGATCCAGATGAACTATGTGGACTGGAACCACGCCCAGCTGATTTCACGGCGCAACGTCAACGCCAGCTATCTCTACAATGAACTCGAACGCCGGGGAATCCGGGTCGTCATCATGGAGCCGCTGCTGGGCGGCCGTCTGGTCAATCTGCCGCAGCATGCGGCTGAAAAGCTGCTTACGCACAACCCGAATGCCTCGCTCGCCTCGTGGGCTTTCCGCTTCTGCGGAACCTATCCCGGCGTGATGAGCGCGCTCAGCGGCATGACCTACAAGGAACACCTGGTCGACAATCTTGCGACCTTCAGCCCGTTGGAGCCCCTTTCGGACGATGACCTGAAAATGCTGGAAGAGATTGCGTACGACTACGCCAACCACCCCATTATCCCCTGCAACGACTGCAAGTACTGCATGCCCTGCCCGTACGGGGTTGACATTCCGGGCGTTTTCGTCCACTACAACAAATGCGTGAACGAAGCGATGATCAAGGAAGAGCGGCAGGATCCCGGCTACCGTAAAGCACGGCGTGCCTATCTGGTCAGTCTCGACCGCAGCCTTGACAAATTCCGGCAGGCCGACCATTGCATCGGCTGCGCCCAATGCGTGGATACCTGCCCGCAGCGTATCGCGATTCCCGCGCAGATGCGCCGCATCGAAGAATTCACCGAAAAGCTCAAGCGCGATACGTCGCCGCTGTAATGGCCGCCATCATTTTCGATTTCGACGGTACGCTCGCCGACACCCGGCGCGGCATCCTGGACACCGCCCAGGAGGTGCTGCGCCGGATGGGCCGCGAGCCGGCCGACGAACAAGCCCTGGCCGCCACCATCGGACTTCCGCTGCGGGAGAATTTCACGCGCGGAGCCGGTTTTTCCGAGACGGAGGCCGACGAAGCGGTCGCGATCTACCGTTCAATCTTCGACGAGGTGGCCGTTCCTTCGATTACGGCCTTCCCGGGCGTGGAGGAAGTCCTTTCCACCCTGGCAGCCCGCGGCATCCCGATGGCCGTCGCCACTTCGCGCGGCCAGCGTTCGCTGGAATTGCTGATGCATCATCTCGGGCTTGACCACTACATCCCGCCGGAGCGCTGTTTCGGCGTGGAAACGGTTGCCCGGCCCAAACCGGCGCCCGATATCATCTACGTGATCCTCGGCAAACTGGGTGTAAAACCCGAAGAGACGCTCGTGGTGGGCGACACGACCTTCGACATCGAAATGGGAAAGGCCGCCGGCTGCTTTACCTGCGGCGTGTCGTATGGAAACCAGAGCGCCGGCCAGCTGGCCGGCGCATCTCCCGATTATCTGTTGGACGATTTGCGGAAACTGCTCTAGGCCTGCAGCACCGCGTCTGCGAGTTCCTCAAGCTTCGGAAGGTCTTCGGCGTGCATCCGGCTGCGGATGGTCACCAGCGGTCCGACGACCGAAACTTCTTTCATCGCACCGAGCATTTCCTTCATCACGCGCCCCGCGCTGGGTGCCCAGCTGCCGTTTTCAATGAGGCCGACGGTCCGTTTCTGATAGCCCTTGGCCTGCAGGCGGTAGAGGAAATCGTGCATCGGCGTGAACACGCCGGCATCGTAGGACGAGGCGGCCAGGACCATTTTGCCATAGCGGAAAGCGTCTTCCACGCACTCGGCCAGGTCATCGCGGGTAATATCGGCGACGGCGACCTTCGGACAGCCTTTTTCCCGCAGGATATCGGCGAAACGTTCCGCGGCGGCAGCCGTACCTCCGTGGATGGAGGCGTAGGCCACGAAGATGCCCGGCGTTTCCACGCCGTAGCTGCTCCAGGTCTGGTAGAGACCGAGGTAGTAGCCCAGGTTTTCATTGAGAATGGGGCCGTGGAGCGGGCAGATCATCGCGATGTCCGCACCGGCGAGCTTCTTGAGCAGGTTCTGCACCTGCACGCCATATTTGCCGCAAATGTTGAAATAGTAGCGGCGGGCTTCACAGGCCCAGTCGTCATCGTCGGAAGCCCAGAATGCGATTCTCTCCATCGCGCCGAAACGGCCGAAGGCGTCGGCTGAGAAAAGAGTCTTTTCGGAGGCTTCATAAGAGACCATCACTTCCGGCCAGTGGACCATCGGGGCAAGGAAGAACTTCAGCGTGTGGCTGCCCAGGCAAAGCGTGTCGCCTTCCTTGACGGCCAGCGTCCGCCCTTCGAGCGCGATGCCCTCGAAGAACTGCGGGAGCATCTTGAGCGCGGCGGCCGTGGCCACCAGTTTCACGGACGGATATTTCTCCAGCATCCAGGCGATCAGGGCGGAGTGGTCGGGCTCCATATGATGGACGACCAGATAGTCGGGCGTGCGGCCGGAGAGCGCCTCGGCCAGGTTGGCCTTCCAGGCCTCGCCTTTGCGGCCGTCGGCCGTGTCGAGGACAGCGACCTTTTCGTCGAGGATTACGTAAGAATTATAGGACATTCCCTCGGGAACGACGTACTGACTCTCGAACAGATCGAGGTCGAGGTCATCGACACCGATGAATTTGACGGATGCGGAGATATCTTTGGTCATAATCGTTATTTTTACGGTTTGAAGGACAAAATTACGTATTTTTGTAGAATGTTGAAAGCATTTAAACACCTATAACCGAAACCATGAAACGTATCTTTGCCATCGCACTGGCCATTCTCGCCATGACTGCCTGCAACCAACGAACCAATCCGTTCCTGGAAGAATGGAACACGCCTTACGGCATCCCGCCGTTCGATAAGATCCAGATCACCGATTACCTGCCTGCCCTGCAGGAAGGGATCAAAGCACACGACGCCGAGGTCCAGGCCATTATCGACAATCCCGATGCGCCGACCTTCGACAATGTGATCGCGGCCTACGACGCTTCCGGCAACCTGCTCGCCAAAGTGAGCGGCGTGCTGTTCAACCTCGCCGAGACCGACAACTCCGACGCCCTCGAGAAAGTGGTCGAGGAAGCCACGACCCTTGTGGCCCAGCACGACAACGACCTGACCTTCAACAAGGCCCTCTTCGCCAAAGTCGAAGCCATCAACAAACAGAAAGACGCCCTCGGCCTGACCCGCGAACAGGAGATGGTCCTCGACAAGATCTACCGTTCCTTCGCCGACAACGGCATCGCCCTCGACCAGGCCGGACAAGACCGGATGAAGGAAATCAATACCGAACTCTCCACCCTGTCCAACCGATTCGGCAATTATCTCCTCAAGGAGAACAACGCCTTCAAGGCCAAATTCGGCATCTCCATCTCCGAATACACCGACGCGATGACCACCGAGGAAGACCGCGCCAAACGGGAGGAGATGTTCCGCGCCTACTCGAACCGCGGCAACAACGGCGGTGAGACCGACACCAAGGAAATCATCCTCAATATCCTGAAACTCAAACAGGAAAAGGCCAAGCTGCTGGGCTATCCCAACCCTGCCGCCCACATCCTGAGCGACAAGATGGCCAAGACGCCCGAAGCCGTCGACGCTTTCCTGGCCAACATCTTCAAGTATGCCGTGAACCAGGCAAAGGCGGAAGTCAAGGAGATGCAGAAGGAGATGAACCTCGACATCGAAGCCGGCAAGGTCGAGAAAGGCGCCACGATCCAGCCCTGGGACTGGTTCTACTACGCCGAAAAAGTACGCAAGGCCAAATACGCCCTCGACGAGGAAATCACCAAGCCGTATTTCCAGATGGAGAACGTGCGCCAGGGTGTTTTCAATACCGCCTCGAAACTCTACGGCCTGAAGTTCGAGAAAATCGAGGATGCCCCGGTCTATCATCCCGACGTAGAAGCCTTCAAGGTTAGCGATGCCGACGGCTCGCTGATCGGCGTGCTGACCACCGACTACTTCCCGCGTGAAAGCAAGCGCGGCGGTGCCTGGATGAACAACATCCGCGACCAGTACGTGACCCTCGACGGCAAGATGGTCCGCCCGATCATCGTCAACGTGGGCAATTTCAACAAGCCGACGGCCGATACGCCTTCGTTGCTGAGCCTCGACAACGTGGAAACGATGTTCCACGAGTTCGGCCACGCGCTGCACGGCCTGCTCAGCCAGTGCCGTTACCGCACGGTCAGCGGCACCGCTGTCGCCCGCGACTTCGTGGAACTGCCTTCGCAGATCAACGAGAACTGGGCTTTCCAGAAAGAGGTCCTCGCCGGCTACGCCAAGCATTACCAGACGGGCGAAGTGATCCCTGACGAACTGGTCGACAAGATCATCGCCGCAGGCAACTTCAACCAAGGCTTTATGACCACCGAACTCTGCGCCGCTTCCATCCTCGATATGAAATGGCACGAACTCGACTCGGTGGAAGGCATCGACATCGAAGCTTTCGAGAAGCAGGCCTGCCAGGAAATGGGCCTGATCGACGAAATCATCCCGCGCTACCGCACCACCTACTTCAACCACATCTTCAACAGCGGTTACAGCGCCGGCTACTACAGCTATCTGTGGGCTGAGGTGCTCGACAAGGACGCTTTCGAGCTCTTTATGGAAAAAGGCATCTTCGATCCCGCCACGGCGAAGAGCTTCCGCCAGAACATTCTCGAGAAGGGCGGCAGCGACGAACCGATGACCCTCTACAAGAACTTCCGTGGCGCCGAGCCCGATCCCGACGCCCTGCTCCGCGCCCGCGGTCTGAAATAACGTTAACGCTACGATAAAAAGGTCCGGAAAACTCCGGACCTTTTTTTATTGCAGGATCCTGTCGACCGCCGTCAGGATCGGCTCGACACTGACGGGGGCGCCGACCGCATCCTGCATCCAGGCCTGCGGGGTCAGGCGTCCCTGCCGGTAGATGCGCTGCAGTTCCGTGGCGAACGCCGCGTCGCCGCCGCACTTGGCCAGATGTTCTTCCAACTGATAGTGGATGATATGGCCGATCGGATAGTTGGGCAGGTACATCGGATAATCGAGCATATGCGAATAGATGGCCAGCAGCGGCGAATCGGCCGTACCCAGCACGGGTTCATAGTAACGGTTCCAGACCTCACGCGCCGTGGCCAGCACGGCATCGCGCAGTTCTGCGGCCGTTGCCTTCGGATGTGCGTACAGCCAGCGCCAGGTGTACATATCCACCAGACTCACGCCCATGATCTCATACATGTTCCAGAAGATGTCGAGCGTGGCGTCGTCGTCGATTTCCTGCTTCCCGCGACCGAGCAGTTGGAGGTCACGCACCTGGAAAAGGAAGGCCATCGCCTCGGTCGTGGCCGTATTGGGCACACCGGCCAGCGGGTAATAGTCGATATGATAGAGGTCGGTGACCTGTTCCACGTTGTGTCCGAACTCGTGGACGGCGATATTATAGCCCTTGTAGTCCATACCTTCCGCACCGATACGGGTGCGGAGACGGGCCGGCTCGGTGCGCCCGACACATTCCCAGGCATGGCCTGAGCCACGTGCCCCTTCGACCACGATGCGGTCGGCCAGGAACTGCGCCTCGGCGGCATCGAAGCCCAGGTTGCGGAGCATACGCGGCATATCGCGATGGAATGCCTCGGCGTCGGGATAGCGGCGGCGCGTCTCGGCGGTGAGCTCGTCTTCCGGAATCACGGAACGGCTCTTGAATCCGTCGTACCAGATGTCATACGGCCGAAGGTCGCGCCCCAGCCGTTCACGGATGAGTGCCCCCACACGGGCGACCTGCGGCGCGGTCAGGAAACGGATGAAGAGATTCTCCACTTCCTCATCCGACATTTCGATGCTTCCTTCGAAATTCCGGGCAATGGCCGTCGGAAGGGACGGACACCAGCGGTCGAGTTCCTGATAGGTGTGGAACTGATTGAGAATATGGCCATATCGGACTTCCCCTTCGGCCGGGAGCGAGACCTCCTTACCGTCTTTCCAGACCCGGTTGGAGAACGGGGCCCAGTCGTATTCCGGGTTGTTCACCACGGCAGCGGGAATCTCCTGGGTGACGATGCGCTCCATCACCTTGTAGATCATCTCCTGCTTCTCGCGGGCGTGAGGCACGTCGGCATAATCCGACTTGAGTTCGTCGCGAAGGTTCCAGTGGGAGAGCAGCGACATGTCCTCCGGGAAGATCTTTTCCCCATCCTCAGTGAGGAGATGGCCCATCTTGATATTGTACGTATCGACATACGCCTCCGCCGCGCTGCGCGCCGCCGTGACGGTCTGGCTCACCGAAGCGGGCACACGCTCCGTGAACGTGTCGCCCAGGCGGGCGTAAGCCCACTGCAGCCGGTCCCAGTCTTTTCCCAAAGCGTTTTTCTCGGCCAGGGTATAATGCGGGAAATTCAGGATCGTGATGAAGGCCAGCTTGCTTTTGAACATATCGTCGGAGAAATGGGCCCCCGCATCATAGCCGGACAGGAGATAGTCGATCTCGCCCGGTTCCCCTTCCGCCAGGACGGTCGGACGTCCGAGTTCGATGGTGAGTTGGTTCTGCTGGGTATAAAATACCTCCAGCGCACGGGAGATTTTGTCGAAAAGGGTGCGGCGCGCCTCGGGTGTGGGAGCGAGCCATTGCCGGACGAAAGCTTCGAAGTCGGCCTGGGATCCGTCTTCCGCACGCCAGAGCGACGCGCACTGGTCGATGCCACGCTGGAGATCCCCGGTCGGGCCGGGGATGACGTCGGCCACCGGAATGGGAACGATACCGGCGGATGGAGCGGATTTATTGCAACTTGTCATCAGGAGAAAAATCGATAAAAGGAGGAGAAAACGTTTCATATAGGAAAATTGCTTATCTTTACAAAGATATGAAAAATAAGGAAACGCTATACCGGGAGCTGCTGACGGAGGTCGGAGGCCTCGTCGACGGCGAAAGCGACGAAATCGCCAACATGGCCAACATCTCCGCCGCCATTTATGCCAAATTCGGATTTCATTGGGTGGGATTCTACCGCGTCGTCGGGGAAGAACTGGTGCTCGGGCCCTTCCAGGGTCCCGTGGCCTGCACCCGCATCGCTTTCGGCCGCGGCGTCTGCGGCACGGCCTGGAAGGAGGGGCGCACCCTGATCGTCCCCGACGTGGACAAGTTCCCGGGGCATATCGCGTGCAGCGCCCTCTCACGGAGCGAGATTGTAATCCCGATCGCACGAGAGGGCGCCGTCGTAGCGGAACTGGACATCGACAGTGCCGAACTCGACACCTTTGATGCCGTGGATGAACGCTATCTGACCGATTTGGTCACATCTTTGGGTTCAGCCGGAAAATCCTGATCCTTCAGGTACAGGTTGTCGTATTTCCCGACCGGAAGGTCTTCGAAAATGTAATAATTCGCCTTGCGGGCCGCCTCGATCTGGTCGGTCAGCGCCGTATTCAGCGCCCCGGCAGCCAGGTCGATCAGAACGCCGAGGAAAGAGGTATTTCCATCCTTGTCACGCGAGGACGAATGCACCGACAGGTCAAGATACAGGTCGCAGGTCCGGTCGAAGAGGACCTCGTCGGTCAGGGTCGATTTGATGAGGTAGCGGATCTTGGTGTTGATGCCGATACCCTGCTTGGCCCAGGAATCGATGATGGAAAACACCACCGCGTCCGCCCCGAAAAAGTCGTGGAATTGCCGCAGCGGCCTGTCGATGAAAAGCTCTGCGTCGTAAGCACTCTCCTGCCGGAGCACGTCCATCGCCAGGGATGGCGAAATCACGTAATAGCCGGCCTCGGCAAGCGGGCGGCTGATGGAAGTATAGAGCAGTTCCTTCGCCTCCACGTTGGCCGTGTTGTTGATGGGAGGCATCACCAGCAGCGTCACCGGTTTTTCCTCATACATCTTGGGATACAGACTGCTCCGGGTCAAGTTCGATACGCCGCAGGACGAAAGGGCCAGCGCCGTCAGAATGATGCAGACAAACTTTCTCATATCACTTGAACAATCTGGCCGCCAGCGGCTTGATGAAGGTTATGGATTCCGGATAGTAGCGCATCTCCATTTCGAAGAGCTCCCGGCTGCGCTCCAGGAAGGCAGCCGTCGCAAAGCCCAGCGCCGCTTTCTGGCGCGAAGTGGCGTGCTCCGCAAATATAGCCGCCGTTTCGGGCTGGGCCAGCAGCCAGGCATACTCGGCGCAGATGCCCGGAGGTGGCACCTGGCGCAGGCCGCCGGGATGAGTCACCATATTCTCGTACATCACCAGCATCGCACACATGCTCTCGGGGCTCTGTTTGGCGGACGAACGGTAAGCCAGACGCTCATATTGCGTCACGCCGTCGCTCTCGCCGCCCCAGTCATACAAAATCTGAGCGGTCGGACCGCAGGCTGAAAGCAGCAGTCCGACCGCAAGCAGAATCACGAAACGTCTCATAGGTTGATGACTTTTGTGTCGCCCGCCGAGACGAAAATCTTCTGGGTCAGGACGGTCCGGCCTTTGATGCGGACAGTCACGTCGTGCGATCCGGGCTTGACGGTGATGATGTTCTCGGCCGTCTTCTTGATGTTGCGTTTCTTCTTGAATTCGCTGTCCCGTACCGTGCTGACGCGATAGTTTTCCTTGTCGATGGTCACGTCGATCGTCTGCGCCCGGTCGGCGAAGAAGATGACGCCCGCTTCGTCGGCCTTACCGGATACCACCGAATGGGAACCGACGCCGCAACCCGCCAGCAGCAGGGCCGCGCTCAGAAAAAGAATCAGTTTCTTCATGGCTTACTCGTCCAAAATGTAATACTCTTCCAGATGGTTTTCATCGATGTCCTGTCCGCTGTAGGAGCAGAAGGAAATCTCCGTTTCGGGCGTATCGCCGAAGCAGCTCTGCACCGTCACAACGCCGATGAGCGTGCCGGGCAGCTCGATTTCCATACCGGTCTGCGGGTTCTTCACCTTGCGGCCCTTCTTGTAGACATTGAATTTGTCACCCACCGAGAGGCCCTGCGAGAAACCGCCCGCAATGATATAGGAGCCACCGTCCTCGGCCAGCAGATAGGAGCGCCAGGGCTTGTCCATACATTTGTTGATGATATTCTCCACCAACTGCGAAAGCGCCGCAGAAATGGCCTTGTCGCTGAGGGTTGCGTCGAAACCTGCCGTTCCGCCGATGCCCAGCGTCTGCTTGCTGGTGGTCTCGGCATAGCCTTTCGCCTCGTCGGAGTAGATGATCAGGCCGGTGGCCGCCTCGACCAGACGTACGCTCACGCCTGCCTCAACGGTCTGGGTCTTGGTCGAAGAGAACACTTGCTCGTGTCCTTCGTTCTTGCGGCCGAACTCCGTAATGGAGCCCAGAATGATGTAGTCGGCGCCGATCTTGTTCATATTCGCGCCGGTCTCGGCCACAAGGACGTCCAGGTCTTCCCGCTCCAGCAGGATGAACTTGCCGCTCTGGGCCAGTTTGGCGGAAAGGATGTCGAGCGCCTGCTTGCGCATCGGGTCATTTTCCTTGTCGTAGAAAATACCCTTTCCATATTGGGTTTCGTTGGTGAAGCGGCCGATGGCCACTTTCCGTTTGATGGTCTTTTCCTGTGCGGAAACAGGCGAAATGGTCAGGAAAACCAGGACCGCGACCAGAAACATGCTGAAAACTCTCTTCATCGTAGTATCGAATTGGCTTATTTGTCGGATTCGTTACGCAAATATAGCGCCATTTCGGGGACTTTGGACCTGGCGTCGAGGAAAAGTTTCCACTGGGCGCGGGTACGGACGAGGTTGTGCTCCGGATATTTGATCTTGTAATACGTGTCGCCGTTGATATAGTCCGCGAAGAAACGGACGGTCTGCATATACGGGAAGAGTGTTGCCGCGAAGGGCAGGTTCTCCCGCTCGACCGGCGTGAGGAACGCACCGGCCGTGGAGAGATATCCCTTGGCGAAAGCCTTGAAAATCTCCATATTGAACGACACGTTCTCCAGGTTCGGATCGTCCTCGGCGCCCGTATTGGCCGCCGTGCGGAGGAAATCGCCGAAATCGGAGAAGACGAACGAAGGCATCACCGTGTCGAGGTCGATGACGCAGAGGATGTTGCCGTCGCGGTCGAAGAGCATGTTGTTGACCTTCGTGTCGCAGTGGCAGATGCGTTTGGGCAGGATGCCTTCGCGATACATCCGCTCGGCCTTGCACATCTCTTCCTCATACGACTGGATTTCCGCCACGAGACCGCGGACCTCGGGGTCTGCCATACGGCCGGCTGCGTCGGCTGCAACCGCTTCGCGCAGCTGACGCGCGCGAAGTTCCATGTTGTGGAAATCGGGGATGGGCTCGCCCAGTTTGTCGGGCAGGTCGGCCAGCATCGCCTCGAACTGTCCGAACGCGACGCCGGCGTAACCGGCATACTCGGGCGTGACGGCCTCGAAAGTCAGCGCGTCACGGATGAACACCGACACGCGCCACCACTCCTTGCCGTCGGTCCAGTAACTCTTGCCCGTGGTGCGCTCCGGAAGGAAGTGCAGCACCTTGCGGTCGATGTCGGTTTCACCGGCCGCCACGAGCTTTTCGCGGATGTGCCGCGTCACGCAGTCGATGTTGTGCTGCAGCAGGTCCACATCCTGGAAGATGGACTGGTTGACGCGCTGCAGGACATAATCGTCCGGACCGTCGGTGACGACCCGGAAAGTATCGTTGATCAGTCCGTTCCCTAACGGACGGATGTCGGTCACATTACCGTCCAAGGCAAAGTGACCGACAATCTGTTTCAGTCTTTCGTCCATTCTGTTCTATTATTCTTCTTTAGCCAATGCATAGTGGAAACCGTCCACGCGATTCCAGGCACCGCGGGTGAAGTCGGGTATTTCGACCGGCATCGAACCGTGCTCCAGGGAAACGCAGGAAAGCGGAGCCACGCAGCACCATTCAGCCAGGTCGTACACGTCCATGTCGAGCGGCAGGCCGTGGTGCAGGCAGTACACCAGACGGTAGTCCATGATGAAGTCCATGCCGCCGTGGCCGCCCACCGATTTGGCCAGCGCCTCGAACTCGGGCGTCAGGATGACGTTGCGGTAGTCGGCCTGCAGGGCCTCCATCTCCGCGCCTTCAAAGGTCTTTTCGTCGCTGATGTGGCGGGCGTCCACCTTGTCGGCGGGTTTCTCCACACGCAGGCAGTACTGGCCGATCGGATACTTGGCGGCATAGCCGTCGGTGCCGACCACCTGGTACATACGGCTGTAGGGACGCGGGGTCATCACATCGTGCTCGATGAGCATGGTCTTGCCTTTTTCGGTACGGATGAGGGTGGAGGTCTGGTCGCCGTTGGCGAATTCGCGCACCTCCATTCCGGTATGGTTCGCCGCGATCTTGGCACCGTTGAACGACTTGGTGTCCATCGACACGAGGGTCGTCATACGGTCGCCGCGGTGGATGTTGAGCACCTGGCAGACGGGACCGATGCCGTGGGTCGGATAGACGTCGCCGCGATGCTTCTGGTTATAGTCGAGCCGCCAGTTGTTCCAGTATTCGTCCCAGTAGGGATCGAGGTTGTGGCAGTAGGAGCCTTCCACGTGGATCACTTCGCCGAAGAGACCGCGCTGGGCCATTTCGAGCGTCGTCATCTCGAAGAAGTCGTAGATGCAGTTTTCGAGCATCATGCAGTGCTTGCGGGTCTTTTCCGACTGGTTGATCAGTCCCCAGATCTGGTCCATGTCGAGGGCGGCGGGGACTTCGATCGCCACGTGTTTGCCGCATTCCATGGCGTACATCGCAATCGGATAGTGGTTGAGCCAGTCGGTGCAGATGTACACCAGGTCGACGTCGGCCTGTTCGCAGAGGCCGCGCCAGGATTCCTGCGTACCGCTGTACTTGCCCGCGACTTCTCCCTTACCCAATTCCTTCATCTGGGCCTGATTGGCTTCGACGCGGTCGGGCAGCAGGTCGCAAAGGGCCGTAATCTCGGCACCGGGAATATGGACAAGACGACGTACGGCCTCGCTGCCGCGCATGCCGAGGCCGACCACGCCGATGTGCACGGTCTCGATGGGCTCGGCCGTCAGGCCCAGCACATCCGTCTGACCGGCCGGACGGGCCGGGACGGGCGTCTTGATGATGTTTTCCGCAGATTGTTGTTTGCAGCAGCCGACGGCCAGCAGGGCCAGGGCGGCGCAGATGAGTACGAATCTATGTTTCATATAGGAGAGGGGTTTATCTCAACAAAGATAATGATTTTTAACGGACACACGACATGATGCGTGCGCCGAGTTCCGCATTTTCGAGGATGCCGCCGAAGCCGTCGCGGCCCGGGCCCCAGACATAGTACGGGACAGCGATGCCGTTGTGGGAATCGTTGCCGAAGGCCACGCCGATGCGGCCTTCCTGAAGATCACCGTCCTGCAGGGTCAGGGCGCCGGTCGCGTGGTCGGCCGTCACGACGACCAGCGTATGGCCGTCGGCCGCCGCCCACTGGAGGACGTCGCCCAGGACGCGGTCGAAATCGAGGAGCTCCTCCATTGCCAGGTCGATCCGGTTTTCGTGCAGCCAGTCGTCGATGCTGGAGCCTTCGATCATCAGGACGAACCCGTTGTCACCGTTGGCGGAAAGCTCCGCCAGGGCCTTGGCCGCCATATGCCGGAACAGGTCGCCGCGCTCGGACGCCACCGGCAGGTTGTCGTCGGCCAGCAGGGCCAGGATCGGCAGATGGGCCTCCATCATTTCCGTCTCGGTCTGAGCAAAAGCATACCCCGCCCGGGCCATCTCTTCGGCAACATTGCGCGAATCTTTCCGTTTCTTGCCGAAATAGTCCAGGCCGCCGCCGGCGATGAAGTCGACGCCGCTCTTGGCATAGCCGTCGACGACCTCATCGTACTTGTAGCGGTTGTCGCTGTGGCTGCAGAACACCGAAGGCGTGGCGTCGGGCATCAGGCAGGTGACCACGACACCCGTCTTCTTTCCCAGTTCCTGAGCCTTGACAAACATCGAGGGAATGGGATTCCCTTCCGGATCGGTGGCGATATGGCTGTTGGCGGTTTTCTGCCCCACGGCCAGGGCCGTTCCGCCTGCGGCGGAGTCGGTGATCAGGTCGCTGAGGCTGTACGTCCGCGACAGGCCCACGACCGACATATTGTCGAGGTTCAGTTTACCGTGGTTCAGCACCCACGCGCAGCTCGCCTGCTCGAGGCCCATGCCGTCGCCGATCAGGAAAATGACGTTGCGGATCCCGTTCGTTGCGGGCGGTTCTTCGACACGCACGATGTCATAAGGATACGGGGTTACGTAATAACTGAGCGGATTCTCTTCCCGGTCCTTCTTGCAGGAGCAAATAAGGGAAGCGACCGCCAGGGTAAGCAGCAAAAATCGGGTGTATTTCATAATGTCGGTTACATATAGGCTCCCCGGATGGTCAGGGAACCGTCGGGATTGAGTTTCTGCGCGACCGCGAAGGGAACGGGATAACGGACACCCTTGACTTCGAGTTCGGCTTTCAGTTTCAGCGCACCGCTGTTCCAGTCGACACCGGCGGGGAGCGTCATCATCGCCTGACGGACGCCCCGCGTCTTGGGATAGCCCGCATCGAGGCAGCCGCTGATGTTGACCTTGCCGTCGTCGGTAAACAGGGTCAGCCGCAGCACGCCGGGCACACAGGCGATGCCGTCGTTGACCATGCCGAAGATCAGATTCGTCCGGTCGCCGTTTTCAGACACCCAGATCCACGACGGGCGGATGCGGAAACCGAGACAGGAACTCAGGTCGTCGAGCCCTTCGGGATGCTTGCGGTAATAGCGATAGAGGTTGTCGGCATCGATATGATGCCAGTTCCACAGTGAGAAGTAGTTGGCCCCCACGTCCTTGACGTGGGAGATAATGGCCTCGTTGCGGGGAATCCCCGCTTCGTCGCAGCGCATCGACTCTTCACGGCCGTCCGAGAGACCGCATTCGACCGCCGCCGCCGTCCAGGCGGGGCGGTTGCTCAGCGCCTCGATCTGTTCGTTCTCGATGAAAATGGTGTCGGTCCGGAGCCAGTTGCCGTCGCGGACGGTCCGGTCGAGCACCGAAGAATTGCCCACCCGGCTGAAGTCGGGCTGGGTATTGGTCACCAGCGGCACTTTGTCCCAGCACCGGTTCTGGATATCGTACATCTTGAGGAAAGTCTCCTCGCCGCCGAAATCCACGCCGAAAGGATGGTCTTCATACGGCCAGGTATGCCCCTCCCCCCAGAAACCGTACAGGGAGGTGTCCATATACTCCACAAGCGGACTGCCGTTGAGTTCCTGCGCCAGCAGCGACATCATCTCCTCGTAGCAGGCGAGGAAATACGGGTCGTCGTACTGGGGCACGGTCTGCACCTTCTGATACCGCACCTCGTCGGGATTTCCCTTCCAGGTTCCCTTCAGCCGGTACATCGGCACCTTCTTGAGCATGAACTCCGGAAGGGCGTCCTCCAGGATGTCCGGATTGTTGAGCATAATGCGGAAGCCCACCCGCTTGCCGTACTGTACGGCCTTCTCGAAGGTGATCTTCCAGTAATCGTCGAACTCGAGGCGGCCCGCCCGCTTCTGGATATGCCGCCAGTTGGGGCGGATATAGATTTTGGTGGCCAGCGGGAACGCCACGAGTTCGTCGATCACCTGTTCCAGCGTCTTGCCGGGTACGTTCGGGGCACCGAGATCCCCCGAAATGTACACGGTCAGGCCCATGCCGAAACAGTTGAGCATCTGTTTACCCGGCGTGGTATACTGGACGACCGAGCCGCCATAGAAAGCCTCCGGCTCATACTGGGGGAACGGTCCCTGGTAGAGCCGGTCCTTCACTTGCGGCCCGCCGCCGAAATCGTACTTCTCCCAGTTGTGGGAGGGTACCCACGCCTGCAGGGCAGGCGCCACGCCGGCGGCGGCCGCAGCGAAGAGACTCGTTCTTATGAAGTCACGCCGTTTCACGCGTCAGTCCTTGTCGAGTCCAAGGTGGATCGAAGTGTTGCCGTCCTTGTCCTTGAAGGCCACGGCGTCGTCCCAATCCGAGTTGTAGAACTTGGTGAAGAAGGCCACGGCGGGCGTCTTGATGCCGAAGGTCTTCCGGCTGATGCCGAGTTCGAAGAAGAACTTGCCGTCATCGGTCACGCCGCGCGTACCCATCACTTCCTTCACCGCGTCGGTCCATTCCAGGTCGTCGCCGCCGATGTACCAGTCGTCCCAGGGTTCGTCGCCGCAGCAGTTGCCTTCGTAGTACCATTCGCAGCCGAGGCTCTTGGTGGAATAACCGGTCTGGCTGTTGT